>JAESFO010000178.1_pt1 | contig 148464 bp, 134 predicted proteins | sample 9269421 | NCBI WGS metagenome assembly JAESFO01 (sample SAMN14502839, study PRJNA617101) | algae metagenome | isolation source: Nostoc desertorum CM1-VF14 and co-occurring heterotrophs from rocky... | place: USA: Clark Mountains, San Bernardino, California | collected 2000-06-05 | reverse complement strand
ACCAAGCTCTCTTACGGTGCTATGCCCAGGGGGTGACGGTCCCGCCCATCCGATCCCCGGCCGGCGGCCACCGACCGGGGATCACCGAACCTGCTACGAGTCGGCGAGAATCAACATGCAAGGGGGCGTTGGAGGGCACCGATAGCTCGACCGTCTTGCAACCGCCCCCTAGGCCGCCGACAACCCCTGCACCGTGCGGATCAACGCCGAGTGATCCTTCTCCCCGTCGCCCTCGGCCAACGCCGTGTCCATCAGCTGATGTGTCGCGGCGGTGTTGGGCAGCGTCAGCTCCAGTGCCTTGGCGGCATCGACGGCGAGCGACAGGTCCTTGCGATGCAGCCGGATGCGGAAGCCGGGATCGAAGGTCTTGTTGATCATCCGTTCGCCATGCACTTCCAGCACCCGCGACGAGGCAAAGCCGCCCATCAGGGCTTCCCGCACCCGGGCCGGATCGGCCCCGGCACGTTCGGCGAAAATCAGGGCTTCGGCGACTGCCTCGATGTTGAGCCCGACAATGATCTGGTTCGCCACCTTGGCGGTCTGTCCATCGCCGACCCCGCCCACGAGGGTAATGTTCTTGCCCATCGCCTCGAACAGCGGCAGCGCCCGCTCGAACGCCGCCCTGGTGCCACCGACCATGATCGACAGGGTGCCGTTGCGTGCGCCGATCTCGCCACCTGACACCGGCGCATCGAGATAGGCGCAGCCGAGCTGTTCGATCCGTTCGGCAAACTGCTTGGTCGCCACCGGTGAAATCGAGCTCATGTCGATCACCAGCTTGCCGTGTGCGAGACCCTCGGCCACGCCGCTCGGCCCGAACAGCACCGTTTCGACATCGGGGGTATCGGGCACCATGATGATGATCACATCGGATTGCTGTGCCACCGCCCTGGGGGTATCGAGGCTGGTGGCGCCCAGCTCGACCAGATATTGCGACGCCGCCTTGACGCGGTTGATCGCGAGGCCGTTCCCGGCCTTCACCAGCCGCTCCGCCATCGGGCGTCCCATGACACCCAGGCCAATGAATCCAACACGCATATTTGTAAACTCCAATCCGCCTAAACCGCCGCGAGCGGCACCCGCAGCACCTCGAACAACTCGAGTACCGGCAGCTCGATCACCAGGTCGTCGCCATCTCGCCGCACCGATGGCTGCTCGCCCGAGACCAGCGCCTCTGCAGCCCCGCTTGCGCCACGGACGCGCAGCGTCGCACCACTGATCGGCACGTGCGGCCCGAACGATTTCCGCCGGCCGCCGGTCTGGTTGATGAGGTGCAACACCAGGCCCTCGACATCGCGGCCGGCGATCAGCTCGACCTGCTCGGGCAACTCGCCCGACACCACCTGGCCGGTCATGCCGTCGATCTCGCGGAGGAAATAATCGCGCACCTCGGTGGTGCCGAACTCATGGTAGGTGCGGCCGACGCTCCACGGGAACATCACTACCCGGCCCTCGCCCACTTCGCGCACCACCACTCCGGGCTGATCGCTGCCGGCATGGCCGTAGCACTTTTCGGGTGGTCCGAACGGCGCCTGCGGCAGGTAGCTGCCGCGCTTGTCGATCCTGGTGCGCCAGACGAACTGGGCGTAACTGCCATAGACCGGGATCACCGTTTTGGCGTAGCGGTAGTCGCCGATCTCTGGCTGCTCGGCATCGGTGACAAAGCTCGACCACAGCGCCTCGCCGCTCAGCGGCTGGCCCACCCGCATGATCGCCGGGCTGCTCGTGAGCTCGATTCCGCCTTCGGCGCCGATCCCGCTGCTCGCGGTGAGCACCAGTGTGCCGCCGCCGGCGACATAGGCATCGAGCGCATCCGCCGCTTCCGGTCCGAGGCTGCCGAGGTCGGGCAGGATCAGCATGGCGTAGCGGAGGAGATTGCCCTCCTCCGCCATCTTGGCCACGAGGTCGGCCGACAGCACGTCGAACGGAATGTGGCGTTCCTTCAGCATGCTGTAGATGCCGCGGAATTCCTTGACCGTTTCGTCATAGCCCGGGCTGGCGCTGCGCAGCGTATCCTGCCGCACCACCCCGACGCTCGAGCCCGGCTGCAGCTGGGCGTAGAGTTCGCGGTTGGCTTTGTGAAAGCGGGTGATTTCGCCGGCCAGCGGCAGGTTGGCGTAAGGGATGCGGCCCGGCGCACCCATGATGTAGGTCGATGGGTTGCCGCCCCGGGCGATCGCCTGGATCAGGTATTGCGCGAACAGTTCCGGCTGCTCGCCCGACATGCGGTAGGGCATATCGACGAACGACACCGAGTTGATCATGACCGGCACTTCGGGCAGCCCGGTATTGTGGGCGCTCACCGCCTCCGAAGTCTGGTGCGGCCACAGCTCGCGGCCGAAAGCGTTGTTCGCTTCGTGATAGAGCACTGGCGCGCCACGGCTCAGCACCAGCGCCGCGTCAGGGCGCTTCGAAAAGATGTGGTCGGAAATCTTGGTAGCGAGGGTGCGGATCACCCCGCTCGAAAAGCGCAGCCACTCGGGGTAGTTCGGGTGCTGTGGGTTGTCCGGCAGCGGCTTGCCGCCACTATACTCCGCAAAGCTCGCCTGGCATTTCTCGCAATGGCAGACGCCATGATAGACGCGGCTATAGTCGCGCTCGGAAAAACCGAACCAGTTGAAGAAGAAGCCATCCACCGGGTAGCGCGCGATGATCTCGTCGAGGATGTCGAGCGAGCGGTGCTGGTAGTAATCGGCCGAGGGGCAGGCGCTGTAGAGCGTGTTGTAGATCTGCGGCTTGCCGGTCGGAGAGACGAACAGCCATTCCGGATGCTCGGCCGCGATGCGCGACGACATCTTGGAAAAATCGCAGCGCGACAGGATCCGCACGCCGCGCCTATGCGCCGCGGCGACGGCGTCACCGATCAGGTCGCCCGACGGGCGGTCGACGAGGAAAGGCACGCGCGTCTGGAACGGCAACTCCGAGGGGTAGAAGGAGGCAATGCCGCCGGTGTTGATCAGCCAGGTGTCGGCGCCGTGCCCCTGAATGAAATCGAGAACCGTCTCCACATCGAGCGTCGCATCGACCTCCTGCAGGTTGGTCTGGAACACCGAAAACGGTTTGTGCCACCAGCCATCGGGGGAACCGCGCTTGGGGTCGGACGAAGGCGAAGTCATCGAAGTCTCCGAGGATCAATGCTGGGGGAAGCTCCCCGGGATATCCCGGGGAGTGGCTGTTTGGTAGGAGATGCGCCGGCTCTCCACCGACTGTGCGATCAGCCCTGCTGCAGCAGCGAAGCGGCCTCGGTCATGAAGTCGGTGGCGCCCTGCTGCACGCTGACGGTACCGAACCCGACATTCTCGTTGGTACGGCGCATCAGGTCGTTCATGGCGCGACCGGCCCGGTGTGCCAGCGGCGCCGGGTTGGCGGTGGGCAACATGCTTTGGGCGTATTTCAGCACCTTCTCGTCGATCTCCGACAGTTCCGGCAGCGTCAGCACCGCCTCGAGCGCCGGCCGGGCGGCCGGCGGGCCGCTGACGAGCCCGAGGATCAGTGCCGATTGCGGATCGGCGACGAACCAGTTCATCAGCTTGACCGCCTCGTCCTTGTTGGCGCTCTTGGCGTTCAGCGTCACCGAGCTGGTCGGGCTGGGATAGAGCCCCGAAGTGCCATTGGCGGCGATCGGCGGCGCGGTGAGGTTGAGCTTGTCCTCGGTCAGCGCCTGGTAGCCGCTGGCAATATCCTGCGACGCCATCGAGGCGAACACGGCCGTGCCGCGCACCAGCGGGGCGTTCGGCCATTCGGTGCCGGTGAACTGCGCCTGCATGTCAGCCGGCACCGCCCCGCCGCTCTCGCGCATCTTGCTCCAGTATTCGAGCCAGGCAGCGACCTCGTCGACAGTAGCGCCGAGCGTGCCTTCCGGCGTGTAGAGCTGCTTGCCGTCGGCAACCAGCGTCATCTGGAAATCGCCGAGGCGACCGCCGCAGTCATGCGACCCATAGATGGTCGGGTCGGCCTTGTGGATGTCGGCGCAGTAGGTGGCGAATTCCTCGCGCGTCCAGTCGGTGGGCGGTGCGCCCAGCCCGAGCCGTTCGAGAATAGTCTCGTTATAGCCCAACCCCTGGATGCTGACCGCGATCGGCAGGCCGTAGAGCTTGCCCTGATAGCGGCCGAGATCGAGCACCGCGGCATCGAAATTGTCGGTGTTGAGCAGCCCGCCGGCATATTCGTCGAGCGGCTGCAGGGCGCCACGCGTAGCGTACTGGCCCATATCCTCGATCCCCAGCGTGATCACGTCGGGGGCGTTGCCGCCCGCCACCATGGCGGCGATCTTGTCGGGCCAGGCATCGCTCGGCACGCCCTCGAACACAACGTTCAGTTCGGGGTGCAGCTCGGCATATTTGGCAATCGACTTGCCGCGGATCTCGAGCTTGGTGGCACTGCCGAAAATGCCGAAGCGGAGCGGCGCGCCCTGCGCGAAAGCGAGGCCGGGCGACAGTGCGATCATCGCGCCGACGGCCGAGCCGCCGAGCAAGACGCTGCGGCGTGATGGTCTGAATTGAGCGTTCGTGGTCATGGTATCCTCCTCATTGTAACGACGGTTGCAGGCCTGGAGCGCTTTCCGGAAGTTGCGAATTCCGTTCGAAACGCGTGATAAATCAAACTTCTGGAGCGGTTTTCCGACTCTATGTGGGAGCCCCCTACCCCTTCAGTCCTGACGTCGCGATGCCCTCGACCAGCCGGCGCTGGAAGATGAGGAACACCACGAACGTCGGAACGAGACTCAGGACCGACATGGCGAGCAACTGCCCGTAGCTGCCGCCCGAGGAGTCGACGAGCGAGCGCAGCCCCACCGGCACGGTCAGTTGGTCGGGCGAGGTCAGGTAGATGAGCTGCGAGAAAAAGTCGTTGTAGGTCCAGATGAAGGTGAAGATGACGGTGGTGATGATCGCCGGCTGCAGCAGCGGGAAGATCACGCTGGTGAACACCCGGAACGGCCCGGCGCCATCGACGATCGCCGCCTCGTCGAGTTCGCGCGGGATCTTGCGGATGAACTGCACCATCAGGAAGATGAAGAAGGCATCGGTGGCGAGGAATTTCGGCACGATCAGCGGCAGGTAGGTGTTCACCCAGCTGAGGTTCACGAACAGCACATATTGCGGGATCAGCAACACGTGCGAGGGCAGCATCAGCGTCAGCAACATGGCGGTGAACAGCGTGCGCTTGAACGGAAACTCGAGCCGGGCGAAGGCATAGGCGGTGAGCGAGCAGGCCAGTACGTTGCCGATCACTGCGCCGAGGCACACGATGAACGAGTTGACGAAGTAGCGGGTAAAGCTCGGTGTGGTCGCGACCCAGCCTTCGAAATAGTTGGCGATGTTCCAGCTCGATGGCAGGCCGGTCGGATCGGAAAAGATCTGCCGGTCGAGCTTGAACGAGCTGAACACCATCCACACCAAGGGGTAGATCATCAGGAACGCGCCTGCGATCAGGATGGCGTAGGTGACGACCCGCCTGGGACGGATGCCGAGGCGCGTGCCGGCGCCGCTTGCCGGGATGTCAGTCATCGCTCGTCTCCGTAGAACACCCACTTGCGCGAGGCGAGGAAGTTCACCGCGGTGAAGGCGGCAATGATCGCCAGCAGCACCCAGCCCATGGCCGAGGCGTAGCCCATGCGGAAATTCGAGAAACCCTGCTGGTAGAGGTAGAGCGTGTAGAACATCGTCGAGTCCGCCGGACCGCCGGTGCCGCCGCTGACGATGTAGGCCGAGGTGAAGGCCTGGAACGAGTTGATGATCCCCAGCACCAGGTTGAAGAACAGCACCGGGGTGATCAGCGGCAGCGTGATGCTCCAGAACTTCCGCCAGTTCGAGGCGCCGTCGATATCGGCCGCCTCGTAGAGCTCGCCCGGCACCTGCTGCAGGCCGGCGAGGAAGATCACCATGGCCGAGCCGAACTGCCAGACATGCAGGAGGATCAGCGTATAGAGCGCGTATTGCGGCATACCGATCCAGTTCGGCCCGACAATGCCGAACACCGACAGCGCCTCGTTGACCACGCCATCGCGACCGAACAGCTGCCGCCACAGCACGGCGATGGCCACGCTGCCGCCGAGCAGCGACGGCAGGTAGTAGATGCCGCGGAACAGCCCGAGCCCGCGCACCTTCTGGTTCAGCAGCACCGCGATCAGCAGCGCGAAGGCGAGGTTCAGCGGCACGCCGAGCAGCACATAAGTCAGCGTCACCCACAGCGCCCGCATGAAACGCGTATCGGCAGTGAACATGCGGATGTAGTTTTCGAGGCCGACCCAGTCGGGCGCCTGCAGCAGGTCGAAATTGGTGAAGGACAGGTAGAGCGAAGCCAGCAGCGGCCCAGCCGTCAGCAGGATCACCCCGCCGAACCAGGGCAGCAGGAACAGGTAGCCGACGAGGCTCTGCCGGCGTCGGGGGCGCGGCTGGGCGGCGGAACGGGTCAGCGGTCCCACGATGTCAGCGGCCGTCATGCGCCGCGACCATCATTGAGGGTGCCAGTGCCACCCCAGGTCCTGCTCCACCGATGCCGATAGATACCAAATCCCGCAAGTGCTCCCCTCCTCCAAAGGCCGCCGCGTTCTGTTGCGGGCGACCTTCGCGCAGGGTCAGTCAGTTGTCAATGTTGTAATTACCACTTTCATGACCTGTACACGTCGTCGGGTGTGAGCCGGTTGCGCATCGCGGTGCCGGCGCGGTAGCGGGCGAAGTTGTCGAGGATGATCTCGAGCGAGCGATCCGACTTGTCCGGCAGGGCCGGGGTGAAATGCGGGGTGATCAGCACATTGGGGGTCGACCATAGCGGATGGCCCGGCGGCAGCGGCTCGGGTGTCGTGACATCGAGCCCTGCCCCACCCAACTGCTCGCTCTTGAGCGCCGCGACCAGCGCGTCCTGGTCGATCACCTCGCCGCGCGACAGGTTGATGACGATGGCGCCGCGCGGCAGCAGCGCCAGTTGTCGTGCACCGATCAACCCACTGGTCGCATCCGAGAGATTGACCACCAGGGCGAGGATCTCGCAGCGCGGCAGCATGGCATCGATCGTGTCGCCACGCTCGGTGGCAAACATCTCGTCGACCCCCTCGGGCGGCTCGGCATCGCGTCGGCGATAGCCCAGCACCTGCATTTCGAAGGCCTTGGCCCGCCTGGCCAATGCCGTCCCCGTATGCCCCATGCCGACAATCCCCATGGTTCGGCCCGCCAACGCCCGCAGCGCCGATAACTCGGGTGTGCGCAGCCATTCGCCGCGCCGCTGCGCCTCATGGAACTGCAGGAAACCGCCGGTCAGCAGCAGGGCGAACAGCATCACATGCTCGGCCAGCGCCGGACCGCTCCGTCCGGCCGAGCCGGTGACGATCAGCCCCCGCTCGAACACTTCGGGTCGCGCCGACCGGGTGAGCCCGGCATGGTCGCAATGCACCCACTTGAGGCGCGGCGCGCCGAGGTGCCTGGCATCGAGATCGCCGGCGAGCACGGCGACTTCCACCGTCTCGAGCGCCGCCCGGATCCCGGCATCGTCGTCAGGTTCGACCCGCACCACATCGTCGCCGGCGGCAACCAGCAATCGATCGAGCGCTGCGCCGCTGAACGGCAGGTTGGTCATCAGGAGGACCTTGGGGGGCATCGAAGTCTCCGGTGCTGGGGGGCACGTCGCTATCGGCGACGCCTGAAGGTTACAGGCGATGACCTATTTTACAACTATTGTCGTTCAAGTGCTGGTGTGCTACGCCGCTTGAGCGGGGACCCGTTCACGACGAAGGGTGTTGCCCAATATGCCAACGCGCCTCAGGGAGGACAGCCAGAGGGCAATGACCGTCGATAACCCCAGAACCCTAAGCATCGGCCCCGGGCGTACCCTGGCCGAGGTGGCATATGACGAGATGGCCCGCAGCATCCGCGAGGGCGCCTGGCCAGCGCATATGCGCCTGCCCTCCGAGCTGGAGCTGGCGCGTCAGTACTCGATGTCGCGACCGGTCATCCGCCAGGCCTTGGCCCGGCTGCGGCAGGAAGGGCTGATCCAGTCGCGCCAGGGCTCGGGCAGCTTTGTGCGGGACACCGCCCAGCCGGCGCAGCCGATCGAGCCGCAGTTTCCGCCGATCCTGAGCCTTGCCGACCTCGACGCCTTTCTGACTTTCCGCGAGGGCCTGGAGGTCGAGGCCGCCGCCACCGCCGCCCGCCGCCACACCGAAGCGCAGCTGCAGCAGATCCGCGAGGCCGCGATGCGCGTTGCAGGCGGTGCATCCGATACCTCGAACGCTGGCAACGATTACGCCTTTCACCTCGCAGTAGCCGCCGCTTCCAACAATTCGTTCTATGCCAACAGCCTGGTGTCGCTGCGCGAACACCTGATGGTCGGGCTCAACCTCGAGTGGAGCTTCTCGGGGACCCAGCCGGAATTCCGCGGCACCGTCGCCGAGCACCATCGCGCCATCATCGAGGCGATCGAAAAGCGCCTGCCGGAGGAGGCACGCGCCGCCATGCGAACGCATCTGCAATGGGCGCGCTCCAAGCTGCTGCTCGGCCGTGACGCGCACGACGATAATCACCGTCCGGGTGGTGCCCCTGGGTAACGCCCGGTAAGCCAACACCTGATGCGGCGCTCAGAGGAGGAGCAAGATGATCAGCACCCAGGTTCTGCGGCCCGATGAGAGCAAGGCCTGCTTTGAATATCGCGTCGGCATCGAAGGGGAATGCGCCTATCTCGCCGCCCGCAACCGCAACTCGGCCGACCTGATCCGCCTCGCCGATGTCATCGCCCAACTCGAGCGAGAGAACACCTCGCCCCTCGGCCTTGACGAGGATTTTGCCTTCCACCTCGCCGTGGCCGAAGCCTCGCACAACGATTATTTCGTCAGCGCCCTGCAATCGCTGAAAGCCACCATCTACGAGGGCATGCTGCTCGCCCGCACCCCCTCGGGCCTCAAGGTGACGAAGAAACTCGCGGCCATCAACGAGCAGCACCGACTGGTCTACGATGCGATCGTTGCGGGCGAGCCCGACGACGCCCGGCACGCCATGCGCTCGCACCTCATCCGCTGCAAGCTCAGCACCAGCCAGTGGTACTTCCTCGATGCCCCGACCGAAGCGCCATGGGCGGCGGAGGCCAACGCCTGCAACTGACCTGCACAATGCGCCTCGGTCCGGGCGCACCGGCGCTTACCCCTGCGGCCATTCCTCTGCGGGCCTGAGACGGGCCATCAGCAGCACGTCCACCGGCCCGGACGGCTTCAGGCGCGCCTTGTGCTTGCGCCCCTCTTCGACGAACCCGAAGCCACGGTAGAGCGCGATCGCCCGTTCGTTGTCAGAATGGACGCTGAGTTCGATACGCAGGAACTTTTCTGCATCGGCATTCGCCACCGTCTCGGCCAGCAGTTGCTTGCCGACGCCGACGCCGCGCCACTCGGCGATGACGCCCATGCCCAGCTCGCCCTGATGCCGCTCGTGGTCGCCGCGTGCCCGGACGATGTCGCACCAGCCGACGACGCGCCCTTCGTCGGTAACGGCGACGAATTGCGGGTTTCGATGCCGGATGTTGCTGGCAACGAAGCTCGCCACATCGTCCAGCGCCGGAGCCGCGTTGCCCCTGAGAAAACGGCTTTCCCGCGCCACCGCATCGAGCGCCGCGTGGAAACCGGGGATATCCGCCTCGGTGATCGGCCTGACCCTGATCATCTGCACCCTGCCCTGCGGCGTACGCGCCGGCGCAACACCTAAATCGAAGCTATGCTGTAGCGCGTTCCGCGGCTGGCGTGCCAGGCGATCCGCCGACGCCCCGCCACGCTGCCGGCAGCCGGGCGCGTGGCCACCGGACCTGATGGGCCGCTGACGATGACGCCGATATCGGGCAGCTCGACGACCAGCTCGCCATCCCGCCCCGCGACAATGCTGGCCGACGTCAGTGCCCCATCGCGCCAGCCGAGGCTCGCCTGATGGCCGCCGCGGCACCGGATATTGGTGATGCTGCCGTTGGGCCAGCTCGGCGGCAAGGTCTTGACGAGGCTGATGGCGCCTTCGTGGCTCTGGACGACGAGTTCGGTCAGCCCCGTCACGGCGCCGAAATTGCCGTCGATCTGGAACACGAAACCTTCCGGTCGATCGTCATGCGGGTGCAGCACCAGCAGCGCACGCGAGGTCAGCTGGTCGAGCAACCCGCCGATCGAGCGCTCGGCCAACGCGCGGTCGCGCAGCCGGGCGGCAAGGCACAGCACCCAGGCCTGGCTCCAGCCGGTATAGCCGGTGCCGTTCTCGAGCCGCAGCTTGAGGGCCTGGCGGACCGCCTCGAACGCCTCCGGGGTGCCGGCCTCGGTGATGCGGATACCGGGATAGAGCCCATAGAGGTGCGACAGGTGGCGATGCCCGAGCTCGGCCGGCAGCTTGTCGTCGTCCCACTCGAGGAGGTTCCCGCCGGGCCCGATGAGCGGCAGGCGCAACCGGGCGAGCGCTGTTCGGGCCTCGGCGGCGAGCGGCTCGGTGGGGTCAGCGAGGCCGACATAGTTTTCGAGCGTTTCGCGGATCAGTTCCTGGTCCATCGCCGTCCCCGCGGTAATGGCGACCGGTTTGCCCTCGACGAGGAAACTGTGCTCGGGCGAGGTCGACGGGCTGGCAACGAGTGCGCCCCCCGCATCCTCGACGAGGAGGTCGAGCGCGAATGCCGCCGCGGCACGAAACACCGGCAGCGCCGTCTCGGCTGCGAAGTCGGGCGACGCGTTGCCGTGGTCGAGGTGATGCTGCAGATGCGCCGCCATCCAGTAGAGCCCGGCCGGCCAGTTCGACCATTGCGGAATGCCGGGTACCGGCGCGGTGAAGCGCCAGAGATCGGCATTGTGGTGCGCCGTGGCCCCGGCCGCCCCGTAATAGTGCCGGGCCGTAGCGGCGCCCGCCTCCGCCAATTCGCGGGTGAGCTTGAACATCGGTGCGGCGAGGTCGCTGAGGCCCGTCGCCTCGGCCGGCCAGTAGTTCATCTGGGTGTTGATGTTTATGGTGTAGTTGCTTGACCAGGCAGGACGAACGTCGACGTTCCAGATCCCCTGCAGGTTGGAGGCCTCGGTGCCGTCGCGCGAACTGGCGATCATCAGGTAGCGGCCGAAATGGAACAGCAGTTCGGCCCGCGCCGCGTTGGCCCCTGAAGCCCTGAGATCGAGATCGACGCGGTTGAACAGGCTGCGGTAATCCTCGATATGCCGCACACTCAGCGTTTCGGTGCTCTGCTCCAGCGCTTTCATCACCCGGCCACGCGCCTCGAGCACCAGGGCAGCGAAATCGGCGCTTGGCCTTTGGGCGTGCCCGCGAAAGCCTGAGGCGGCAGAAGCGATCAGCCTCAGCTTGTCGCCATCGCGCTGCAGCGCGGCCACCACGGCGTAGCCCATGCCGGCCGCCACGCTTTCGTCCGCCGCCGGCGGCGCCGCGTCGTAGACCACCGGGGTATCGCCCTTGACGTAGTTGGGCAGCACGTGGATCGGCACCCGCGCCGTCGCCACCAGCCACACCGTGCCATGTTCCTCGGAGAGCGAGACCTGAGTGTCCGGATGCGCCGCGCGGAAACTGAGCTCCGCTTTGGCCATGGAGCGCACCCCTGCCCCCGCGGCCACCGCCACCAGCACGCCATCGGGGTTGGACACGAAGCTGTCGAGCCGGACGGTGTCGTCGGCCCGTTCGCCGTAAACCGTCGTCGCCACGGCCTCCCCCAGGTGCAGCCGGCGCCGATACCCCCCGGCGTCGCTATCGGCATAGCTGAGTTCGATGGCGCCGAGCGGCTGGTAGGATTGCGTCCATGCCCTGCCCTGCAGCTGCCGCCCCAAAGCGTCGGCCCTGAGGTAGTCGCGCTGCCCGATCGCCTCTCGCAGTTCGGCCATCAACCGGGCCGGCACTTCGCCGGTCTCAGGCGCCAGTGGCCCGCCGGACCACACCGTATCGAGGTTGAGGTCGAACCGCTCGGTGCCGACGCCGCCACCAAGCGTGGCGCCGAGCCAGCCATTACCGATGAGGAAACTGTCGATGAACCCTTTGGCCGGGCTGTCGAGGTCAAGGCAATAGCGAGGCATGGTCTGGTCCTGGGGAGCGTTTTCAGGAAAAGTTGCAGACTTTTCCGGTTCGAAAGCGTGACAAAATCAAAGGCAGGTGGCCGGCGTCAGCGCGAGCCGAGGGTTTGTAGCGTCAAGAGGCGCCGGGTCGAGCCGCGCAGGATAATGTCGCAGTTGAGGGTAATGGTGTGCGGCTCGTGCCGGATGCCGCGCTCGGAGAGCCGCGATGCCATGATCGAGGCGATGGTCTCGGCGATCTTGGCCACCGGCTGGGCCACCGCGGTGATGCCGGTTTCGTGCAACTGAAACAGCGGCACGTCGTCGAAGCTGACCAGCGAAATGTCGTCGGGCACTTTCAGCCCGTGCTCGCGCAACAGCCGCAACGCCCCGACCGCCATGTTGTAGTTGCAGCAATAGAGCGCCGTGGGCGGCTCGGGCAGCGACAACAGCCGCAGCATGCCCGAATAGGCCTCGGTCTCGTTCCAGTGCGTATCGAGCACATATTCGGGGCGGACCTCGATGCCGCGACCGAGCAGCGCCTGGCGGTAGCCCTCGAAGCGCTCGCCACCGGTCCAGTCGGTAACGTTGCCGGTGAGCACGGCAATGCGGCTGTGCCCGATATCGAGCAGGTGCGTGACGGCGCGAAAGCTTGCCGCGCGGTTCTCCACCACCACCCGATCGACCGGCAGGCCGGGCCAGCCATTGTCATAAAAGATCACCGGCGTGCCGTCGCCGATGATCTCGAGGATGCGCTCATCGACATCGTTGCGCCCATCCATGATCAGGCAATCGACCCGGTGCGCGACGAAGAATTCGAGCGCGTCGGCCACCGCTGCGGCATTGGCGCCGTGGCAATAGGTGAGCAAGGCCCGGCCGTTGCCGCGCATCGTGCGGCTCAGCTGCTCCAGTACCGGCGCGTGGAACTCCGACAGCGAAGGCACCATGAAGCCGACCGTGTTGGTGAGGTCGGCCTTCATGGCGGCGGCGATGGCGTTGCGCCGATAGCCCAATTCGCCGATCGCCTGTTCGATCTGCTCGCGGTTGCCGCGCCGCACCGGATGGCCGTTGAGGTAGCGCGACACGGTGCCGATAGCGACGCCGGCGCGCTCGGCCACCTCGACGATGGTGGCGTGGCGCCGCCGGCCGCTCTCGGTGTCGTCGGTTTCGTCCGTATCGTTCAAGCCGTTCCCTCGAACACCAGCGCGGAGTGGATGCGAAGGCTCGGGAGCCGCACTTCGACGCGGTCGCCACCATTGGTGAACGGCACGTCCTCCCCCGTGATAGCGTCATAGACGCGGGCTGGCGCACGCGGCAAGCGCACCGAGGCGGTGACCGGCCCGAGCGTCGGGATATCCTCGATCATCTCCATCACCCGGGTGTGGCCCTCGCCTGCCGGCACCGCCTTGCCGCGGACCTGCGGCGCGCCATAGAGCAGGTGCAGCACATGCCGCTGTTGCTCGGCCTGCCGGGTCAGCGTTGCGCGGCCGGACGAGGGCAGGTTGGTGACGACGGCGCGGCTCGGCAACAGCCGGTCGATCAGCCCGCGCACCAGGTACTTGTACAGCGGCTGCCCCATGGCGTGGTACATCCGAAAGATCGGATAGGCGATGTAGCCGATGCCGCCCTTGAGCGTCACTGCCGCCCCGAGCGAGGCCGCCGCGGGATCATCGGGCGCATGCTGGTGCGAGCTGAAATGCTTGTAGCTGCGGTTGAAATAGGAGGGGCCGATCTCGGCCAGCACCTCGGCGCCATCGGCGACGATCGCCTCGCCCGCTCCGTACATGACGAAGGGGGAGGTCGTCAGTCCGGCATCGAGCCCCCGCGCCCCACGGATATAGGAGGGGTTGAAACCCACCTGCCCCGTGCTGCGGATGCCGGCATCGAGCGCAAAGCTGCCATCGGCATTGCGCCCCGAGCTGCCGCTGAGGATCAGCTTGCCACCCGCATCGGTGTAGGTCTTGAGCCGGGCAGCGAGGCCGGCATCAACCGGGATCTCGTCGGGCAGGATCAGGAGCCTATAGGCCTCGAACGTCGCCGAGGGGTCGATCACGTCGAAGGGCAGCTGCAGCTCCTGCAGCATCTGCGCCGCACCATCGTCGCTGTGGTTGTTGCGCGCGCCCACCGGGTGGAAATATTCGGCCGTGAGGATCGCCACATCCGACACCTGCTTCGCCCCCTCGAGATAGGGCTCGAGCTTTTCGATCCGCGCATAGGCCGGGCCGATCGAGGCATAGGTGTCGGGGTTGATCGAGCCATCCGGATGCAGCTGGTCGCCGACCAGGCATTTCACCCCCAGCGCCACCATCTGCGCAGCCTCGAATTCCAAGGCATCGGGATGCTTGAAGCCGCCGAACTCGCCCCAGCTGGTGTGGAACTTGCCGGTATGGGCCACCATGTCGAGCCCGAGCGTCGCCGCATAGCGCGCGCTCGAGGGGAAGTGGTCATAGCCCCAGCCGCCGGTCGGCAGGCTTTCGAGCTCGAGATGGGTATAGGTCGAAAAGCGCTGCGGGCCCTGCTTATGGATGTGGCCGCAATTGTAGAACACCCGCATCCCCGGGAACTCGGCGTTGAGCGCGGCGCTGGTTTCGGCGCGGAAGCGCTCGTTTACCCACTCATCGTTCTTCAACCGATCGTCGGGGTTTTCCGGATCAAGGCCATGCTCGGCCATGCTGGCAAGGCACTCGGCGCAGACGCAATCGGGCGTCAGGACGATGTCGAAGAAGATACCAACTGTCTCGTAATTGCGGGCCACCTCGCGCGCCTGCTCCAAGAGCTCAGTACGATAGGCCGCGTGGTTGAGGCAGAGCGTGTGCCACCCGGCGGTCAACTGGTCGGGATCGAAGCGGTTGTCCGACGCGCTGCGCACCCGCCACTCCGGATGGATGCGGGCGTTCCGCTCGTCCCACTGCACCGAGATGTAGATCGGGCATTCGATATCGGCGGCGCTGAGCGCCTTGACCATGTCGCCCATCAGGTCGGGCCGGGCGAGATTGGGGTGCGGCGCCCCGACCTTGGTGGGGTAGTACGACCAGCCATGGTGGCACTTGGCGAAGATGGTGATCGAATCCACATGCGCCGCCTTCAGCGTCCTGACGAAGTCGTCGGGGTCGAAGGCCGAGCCGATCCCGGGGATGTGCTCCGAGGTGTGGAAGTCGAGGTGGATCTGGCGGTAGCGCAGCGGCTTGTTGGTAGCGGGCATGACTAATCCTTGGCGCCGGTACGGGTTTCGGCCCCGGCGGCGAATTGACGTTGGAAGATGAGGAAGACGGCCAACGGGACCACGGTGGTGACGATTGCCGCCACCGATTGCAGGTCCCAGTTGAGTTCATAGGTGCCGTTGACGCGCGCGAGGATCACCGGCAGCGGCACATTGGTCCTGAGATAGAGCAAGGGCAGCAGCAGGGCATTCCAGGTCCACAGGAACTGCAGGATACCGGTGGCAAACACCGAACTCAGGCTGTTGGGCAGGACGATATGCCAGAACGTCTGCACCGGTCCGGCGCCGTCGATGCGCGAGGCTTCGACCACCTCGGTCGGAAAGTCCTCGAGGAAGTTTTTGACGAGGAAGATCGACCAGGCAAAGCTCAGGCCCACATAGGGGATCAGCACCGCGAGGAAATTGTCGATCAGCCCCAGTTCGCGCCACAGCTGGAACAGCGGGATGATCACCACCTGCTGCGGCAGTACGAACGCGTTGATGATGATGATCAGCAAGAGCCGGCGGAACGGGAACTTGAGGAAGTGGAAGGCATAGGCCGCGGCCGGCGTCAGCAGCATGGTGCCGGCGGTGGCGAGCGCCGCGAGGATCGCCGTGGTGACGAAGGCCGGGGCCAGCGGATAGGCCTCCCAGACGCGTTGCCAGGCGCTGAGCGTGAGGGTGAAGCTGTCGGTCCGCCACCAGCCGCGCGCGGTTTCCGAGAGCGGCCGGATCGAGGTCATCACGATGCCGACGATCGGGATGATCCAGATGAAGCCGAACACGCCCAGCACGATGGTGGGCCAGCGGGGAGCACGTCCGATCATCTGGCACCTGCCGTTCTCTGGATGATGGCGGGGATGGAAACCACCAGCACGGCAACCAGCAGCACCACGGTGGCGGCGGCGCCGTAGCCGAGTTTGAACTGCGTCATCGATTCCCGGTACATGAAGTAGCCGACCGTTTCGGTGCTGCGCACCGGACCACCGCCGGTGAGGATGTAGATGATGTCGAAGGCGCGAAGCGCCCCGAGCAGGTTGATGAAGATGGCGACCCGCACCCCCGGCAGCGACAGCGGCATCATGATGTTGCGCATCACCTGCCCGTGGCTCGCCCCGTCGATATAGGCCGCCTCGAACAGCGTCTTGGGGATCGACTGCACCGAGGCAAAGCAGAGCATCAGCGGCAGGCCGACCCCGCCCCATGACGCCGCGACGATCAGCACCCAGAGCGCCGTACGCGGATCGCCCAGCCAGGGCTGCGCGAAGCCGGGCTGGAACAAGCCGATCGCCGCGTTCAGCAGGCCGCCCGCATCGGGCCTCAGGATGCCGATCCACATGTAACCGGCCACCGCTTCGGAAATGCCGAACGCCGCAAAGATCATCACCCGGAAGGGCAGCGTCTGGCGTGGCGCGAAGGCGCTGACCATGGCGAGCATCCAGCCGAGCCCCACCGAGAGGATGGTGGTGGAGACGGTAAAGATCAGCGTCGTCACCAGCGTGTTGCGAAACGCCGGATCAGTGAACAGCTTCAGGTAATTGCCGAGCCCGATGAACTTCGGCTTGGCCAGCCCCTTGATGTCGAAAAAGCTGAGCCGGATCGTGTCGATCAGCGGAAACACCACCGCGATACCGAACAGGATCAGCACCGGGGTGAGCAGCAGCCAGGCTGCCGGCCAGTCACCCGCCTTCCGCCTCCGGGCGAGCAGATTGCTCTGCTCGCCCGGAAGCCGGGAGGAGAGGCCGGCCCGCGCGCCCGCCGACTCGGGGGCTACGGAGTCCTGCATCTCAATAGAGTTCCATCGCCTTGGCCTCGATCGCCGCGGTGACGGTGTCGATCGTGGCGTCGGACGGATCCTGCAGGAACTTCTGCAACTGCACGCGATACTCGTCGACCAGGTCGCCGGGCAGCAGGTCGCCGAGGACGAACTGCACCTTGGACTGTGCCACGGCCGCGGTTGCGATCTGCTGCACCGGACCGAGCAGCGACGGATCGGCGTTCTTGCTCGGCGAGGCATAGCCATAGGAGGCGAGGATATCGGCAGCGTCCTTGCTCACCATGTAGACGGCAAAGGCGTCGGCCGCCGCCGGATTGGCGCCATTGGCGGTGACCGCCACTTCCTTGGCATCGACGCTCGAGGTGTCGTCATGGCCGAGGCCCAGCGCCGGGAACTGGAAGATCGAGTAGTCGACGCCTTCGTTGAGCTTGTAGTCGTTGCGCGCCCGGGCGTTCATCCACATCCCGATCATCAGGTAGTTCGACGCATCGGCGGTGAAGATCTGGTCGGCCGAATAGTCCCAGTCGCCGGCGAACATCTGCTCGGGCGTGCCGCAGCAGCCCGCCTTCAGGAGCTCGGCGTACTTCTTGAGCGTCGTCTTGACGATCTCGTCGGTCCACGGGATTTCGTGCGCGGCGAGCTTGGATGCCGCCTCGACCCCACCGGTGCGCAGCAGCAGGGTTTCGAACCACTCGCCATGCGCCCAGTACTTGGCCGGCATGGCGATCGGCGCGGCAAAGCCGGCGGCCTTCAGCTTGTCGATCGAAGCGAGGAATTCTTCCCAGGTCTTGGGCGGCTCGATCCCGGCCTTTTCGAGATGCGCCTTCTTGTACCAGACCGCCGAGCGATCGCCGTAGGTGTAGTTCACCCCGAAGGTGACGCCATTGGTGGAGCCGAGATCCTTCCACGATTGGTCCAGCACCGCATCGAGCCCGGCCGAGCCCCAGAGCTCGTCGATCGGCCTCAGGATGCCGGCATCGGCCAGCTCGGCCCGGAAGGCCGGCCAGGTATTGATGATGATATCGACCTTCTCGCCGCCCAGCAGCGCCGTGCGCATCGGGCCGCGCATGTCGCCCTGCCCGGTCACCACCAGTTCGCGCACCGTGACACCCGGGTTCTTGGCAGTGAAATCGGCTTCGAGCTTCTGCCACATCTCGGCATCGGTACCACCCTGCCACTGCAGGATGACGAGCTCGCCGCTCAGATCCTGCGCCGATGCAGGGGCAGCCGCCAGCATGGCAGCAAGGCCGATGCCGGCCAGGACAGCGCGCCGGCCAATGCCGCGCGTTCGTGCACTCATGGTCATTGATGTTCCTCCTGCTTGACGTCGGCCGTTTGCAGCCCTTCTCCCTCGTCAAGTAAGTTGAAACGTTATCATCTAAGTTGACCTCGGCAACCGGATTCTGGCGGTGCCCGCTGAAAAATCGTTCTGCGTGGGGAAACCGCCGGACAACTTCATACCTCCCGGTGAGGGCGCTAAACTTCATCCGGCCCCGCGGCGAGGATCTCTGCCCTCATCCGCCTTCTCCCCGCGGTGGGCGAACAGTCACCGGTCTCTCCGTGGTCCTCCACCGCGTAGCGGGGGAGGGGGACCGCCGGAGGCGGTGGAGGGGGCGACCACAAACACCGGCGCATCCTGCCGCCCCCTCCACCAGCTTCGCTGGTCCCCCTCCCCCGTTTCACGGTGGAGGACCACCGAGAGACCGGCGCAGCACCGCTACGCCGCGATCTCGATCACCGCCTTGATCAGCCCTTGCTTCTGCGTCGCCCAGACCGGCAGGTCGGTTATCGCCCCGGCAAGCGTCGTGCGGTGGGTGATCAGCTTGTCGACCGGCACCCTGCCTCCCGCGATCGCCGCAATCACCCGGCTGAAATCCTCGGACGTGGCGTTGCGGCTGCCCAGGAGTGACATTTCCCGGCGGTGAAAATCCGGATCCTCGAAGCTGATCGGACCCTTCACGACGCTGACCAGCACGTAGGTGCCGCCATGCGCGACGAAGTCGAAGCCCTTCTGCATCGAGTTGGCGTTGCCGGTGGCATCGAACACCACGTCGTAGCCCTCGCCACCGGTCAGTGCCGCTGCCGCCGCCGCTGCGTCCACACCCGCGACGATGCTCGACGCGCCGGTGAGTGCACGAGCCACCTCGAGCCGTTCCGGCGAGAGATCGAGCATCGAGAGCTCGACTCCGGCAATGCCGGCAAACAGCGCCACCCCGAGCCCGATCGGGCCCGCCCCGATCACCAGTCCACGCTGGCCCGTTCCGGCACCAGAACGCCGCACCGCATGAGCGCCGATGGCGAGAAACTCCACCGTGGCGCAGGCATCGACGCTCAGCCCATCGGCCTTGACGAGGTTAGCCGCCGGCAAACCGAGCAGCGAAGCCATGCCGCCATCGCGATGCACGCCGAGCACCGCGATGCGTACGCAGCAGTTCGGCTTGCCGCTACGACAGGCGATACAGCTGCCGCAGGAAATGTAAGGGTTGACCACTGAGATCTCGCCGGCCTCGAAGCCGCAGCCGGGCGGTGCCTCCAGCACCTCGACGGCGAGCTCGTGGCCCATGACGCGCGGGTATTCGAGGAACGGGTGCTTGCCCTCGTAGATGTGATAATCGGTGCCGCAGATCCCCACCCTCAGCGGGCGCACCAGCGCCTCGCCTTCGCCGCGGGTGGGAATGGGCCTCGTCTCGAGCTCGAGCATCCCGGGCTGGCGGCAAACAAGCGCATGCATAGTCGACTGCTTTCGTCTGAGAGAAATGGTGCGAGGGCCGGATGCCGGGGAGACCGAACGCCCGGCCCTCGTGGCGCGTCACTGGAACTGGGACATGGTGTCCTTGGTCACCAGCGCCGCGCCGGAGTCGATGAGGATTGGGACCTCATCGCCGCGGATGGCCTTGACCAGGGCATCGACGCCGAGTTCGGCCATCTTCGCCGGGAACTGCGCGACGGTCGCGTCCTCGATGCCTGCCGTCAGGGCTTCCGCTTCGCCGCAGCAGAAATCGAAGCCCACCAGGACGATCGCGTCGCTTGCGATGCCGGCGTTCTTGATGGCCTGCGCAGCGCCTGCGGCTGGAGGGCCGCAAGCTGCATAGATCGCCTTGAGATCGGGATTGGCCGTGAGCAGATCCTGCGCGACGTTGATCCCGAGCTCTTCGGTGCAGTTGGTGCCGGCGCGGCCGACCACCTTGACCTCGACGCCCTTGAGGCCCTCGAGCATGCCGTTGACGCGGTCGTCGAGCGCCGGAACGCCCGGGACGCCTTCGAGGATACCGAGCGTATCGCCCGCCTTCAGCACCGATTTCAGGTACTGGCCGGCGAGCACCCCAGCCGCGTAATTGTCAGTGGTGGCGAGCGAGGTCAGTCCCTTCCAGTCGGGGATGTTGTTGTCCATCAGGACGATCTTCACCCCCTGGGCGATGGCCTTGTCGAGCGCCGGCGCCACGGTCGGATCGACCGGGGTCAGCGCAATCCCCTGTACGCCCTGGGTGACCATCGACTCGATCTGGGCGATCTGCCCCTCGATGTCGGTTGCCGAGGTGCCCTGCCCGTAGATGATCTCCACCCCGGGATTGGCCGCGGCGTAGGCCTTGGCCGCGTTTTCCATGGTGGCAAAGAACGGCACCGGGAACTTGGTGATGAACCCGAGCTTTACACTGTCCTGCGCCAGGGCCGGTCCGGCGATCGCAGCAGCGAGCGCCAGGCCTCCCAGCAGTAGTTTGAGCTTCATCGTCTTCCTCCCATTAGGACCGCTCCGGCTGGAGCGGCCCGACATTCGATCCCTCCCGGATCGAGCCTTCAGGCCTCGGCTCCAACGATGAGCGAGACCAGTTCGTGTTGATTTGCCTTGTTCGGCTTGAGCTCGCCGACCTTGCGCCCCTGCCGCAGCACCACGGCGCGGTCGGCCAGTTCGACGACATGTTCCATGTTGTGGGTGATGAGGATCACCGCGTTCCCTTCGTCGCGAAGCTGCGCGACGAGGTCGAGCACCTTGCGCGCCTCGCGCAGGCCGAGCGCCGCGGTGGGCTCGTCCAGCAACACCAGCTTGCGCGCAAACACCGTCGCCCGCGCCACGGCAATCGCCTGGCGCTGCCCGCCCGACATCAGGGCGACCGGCGCATCGAACCTGGGCAGCCTGACCTTCAGCCGGTCGATGACGGCGGCCGCTTCCCGGTCCATCGCCCGCCGGTCGAGCAGCCGCAGGCCGCGTGGCAGCCAGCGCGGGAACGACAGCTCGCGCCCGCAGTAGAAGTTCTGTGCCGGGGTCAGATTGTCGAACAGCGCCAGGTCCTGGTAGACCGTCTCGATGCCGGCGCTGCGCGCTGCCGCCGGGCTGTGGAGCTGGGCCGGCTGGCCATCGACGAGGATCTGCCCGCCATCCAGCGCGTGCACGCCGCTGATGCATTTGACCAGCGTCGATTTGCCGGCGCCGTTATCGCCCAACAGCGCCAGCACCTCGCCGCGATAGGCTTCGAGGCTGACGCTCTTCAGCGCTTCGACGGCGCCGAAACGCTTGATCGCATTGCGGACGGCCAGCACCGGCGAGGCGGACGCGACGGCGTTCATGACGCCCTCCCCGACTGCATGACGCGCACCCGCGCTTCCAGATGGTTGCGCAGCACGTCCGCCTCGACGGCGACCACGATGATCAGCCCGATGGCGATCATCTGGAAAAACACATCGACATTGAGCAGGTTCAGCGCGTTGCGGATCACCCCGATCATCACCGCGCCCACCAGTGCATGGCCGATATGGCCGCGCCCGCCCAGAAAGCTCGCCCCGCCGATGATCACCGCGGCAATGGTGTCGAGCTCGAGCAGGTTCCCATAGAGCGGCGAGCTTGCTTCGGTGCGGCCGGCGAGGACGATGCCGCCGATCCCGGCGCACAGCCCCGAGATCACATAGACCGAAACCAGCACCCATTTGACCGGAATGCCCATCTGCACCGCGGCCTCGGGCTTGCCGCCCACCGCATAGATCCAGCGGCCCCACACCATGGCGCGGGCCATTACCAGCACCACCGCGGCAACGGCAAACACCACGAAGAACGAGTTGGGCACGCCCAGCGTCGTGCCGCCGCCGATAACGGCGATCTCCACCGGCATGCCGCGCATCGTGGTGTGCCCGATGGCCAACTCGAGCGCCAGGCCGCGGGCTATGCTCAGGGTTGCCAGCGTGATGATGAAAGGGTGCGGCAGCCGGCCGAACACATAGACGATGCCGTTGACCGCGCCGACCAGCCCGCCGCTGAGCAGCATGGCCGCCATCACCAGCGGCGCCGAGTCCGCCATGCGGTAGGCCAGCCCACCCACCACCGTGGCCAGCGCCAGGTTGGCGCCGACCGAAAGATCGATGCCGCGGGTCAGGATCACCAGGTGCTGCCCGATGGCGACGATGGCGATCACCGCGGTCTGCGCCAGGATGTTGCCGATATTGACCGGCTTCAGGAAATTGGGCGTGGCGAGGCTGATCCCGGCCACGAGGACGATCAGGATGAGCAGCGGCCCGACACTGAGCAGCCGCAGTGCGATACCCAGCATCGAGCCGTCCCGCGACCGGGCACGTACCTCAGCTCCACCTGTATCTGGCTGTCCGTCCACCAGCACCGCCCCCTCCCTGCAGTCCCTTATGTACAAAAAACCTTCATTGCCGCAGATCGTCAAATTGTTTTTTATCGGTTACAGAACAGTGACTGCAGCGGGGACCAGCCAGTGAAGACGGATGCTTTGTTCAAGCGGGCCTACAATGATGCGCTGCTGTTGACCGCCGAACTGCAGGAGGGCGAACCGATCCCCTCCGAGACCCTGCTCGCCGCCCGCCTTGCGGTCAGTCGCACGACGGTGCGCAAGATCCTCGCGGCTCTGGCCGATCAGGGGGTGGTGGGCGGCGGCGGCCGGCAGCGCTTCGTCCGGATCGCCACCGCTGCCGCGGCGCCGTTCCCCCAGGCCGAAACGGTTCCCGCTTCGGTTCAGGTGGAAAAGCAGTTCATGGAATGGATGCTGCGCGGCGACGCCAAGGCCGGCTCGCTGATCAACGAGCTCGAGCTTGCCCGCCAGTTCGGTGTCGCAACGACCGTCATTCGCGAGTTCCTCAACAGCTTCCACCGCTTCGGGCTGATCGAGCGTCGCCCCAGTGGCGGCTGGGTGCTGCAGGGCTTTACCAGCAGCTTCGCGCTCGAGCTGATCGAGATCCGCGAAATGTTCGAACTGCGCTCAGCCAAAGCCTTCGCCGATCTGCCGGAGACCTCGCCGCTCTGGCACGAACTGCGTGAACTGCGCGCAGCCCATGTCGACCTCTTGGGCGAACTCGACGCGCGCTTCCAGGATTTCTCCCACCTCGACAGCCGCTTCCATCGCCTCGTCAATGCCGCGGCGCCCAACCGCTTCATCGACGGCTTCTACGACATCATCACCCTGATCTTTCACTACCACTACCAGTGGAACAAACGCGACGAGCGCGAGCGCAACGAAGTCGCCATCCGCGAGCACCTCACCTATATCGACGCGCTCCTGAGCCGCTCCCGCCCCGCCATCGCCACCGCCTGCCGCAAGCACCTCGCCTCGGCCAAGCAAACCCTGATCCGCTCGACCTCCGGAACGGGGGCGGAGGGGTAGTTGCTCCAATTGACGATGCCCACCTGCCGGCGGCGCTCAAGGTCCGCATAGCGCCAATAGTGGTCATTCGGGGTGTTGTCGGTGCGCTAGGTGTGGAAGCTATGAAGGTTGTTCATTCGAGGAGGGACTGAGAAGCTGGGGTTGCAAAGCCAACCAACGCTCAGCGGAGCTCCCCGAATGAACGTCCACAAGAATGCGCGTCCTCCATGGGCGGCTCCTCTCCGTGCGGTCCTCAGGACACCGCAACGTGGCACATCGCGATGCCGGCGGAGGAGCCGTCCACAGCATCAAAAGCGGACGCTCCCCAGAGCAGGTCGAGCTCGTGTCACAACAGGCGTCTTGAGGATGCCCGTACCGCCAGTGTTAGGGGTAAATACTCATTTCCTGGCGCCTCGGAGTTGGCACCTTCGATGCGATCGACGAGCCTATTGGCTGCCAACGCGGCGATCCGCTCTTCGTCGAAGGTCACCGATGTGATTTGGGGGCGGGCAAAGTCACGATGGCCGCTGCCGAACGAGACCAACGAGACGTCATCGGGGACCGACAGGCCGTTGTCGGAGAGCGCCGCCAACGCTCCCGTTGCCACGGCGTCGTTGAAGGTAACCATCGCGGTGAAGCTGCCCCTCCCGGCCCCGAGCATAGCCTGCACTGCGTCGTAGGCGGCACCGGCGGTATAGCCGGTGGTGACGATCGTCTCGATGTCGCCATCGCTGCCCGCCCCCGCTTCAGCGTAGGAAGCCCGCAAACCGCTCCAGCGCGTCTCGGCGGCGCGGCTGTTGGTTGGTCCGACGCAAACCACCCCCCGGTGGCCCAGGCGATGGAGATAGCTGCCGATCTGCCGGCCACCGCCCTCCTCGTCGTGAAGGAAACAGTCGATGCCGGGGATATCGTATGAACCCGCCAGGCCAACCATCGCGATGCCGCGCTCGGTTAGTCGGTCGAGCCGGATCTCGGGCCGGGTCATGACCCAACTCAGCGACAGGAACGCGCCATCCATCCTGAGGCCGATGACCCGGTCGATTGCCTCGCGCGTCGTTTCGACTGAACCGTCGGTGCTAAGCAGGAACACCGCATAACCGCGGGCACGCGCCGCCGCTTCCACCGCCTTGAAGGTCCGCAGGATGGAGACGTTGGTCACGTCCGGCGTCAGGTAGGCCAGGGTTCGGGTGCGCCTCGCATGCAGCGACTGCGCCATGTGGTTGGGATGAAACTCGAGTTTCTCAATCGCCTCGCGGACCCGCGCCGCCAGCGCCTCCGACACCGGTTTGTTGCCGTTCACCACCGAGGACACGGTCGAGATCGAGACCCCCGCCTCGCGGGCCACATCCTTGATGGTGGGAACTGACCTCGGCATACGGCGTCGAACTCCTCAAAGCAGCGGCCGACAGACGGGCGACGGCCGTCGATTCGAGAAACGTTTCACTGGTTCGTAGCTGCATATCCCAGAAGCATACAGCATATGCTACAATTTAGGTCAATCCACCCCTGAAAAACGTTTCGCAAAATCGCTTGACTCTGGCCGATTGTGAGAACGAGTATTGGGCAAGCGTCGAGGGCTTGGCCTCGGCTGGGAGGAGACATCCATGCACATCACCGCCAGGCCGAAGGGCCTGTGGCTCGCGTCCGCCATGACGCGGCTAATGAAGACAACCGTGTTGGCGAGTTCGTTCGCCATGCTCGCAAATGTGGCCGGCGCGGTGGAGCTCACCCTGTGGGCGCCGCCCTCGTTCACGCCGCAGGCCGGCCTGCCGGCGATCGCCGACGCCTACCAGGACCTCTACACGCGGTTTCAGCAGGCGAACCCGGATATTACGCTGAAGTTCGAGGTGCTGCCGGGCGGCACCGAGGCGCTGACGCAGATCCTCACGGCCGCCAACGCCGGCAACCTGCCGGACCTCGCGGTGCTGGACGGCTTCTGGATCGCGCGGCTGAAAGAAACCGGCAAGCTGCAGCCGCTCGACGAGCTGTGGCCGGAAGCCGAGCGGTCGAAATTCTACAAGGAGGTCCTCGACGCGGTGACCTTCGACGGCAAGATCTACGCCGCCTGGTTCCACAACGCCTGGCGCGGCCTCTACTACCGCAAGGATACGTTGGCCAAGCTGGGCTACACTACGCCGCCAGCCGGCTGGGACGAGTTCCTCGCCTATGCCGAAAAGGCTAAGGCGGCGGGCATGAGCGCAGTGATGTTCCCCGGTTCGGGCACCGAACTGACGGCGCTGCACATGCTGTCGATGTACTGGGGGCTCGGCGGCAACCTGGTCGACGACACCGGCAAGCCGGTATTCTTCGACGGCGCCAATCGCACGGCGCTCGAGCAGGTCTATTCGATGTACCGCGAACTGGTCGAGAAAGGCTATATGCCGCTCGACGTGTCGACCATGGACGAGGCGGCGATCCGGCCGTTCTTCTATTCGGGCGAGAACGCGCTCACGGCGCAATCCTCATCGGCCGTGACCCAGATGTATGCGGACGTGCCGGACCTAAAGGGGAACCTGGGCGCCTTCAACTACCCGCTGCCGGGCGGCGCCACGGCAACCCCGATCCTGGTGGGCTGGACCTACGGCATCTTCACCGATGACCCGGAGCGCAAGGCCGCCGCCTGGAAGTTCGTCGACTTCGTGCTGCAGCCCGAGAACCTGGGCAAGCTCAATGCCGCCGCCGGCCACCTGCCCGTCATCCAGTCGATCTGGGACCAGGACTTCTACAAGACCGACCCGCTGATGCTGCAGTTCAAGGGCATCTTCGATACCGGCGGCATGCGTGCCCGTCCGGCCGTTCCAATCTATCCCAGCATCACCGGCGCCTGGGCGCAGCAGATGGCCGACGTGCTGGCCGGCAACATCACTCCGGCGCAGGCGGTCGACAATGCCCGCGACCAGGTGATGACCGAGTACGACCGGCTGAGCACGCGCTGAAGCCTTTCGGGGAGGTGGTCTGCCGCCTCCCCGGCACTCCAACGGAGCCATCATGGCACGGACGAACATCTCCGGCTGGCTGACGCGCCACCAATTCGTGCTGTTCATCGGACCGGCGATCGCGGTGGTCCTGGCGTTCACCGCCTATCCCGCGCTCTACGGCGTCGTGATCAGCTTCACCAACATGCACTTCGCCTACCCCGACTGGAAGTTCGTCGGCTTTGCCAACTACGTGCACTTTTTCACCTGGAATGCCCTGCCGCAGGTGGCGACGAACACCGTGGTGTTCGTCGGCTCGGTGGTGGTGCTGCAGCTCGGCCTGGGGCTGCTGATCGCGCTGCTGCTCAACCGCGCCATCTTCGGGCGCCGGCTGATGCGCTCGATCGCCATCCTGCCCTGGGTGATCCCGGCTGTAATCATCGGGCTGATGTTCCAGCAACTGTTCAGCGGCAGCCGGCTGGGCATCATGAATACGCTGATCGGCTATTTCGGGTACGATAGCCGGTCGTGGCTCGCCAACCCCAGCGAAGCCATGGTGGTGATGATCCTGTCGCTGGTCTGGCGCGGGGTGCCGCTCTCGATCATCCTGCAACTGGGTGGCCTGCAGACGATCGGCAAGGATCTCTACGAGGCAGCCGCCATCGACGGCGCCTCACGCTGGCAGGTGCTGCGTTACATCACCATTCCGCAGCTCAAGCCCATACTGCTGATCAATGCCATTCTCGCGACGGCCGGCACGCTGAACCATGTCGACATCCCGATCGCGCTGACCGGCGGAGGCCCCGGCCGCGCCACCGAAGTGCTGGCCCTGAGCCTGTACAAGCAGGGGTTCCAGCAGCTTGACGCGGCCTACGCCTCAACCATCGCGACGGTGATCCTGGTGATCAACCTCGTCCTGACCATCGCCTACCTTCGCCTCCTGAGGAGCCGCCAGAATGTCCGCACCTGACCGGGGGGCTGCCTCGCTGCCGAACAACATCAACCGCAGTCGCGTGCGTTTTCGGGCCGGCCGCGCCGCCGACCGGCTGATCACCTACGGCCTTTACGCACTGCTCTCGCTGATCGTGCTGTTGCCGCTTGCCTGGGTGCTGCTGGGCTCGTTCAAGAACCCGTCCGAGATCTTTGCCTACCCGACCAGCTTCTGGCCGCGCGAGTTCACCTGGACCAATTACGGCGATGTCATCCGCCGCACCGCGCTGCCGACCTACCTGTTCAACACCTTCATCGTGACGGGCTTCACGCTGGTGCTGTCGCTCGGCTTCGCGACGGTTGCCGCCTACGGCTTCTCGCGGTGGGACTTCCGGTTCAAGGATACCATCCTCGTGCTGTTGCTGGTGCTGCAGCTGATCCCCAGCACGGTCAACATCGTGCCTTACTGCATGATGATGAACTGGCTGCATCTGCTGAACACCCATGCAGCGCTCATCATCATCTACACCGCCAGCCACATTCCCTTCGCCATCTGGATCATGAAGGGCTTCTTCGACACCCTGCCCCGCAGCCTCGACGAGGCGGCGGTGATCGACGGCTGCTCGATGTTCCGGGTGTTCTGGAGCATCATCCTGCCGCTGAGCCTGCCGGGCCTGTCGGCCGCGGGCTTTCTGATTTTCCTTGCCGCCTGGGGGGAGTTCCTGATCCCGCTGGTGCTCGCCAACTCGCGCGAGGTAGCGGTGATGAGCGTCGGGCTGTTCAGCTTTTTCGGCACCGATACCACTCAGTATCACTACGCCTTCGCAGCCTCGGTGATGTCCACCGCTCCCGTCATCATCGCCTACCTTGCCCAGGAATACCTGGTCTCCGGCCTCGCCAGCGGCGCCGAGAAATAACCCCTGCCCCCATAGGATAGCCACGATGTACGACGCCACGATGCTTCAGATCGGCAGGAATTCGCAGGTCTTTGTCGACAACAGCCTGATCGAGCAGACCGACAGCCTGACCCGCCGCTGGCACAAGCCGCAGCGGGTGACGCCCGAACCAGTGCTCCGCGCCGACCGCCCATGGGAGCACACCCCGTACTTCACCTACTCCAACTTCAACGTGCTCAAGGACCCGACGGACGGGCTGATCAAGTGCTGGTACGAGGACCTCGGCCCGCTCTCGCCACACCAGCGCCACCCGTGGAAGAACCGCATGCTCTATGCCGTGAGCAGTAACGGCGTGGACTTCGAAAAGCCGGGGCTGGGCAAGGTCCGCATCGATGGGCACGACACCAACATCTTTGCCGGCTATGTCGAGGGCATGGCGTCGGACGCATCCTATCCGTGGGCCGATATCGGCGTACATTCGGCCGCGGTGGTCATCCGGCCCGACAGCATCGACCAGCGCTACCGCATGCTCTTCTCGCGCGCCGGAGCCGCCGGAGGGCACCGCATCCAGTGTGCCTATTCGGCCGACGGCATCACCTGGGCGCCCTATGACGAACAGCCGAGCTTCGGCATAGCCGGCGGGCACCTGTCGGACGTGTCGACCATCACCTACGATCCGGGCTCGCGGCTGTTCCTGCAATATACCCGCCATGGCCGGATGATGAGTGCCGGTATCCCTCCCGCATCGCCCGGACGACGCTCGACGGAGGGCGCGCGCTTCAACACCTATTTCCCCGGTCGCCCGGACCTGATGAACAAGCGGCGGGTGTTCCGGACCGTCTCGGCCGATTTCATCCACTGGGAAGATCTCATCCCGATCTCCACCCCGGACGAGACCTTCGACAACCTCGACAGCGCCCACTATGGCGTCGGCCAGTTCCGCATCGGGGCGAGGCATTTCGGCACACTGGGAGTGCTCAACTACGTCGACAACGAAATGGAAGTGCGGCTAATCACCAGCAACGACGGGGTCAACTGGCAGCCGACGGACGCCGGGCGAGCCTTTCTCGCGCCACGCCGCGGCCAGAACTGGGACCGCCACATGGTGTCGATCGTCAGTCCGCCGGTGCGGGTCGGGGACCAGTGGTACTTCTACCATGGTGGCTCGTGGGCTCATCACGACTACTGGTGGGCTGGCCCGCATGAGTTGGACCACGACGAGGCCCGAGATCCGCGCACCGAAGTTCGCTTTGGCCTCGGCGTTGCGGCCTTGCGCTACGAGGGCGTGGTGTCGATCGACGCAGTACCGCCGCGCGCGGGACGTCTGGTTACGCGACCGCTGAGCTTCGATGGCGGCACGCTGCTCATCAATGCCCGGGTCCGCGGCAACGGCAGCATTCGTGTCGGTCTAGCAGATGCCAGCGGCGCCCCGCTGCCCGGCTTCGGCATCGAGGACAGTGTCCCATTCACCGGTGATGCAATCCGCCAGAATTGCCGCTGGACGGGTAACGACATCATGCCAGCCGCTGTGCCCGACCAGTATCGCAAGCTCGTCTTCGAGATCGATAACGCGGAGATATTCGGGTTCATCGTGGAAGCGTAGAGCACCCAAGCGTCCGCTTTGGGCCAGAAGCAGACAGTTGGTAGCGACCGCTTCGCGCCAGATGCCGTCACCTGTTCGGCGACAGGGGGGCTGATCTAGAACACGATATTCGGATCCAGCCACAGGGCGAAGCCGCCCTTGAAGGCGTTGGCGTTGTCGCCGCGGCGGGCGTTGGGGGGCAGGCTCTTGAGCTTTGCGACATTGCCGCCGCCGATCACCACATAGTCTGGCTCAAGCGCGGCGCTGAGCTGGGCCACGGCATCGAGAACGTGCTTTTCCCACTTGGCGCGCCCCCGCTTTTCGAGGCTGGCCTCGCCCAGATAATCCTCGAAGCTATGTCCCTTGCGGTAGGGCAGATGCGCGAGTTCCATCGGCTGGGCCACGTTATCAACGATCATCGCCGCGCCAAGTCCGGTGCCCAGTCCGAGAAACAGCATGCGGCCGCCCTCGTAGCTGCCGATGGCCTGCATCAAGGCATCATTGACGATGCGGACTGGTTTGCCGAAGCGTTTGGCGAAATCGAAGCCGACCCAGCCTTTGGCGAGGTTGTGCGGCTCGGCGAAGATGCGGTTGTGGATCACCGGGCCGGGATAGCCAATGGCAATGACGTCATACGCGATGCCGTCGGCCAGCTTCTCGACGGCGTCGGCCATCGCCGCGGCATCCATTCCGGGCCCGGACGCGGCTCTCCGCTCCTCCTGCCCGTTGCTGGTCATGATCTTGACGTGCGACCCGCCGATGTCGATCGCAAGAACGGTTTGGGCTTCGCCGGTCATCGCCGTTTCCTTCACGCTTTCGGATCGACCCAGCCGCCCGCCGGAGCGAAGCCGACCATGGCGTCGACCGGTCCCCACGTCCCAGGCGCGTAAGGCTCGGGCTGATCGGTCTGTGCCAGGATCGGATCGAACACCCGCCACGCCAGTTCTGAGGCATCCTGTCGGGTGAAGAGCTGGCGTCGCCCCGCCATGGCGTCGCCGATCAGCCGCTCATAGGGCATCATGTCGTCGGTGGTGTCGTCGACAGCAGCCAGTTCGACGTCCTCGCCCGTCATGTCGCCGCCCGCCGCCTTGCGTCGCGCGCCGATGCCGATGGCCACCTGCGGGCCGACACGGAAACGCAGATAGTTGCCGTCGGCCGCGGCGATCTTGTCGAACAGCATCAGCGGCGGACGCCGGAAGCGGACAACGACTTCAGTTGCCTGCACCGGAAGGTGTTTACCCGCCCGAATGTAGAACGGCACATCCTTCCAGCGCCAGGTATCCACAAACAGCCGCATCGCCGCGAAAGTCTCAACCCTCGACCCCGGGGCGACGCCGGGTTCATCGTCGTAGCCTTCGAACTGTCCGCGGATCACTTCGGCTTTGGCAAGCGGCCGCATGGCCTTGAGGATTTGGACCTTTTCATCGCTCAGGTCCTCCGCCCCGCTGCTGACCGGCGGCTCCATGGCGAGCAGCAGCAGCACGTTGAGCAGATGGTTCTGGATCACGTCACGAATGCAGCCGACCTCGTCATAGAACCGTCCGCGCCCGGCAATGCCGAAGTTCTCGGCCATGGTGATCTGGACGCTTTCCACATAGGTGCGATTCCAGACCGGCTCGAGGAAAGCATTGGCAAAGCGGAAATAGATCAGGTTCTGGATGGCTTCCTTGCCGAGGAAGTGATCGATCCGGAACACCGCCGCTTCTTCGAAAACGGTGTGCAGCACGCCGTTCAGGCGTTGCGCCGATGCAAAGTCGTGGCCAAACGGTTTTTCGACCATCAGCCGTCCGCCCTGGGCGATCCCGGCAGCATCGAGCGCCTTGATGACGGTTCCGAACAGCGATGGCGGAATGGCGAGGTAGTAGAGCGGCTGGCGCGCCACGCCGAGCTCGGCCCGCAACCGTTCGAAGGTCGCGGCGCTTTGGTAGTCGCCGCTGACATAGCGCAACAGTGCCCTGAGCCTCGCGAAGACCGCTTCGTCTATGTTGCCGAACTTGCCGACAATGGCGTCCCGGGCGCGAGCCGCGAGCTGCTCGACGCTCCAGTCGTCGAGCGCCACCCCGATGACCGGCGTATCGAGATGGCCGCGCCGGACCATCTGGTAGAGCGATGGCAGGATCATCTTGTGCGCGAGATCGCCGGTGACACCGAACACCACCAGCGCATCCGATTGCGCCGTGGTCACGACGACTGCTCCCCTGGCTTCTGCTCCGGCTGTTCGACGTGCCCGCCGAAGCAATAGCGCATGGCCGAGAGCAGCTTGTTGGCGAACTCATCATTGTCGCGCCGCACCATGTCGGCGCCCATGCGCCCAAGCCCGATCATCCCCAGTTGCATTCGCGTTTCCCGTTTCCTGTACGTCCACCTTTATGTGATGCCGCTGCGACTTCTATGCGACGACCTTGACGGTGAAATCGGTGTGCTCCCACCGCTCGCCGTCCTTCCAGAAGACTGTAAAGACCACCGACCTCCCGGCGTCGAGGGACGAGGTATCGAGGTCGACGAAGTGCGTGCCCAGGCCGCTGTCGTGCGTGTCGCTGTCGGCCGCATCCTGCCACTGGCTGAACGTCCAGTGGACCACGCCAGCCGCGGGTAACTCCAGGCGCAGCATCTTGCCCCGCGGAATCGTGGTGAGCCGGTTGTTCAGGCGCCAGATCCGTAGCGCCGATGGCGTCTTGCTGGTGACATAGCGCGCCACCGTTTGCGGCGGCATGTCGAACACCGCCCCATCCGCGATCGAGCGCAGCAGCTTGATGTGTTCGGCATGCGCCCAGACCAGCGGCATGGCGCTGCCGGCCGGCCGGCCAAAGAACAGTTCGCGCTCCGGCATGTCGGGAGCGTCCCAGCTCTGCTCGGGGAGAAGTCCTTCGGCGCCGGCCGAGGCCTCGAGGGTTTGCAGCAGCGCCATCGCCTGCTCTTTGTTGCCGGCGGCGAGTTCGTAGTGTGCCCGCTCGCCCGCCAGCAAGGGCCAGGCGCGGCCCTTGCCGACTCCGTCGAACGCGCTGCCATCGGCATGTTCACCATAGCCATCCCCGGTATAGCGATACCAGAGCGGCCCCTGCGGCAGCTCTACCTTGAGCGTGTGATCGATGGCCTTGATCGTGTCCACAATGCGCGGATCGTCGGCCGAGCGGAGGCCGAAACGGACCAGCGCCAGTGCATCCGGACTGAGCACGTCGCGGGTCGGAAGCAGGGACTTGCTGGCAACTTGGTTCCGAATGGCCGTCTCGCCAACGCGGGCGCTGGCGAGATCGGTGGCCGCATTGCTGCCGATCCGCACATAATAGCCTTGCACACCTGCGGCCGCGCAGATGTCCGGGTCACCGGCGAATGTCCAGTTCTCGATCTGCTCGTTCCAGCAATCGGCCGTCTCCCGCAGGTGCTGCGCCGCGCCCCTATCCCCCTCGATGTCGAGCAGATCGGCAGCTGCCAGCAGGGCCGCGATTTCCACGGCCAAGGTGAACGGCGAATAGCCGCCGTCTTCTTCCCAGCGGTCCTGGCTGGTCGCCGGACCGTTCGCGACAAGATATCCGGCGGCCCGGCGGATCATCGGCAGATACCGGACGAGCAGCGCGTCGAGCTGTCCATGGCGGTGCAGCAGGTCGGCGAGGAGGATCGGAAAGGCGCACTCGTCCATTTGCACGCCAAGCCAATAAGGCCGGCCGTCGAGCCAGAGATTTTGCGGCCAACGACCGGAGGCAAGCTGCACCTGACGGAGATAATCGAGAATGGCCAGCGCCTCCGCGGGCTCTCCGGCAGCAAGAAAGCCGCCGGCTGTCTCGACCAGGTCGCGCGGCCACACCAGGTGGTAGCCGCCCAGGTCATCGTCGCCCTTGGCGGCGCCCCATGGAATGGAAAGGCTCGCCACAACTGCCCCCGGTCGGTCTGCCGCGCGGTGCGACGCCAGCACCGCGGTCGAGACGCGATAGGCATCGCCGCCGCCTGGCGACACCTGATCGAGTGGATGGAGGCGCTGCTGCCATCGCTGCCAGTTGGCGCAATAGGCCTTGAGAGCCGTATCGAAACCGTCCTCGAGGCTGCCCAGAACATGAGCGCCCGCTTCGGTTTCCGACTGGCCGAAGCCCAGCGCCAGCACGGCCGAGGGTGTTGTGTCCGAGAACGCGATCAGGCCGGTGAGGGCGACATTGCCGTCGTCGGCCCACTGGTATTGCGAAGAGAGCCTGCCATCATGGGCCAGCTGCTGGTATCCGTCGGAAGATCCGACAAAGCCGACCGACAGGCTCGACCAGCCGAGCGAGGATGCCAGGGCCAGATAGCGGGAGCGGCCACTGGCAAAGAGCAGTGTCGCATCGGCATGCTCGCCGATCCAGCCGGCATTGTTCATCCCGGCATTGACCAGATGCGGCGCGAGCAGCGCGTAGACCCTGTAGTCGGCCATCGTGCCAACGAGTGGGGTAAAGGTGATGCGCTGCAGCACGGTCGGACGGGTCGGATCGGAGATGATCTGCTTTTCGAGGCGGTAGCGTCCGTCCCGCGCCGTGCTGACGACGTGGAAGGCGGGAATGCCGGGCTCGACATGGCGCGTGACCGAGGTGCAATCGCGCTTCTGTTCGGAGAAGTAGCCGTCGGGCCCGGTGATCAACAGGCCCATGTCGCGCGTGCAGGCACTGTCGACCCGCGGGTAGTAGACCTCGTTGAGTATCCCGTGGCTGAGCGTGAACCATACCGGCGACTCCGCCGATAGCGCCGTCCCTACGCCACTCTTGGCACTGGAGGTCCAACGGGAGGGAATTCCCGGGCCGCCCGGCGCAAAATCCACGAGGTAAGTCAATCAAGGTCTTCTGCTTACTATGCCGGGGCATGCGGCAAACACGATCGCCGGGATCAGGGCAGGAAGCAAGTTAACTGTCGGAAAGTCTCGGCGCGCTGATCATCCTCGCGCTCTCCTGGCTCGCCGGACTGCTGCTCTCGCGTCTGCTCAAGCGGATGATCCGCCTGATCACGGCGACGGACGGCTGGCCTACCAAGCTGTCACCCGCTTCTCAGGCGCCAGCCACATGGGGTCGCCTTCCTTGATGTCGAAGGCCTCATAGAAGGCGTCGACGTGTTGAAGCGCTGCGACGGCGCGGTACACACCGGGTGCGTGTACGTCGCTCTGGACCATCATCTGAAGGTGCTGATCAGTGGACTTGCTGGCCCACATTTGCGCCCAGGCGCCTCACACGATTGCACTATGATCTCCCGTCGGTCCGAAAGTGACCAAGAAAGGATCGATCAGAGCTGGAAGTTGAAAACTGCCTGGTCCGCCCCCGAAGCGGTAGTTCGGTGAATATTGATCACCCACCAGCCCCTCATACTGAATTCTATTCCAGAGAACACGAATGTGCCGTTATTCGTCGCACTCGCCTGACTCGGCGCACGCGGCAGACCGTGGCCGTGCTGTGGCATGCCGCCGTCGAGCGAGAGTGTCGAGGGATCGATCACCGATCCATCACTTGCTTTCAGCTTGAAGGCCCAACTCATCGGTTCCCCCACGACAACGGGACCGGTCACGACCGTGGCGGTGAAAGTGCCGCGCTCGCTGACCCGAGTGGTTGAAAGATCGAGATTTGCGGGCACGGGCAGCAGCATCATGATGCCCTTGGCTGCGGCAGCAGCCAGGAGAAGGCCAATAGGTATCGCCCAGGCCCAATGCAGGCGTCGGAACACGGTACTGGCCATTTTCTGTCTCTCAGTTTGAATGGTGCGCTCAGGCTGCGCGAGGCGAGCTGATCGATATGAAGGGCGACGACATGGCCGCTGCGCGCATTTCCGCGGGCCGCACGCCAAACTGTCTCTGGAAAAGCCGCCGGAAGTGGTGAAGGTTCTCGAAGCCTGCGGAAATCGCGATATCGGCTATTGGATCTCGGCTCGTCAGAATCCGGTTTTTCACCCGCTCCAGCTTTCGGGCAATGACGTAGCGATGCGGTGGAAGACCAACCGTGTGCTTGAACGCACGGGCGAAGTGGAACTGGCTCAAACGAGCCTGCGACGCTAGCGCCTCCAGGGTGATGGGTTGGTCCAGCATTTCTTCGACGTAGCTGGTGGTGCGCCGGATGGCAGCGCTGGACAGGACAGTGAGGCGCCGGGACCCGCCACGACCGGCAAGCTGATTGGCAATTGCGTGCTCCAGGCTGCTCGACTCTATCGGCGTGAGTTCGCGCACACCCAAGCACACCTCGCGCAGGACGTGTGCGATACCCAACATAGCCCCATGGGTGCAGAATTGCTGGAGCCCTCCTGTACGTCCCAAGGTAGGCTCAAGGATCACTCTGCGACCGACAGAGGCTTCGATGAAGTCCATGTCTGGATAGATTTCCAAGGTGTCGCTGTGTTCGCGCACCCTGAGTAGGGTCATGGGCTCTTCGCCAACCACGTAGAACGCGCCTGGCCGCGCGACCACGTCATACGTCTTTCCGCATTGCTCGACCGCTACGAGGTCATGGTGAGAAAAGACCACCTCGAGCCTGTTGGGCTGGGTGCGTGATACCCCCTCAAAAGGCGGGCGCCACGAGTATGTCGCTCGAGTCCTCGGCAGGTTTGCAGTGTGTCGTTGCTCTCCGCCATACAGTTTCGCCGCCTGGCCAGGGCGCTGACCTTCTATCACCTCTAACTCCACCGGCATCGTATTGCTTCTGGTGATAGGGGCCCGATTGGACTACAGACAGGTCCAATTCTGGAGAAGTTGACCAGACCACTTCGAGGCGTCGGAATGTTTCACATCAGCCTTGCCGAAAACGACGATCTTGGCGGTGCCATCTATCGTCAGATCCGCCGAGGCGTTGTTGATGGCGTTCTTCGTCCCGGCGATCGGTTACCGGCCAGTCGGGAGTTGGCCCGCACACTCGTCGTAGCCCGAGCGACTGTGGTTACCGCTTACGAGCGGCTGACCGCAGAAGGTTTTCTGCAGTCGCGCCAGGGCGCCGGCACGTTTGTGAACACCTGGTCCAAGCCAGATGCTCGTAAGTCAGACGAGAGGGAGAGGCAGCAGGCACTCCAGCCACGCTCGATTTGGAACGCCATCTCATTGCCGACTGCGTTCGACGCCGAGGCACGTTATGATTTTCGTACGGGCCTGCCGGACGCGTCGCTGTTTCCGCACCGTCAATGGCGACGTCTCGTAAATAGAGCTCTGCGCATCGCCGAGATTAACCCGCAGGGGAAATATGACACCCCTGCCGGACATCCGCGCCTCCGTTCGGCGATTGCGCGACACATCGGCGTGTCGCGCGGCATCACGGCGAGTGAGGACGATCTGGTCATTACCAGCGGTACACAGCAGGCAATCGACCTGGTCTCTCGCGTCTTGTTGGAGCCGGGAGATCGCGTGGCGGTGGAGACACCTGGTTACGAGGCAACGCGACGGTCATTCGAAGCCGCCGGCGCGGACGTGGTCGGCGTTCCGGTAGATGATGAGGGCATCGTGGTGGAAGCAATTCCCCGCGACGTTCGGGCGATCTACGTGACGCCCTCGCACCAATATCCAATGACGGTCACTATGTCGATGTCACGCAGGCGGGCACTGCTTGACTGGGCTGATTTGCACGGCGCAGCAATTATCGAAGACGACTATGACGGCGAGTTTCGCTTCGAGGGGCGCCCTCTTGAAGCTCTGCAAACGCTCGATAGCCACGGTCGCGTCATCTACGTCGGCTCCTTCTCAAAGACACTGCTGCCGGCCCTGCGTTTGGGATTTGTGCTGGTGCCCCCAACCCTGCGGACGGCGATCCGGAAGGCCAAGTATGTCAGTAACTGGCACGGCCCGCTGCTGGAGCAATCCGTGCTGGCCGAATACATCGAGAGTGGAAGTTTCGCTCGGCATGTCCGCAGGTTGAGCGGCGCTTACCGGGCACGACATCGGCTTATTGCCGAAATTATCCGCCGCGACTTTTTGGACCACCTCGAACTGGTCCCCTCGCACACCGGGCTGACCCTCACCGCCTTGGCGAAATCCGCGAACGTTCAGCAGCTCGCTGTCACCGCCTCTCGGGCCGCCGCCCTGGGCGTCGAGATCAACCAGTTGTCTTCGTTCGAGTTCGGCCGCCCCCCTCAGGCCGGCATCGTTCTAGGTTGCGGCGGCATCGCAGTGGCCGACATCGAGCCGGGCCTGCAATTGCTTCGACGCTGCTTCGACTGAAGGGGTAACCTCCAAAGTCGAATCTGGCCACAGGCAGTCGTCCGTAGCACGCGCCCAGCGAACAGAAGGCAGAGTGCGCCGGTGGCCGAGCACTCTCCGTCCAGTCGCTCTCAACGGGAGGTGGGGAATGTTACCGGTTCCGGCTACCCGCTCATCGACGGCTTTCTACGATACCGCCCCCCTGTTCTTTCACGACCACCCCCAGTGGAACAAGCGCGACGAGCGCGAGCGCAACGAAGCCGCCATCCGCGAGCACCTCACCTGTATCGACGCACTCCTGAGCCGCTCCCGACCCGCCATCGCCCCCTGCCGCAAGCACCGCGCCCGGCCAAGCAGACGCTGATCCGCTCGACCTCGGGAACGGGGGGCGCAGGGTAGTTTGCCCAGCTTGCAGCTGCTCGTCTGCCGGCGGCGCTCAATGACCGCGCAGCGCCACCAGCGGACGTCCATCCTATCCGGCGCGGTCGCAGACGAGATTCCGCGCGACTTTTGGAACACCCACGCCCATTTCAAGGGGCGCGGGTGTTGGTTTGTAAGCTGCCGTTACGAGCGCGCTCGCTTAACAGCAGCCAAGCAAAGGTCAGGCTGCCACGCGTAGCGCATTGCCGATGAACCTGATTGCTGCAGCCTGGCGCTCTGCCGCGTGGGCGTCAGCATGGCCTGCGCCGGGGATCGGACGAAACTCGTGTGGCACAGAAAGTTCCGTTAGCACACGATGCAGGTACCTTGCGCCGTCATACAGCGCAAACTCGTCCAACTCACCGCAATCAATGAAAATGCCAACGTCCGCAGCGCGTAGCGCAACGAGGTTGTTGCGCAGAATGCCGTAGACACTGCATGTTTCGTAGCCACCTGACCCCATGGCCCGATTTAGCTCATCGAGAACCGCCGACCGGTTCCGCGCTGGCACACTCTCCAAATCCTCAGCTGGAAACACAGTTGGACAAAGCGCGGCTACCGCTTGATAGGCGTTCGGACGCCTCAGAGCGATCTTAAGTGCTCCGTAACCGCCCATTGAGAAACCGATGGCGGCCCTGTGGGAAGCGAGCCGGTGACGTTCTGCCAGATGCTCCGGCAACTCGCACGCCACCATAGATTCCCACAGCGGCCCGCCAGGATAGTCGATGTAGAAACCACCTTGGGTTGGCGTTGAGGCACAGGCAACAATCACTGGGGGCAAGTATCCGGCAACCCAAGCGGCTTCGTATGCCGTTCGAGCCATTTCCAGTGACGCGGCGGACGACATTGCGCCGTGCAGATGGAGAATTAGCGGTAGCGGTTGCGCCGCGGGGATATGAGCCGGCACAAGTGTCTTGTACTCGACCTCGGTGGAGGTGGCTCGGGCAAAAAAACGATGAGTCTCGAGTTTGGCGACGGACGTCGACATTTGATTTCCTTGGTGTGAGTTGAGCATCGCAGATGCGTTTGGCCATCAGCAGCGCTTGTCGAGAGCGCGCGGTGTAACGATGCCAATGTCTGACGACGACCACTGTCCGTTACCAAGGGACCCGAAGTCTTCGGTGCAACCGGAGAGAACCTGCTCCAGCTTGCCGCGTCATTGCTCCGATCGGAGGGAATGTCAATCGGGGTCTATCGGCGCTCTTCTGGAAGCGGCAGCGCCAATGGCGGCCTAGTGCCACAAGCCGTCATTGCCGGTGTGCGATCGCGCCGAAAGTGGACGCACTCTCCCTGCCGGCACTCTGACGAAGATGGTTCGAACCTAAGTCTTGTGGCATAAGCCTCAACGGTGTGGGGGGACGGTCGTGACCGAACATGTCGGGTTCAGAGCGCTGATACGTCAGCCTGGATTCCTACCACTTTGGATCGCCGACGGCCTTTCTAATCTAGGTGTATTCACGTTCTCTCTGGCCCTGCAGTTTCTGTTAATCGACGTGATTGGTGCAACCAGATCGAGATCGGAATGGTCCGCTCGGCACAGTGGCTGCCGTTCCTGCTGTTCGGCCTCATTGCTGGTGTGATCGCTGATCGTGTCCAGCGCAAGCATTTGCTGGTGGGGACGGATATCTCTAGCTCGATCCTTATCTTCCTGATCGCAGGGTTGGCCATCGGCGGCGTCCTTACGGTGCCCGTATTGATGGTGTTGGTATTCGCCCTGGGCTTGGTGACCGTGTTGAACGGAGGCACACATCAGTCTTTCGTGGCGGACCTTCTGCCAGCGCACCTGCTCACCAAAGGCAACGTGGTTCTGAGCCAAAGCTATACTGTCGCGCAGACGTTGGGCCCCGTCATTGGCGGCTTGTTGGTGCGCCTTGTAGGAGCGCCTTTCACCATGGTGGCAAACGCCATCTCCTATGCCCTTTCAGCGCTATTGATGTTGCGTGTGCCGGACGTGGACAGCCAGCGGGTGCCGACGCGGCAGTCGGTGCTGTCTGACCTCAGGGAGGGCTTCAGCTATGTCTACCGCCACCCCACGTTGGCGCCATACGCGCTGAGTCTGCACACCTGGTTCATCGGTAACAGCGTCGCCGGCACGGTATTCGTGTTCCGTGCCGCTTCGATCGGGCTGGACAGCGCGACGATTGGCCTGACACTGGCCTGTGCGGGTGTGGCCGGACTACTTGGCGCGGCCATGGCAGAGAAGACTGCGACCTGGCTGGGACTGGGTGTTGTTGTAGCGGTTTCCGACTTCTGCACCGGCCTCGGTTGGCTCCTCATTGCGATCGCACCAGTTGGCGACACTGCGCTGTGGGTGATCTGTGCCGGACAGGTCCTCTATGGTGTCGGCTTCGGTGCCACCGGCCCGCTGTCGGGAAGCTTCCGCAATGCCGTGACCCCGCCGCAACTGCGCGGTCGGATGAACACGACAATCCGGTCATTCAACTGGGGGTTGATGGCGGTCGCGGCGCCGCTTGGTGGTTGGCTGGCTTACGCCTTCGGTGATCGTGTCGCACTGGGGATCGGTGGCGCAATCATACTCATATCGGCGGCGGCACTGGCTTCGAGCCGATTTCGTAAGGCGGTAATGCCGGGAGCGGAAAGGCCTGCGAGCGTTGCACCGGATTGAGTGGCCGGATTGGGCCATGTGTGGACGGCTGAGCCTTGTTTTGCGCTGCTTTGACTGATCGAAATTGAGGCCAGCCAACCACACGCCAGCCCGCCCGGATTAGGACGTTCCCCGTTAGGCCGCGAGAGCCTCGACCTCGTACGGCTTGTAGCTGGGAGCTACACCAGTATCCTCATCAACACCGCGGAGCACTTCTAGCGTCAGAAGCTTGTCGTGCTAGAAGGCGGGACTTAACTCCAAGGACGGGATTGAGGGCTCTGCGAAATCAGGCAGCGCAATTTCCAGGTCGGTGCGAAGCGCCGTCAACCCGCCCCAAGTGTCTTGCTGATTTCGACCGCCGCGGCACCTAGCGCTTCTGCGCCGGTTAAATCGATGCGTAGTCCAAGAACGCTTCACTCGTTATGCGACGGGCCAATCGTCCTAGCTAAGGTGCATGCCAATTTCTCGCGAGGTTGAAAAGTATACCCGCAGCCTTGCCGCGGTGCGGCCGAGAAAGAGTCCCGAGAGCAGCGCGGAGGTGAATAGGGTTCCCAGATGCCAAGTCATGTCTGCGTTGAGCGCAGGGGCCATGGCCGAGACGATACTGGTGGCGTAGCGGAACACCAGAACCAACACGATCTGGACCAGTGACCACCATTCGCCACGCAGCCAGATCGAGCCATCCGGCAGACGCCGGGTGGCGTCAGGTCGCTCAAGCCGCCAGGCCGCAGCGCTGCCGATGACCAGCACCAGTACTGCGGCGGGCAGCGAGCTTGGCCCGGTGGCGATGATGTTAAGGATTGCGAGGATCGTAACGACCAGAGGCAGGATCAGCTCACGCCAGAGGGGCAAGGTGCGGTCGCGAGTGCGCTGGAAGCCGAGGAAAATCAGGAGTGCGTATAGCGGCCAGACCCAAAGCGGCGTGTGGATGACGATGATGGCAATGGTCTCGAAGAGGTCGCTCATAGTGTTGGTCCTTGCTGGTTTGGTAGGGCCGAGTTGGGTGAGGATAGATTTCGACTCGCGAGCGCGGAATGCGCAGCATTTGCACTCAATTCCTGCACGGGATGCCATTGCCGGGCTCGCCGGACGACGAGCTCCGCTATGGCCAGATTGATCAGCCAGGCTGTGCCCATCAGAAGCGCCTTGCCCATTTGATCGGGAGCCCCTGCCACGCCCTCGGCGGCCATGGACACGAGCGCCTGAGTGCCGGCACCCAAGCCAATGGCATAAGCGCGCATCATCCAGGCACGATGCTGGGGGACGTTGCGGCGCCGGATGGCCGCGAACCCCAGCACAATGAACACGAGCATGGCGCTGGAGAACACGAGGCGGATCGCAAACAGAAGATCGTTGGTATCGGGGAGACGCTGATGGAACAGGGTCATCCACATGCCAGAAAGCCCGGCGATCAGTCCGCACATCATCAGCACCCGACCGACGCCGCGATGCCAACCGGGAGACTGGCGCCGGAATGCAGCTACGAACTGAAGAGCGCCGAGGGTGGCGAAGGCGGCGGCCGCCAGCACATGAAGGACGACCGGACTGGGCGAAGCGATATGCCGGATGGTTACGGGCCTGACGCGACCGGCTGCCAACTCGACGATGACGTAAATGCCAACTGCGATCGGGATGGCGGACACGAGCATCAGAGAAAGGGCGACCAACCAGGGCGCAGTTCTCATCTTCGATTGCTCCAGGCCCATTCTTTCCTCCAGAGGAAGGTCACAGGTGGCCCGAGGGTCGCCTGTGACATGGGGTGCCCGGTGTTACCGGACGGCCTGGCCGAGGCCGGCTTCTGCCGAAGCGTGGGCCAATACGGACTGCCGCAAGGACCACACGCCGTAGCCGAGCCAGGCGACGGCCAGGCCGACCGGGATACCGGCAAGGCGCTGCAATTCATGCGGCAGCAAGGCGGCCGCAGGCGTAACCACAGCGGCGACGGCGAGAAGGATGGCGGCCCATTTTGGTAGGATGCCGGCTCGCACGGTCGCAATGCCGAACAGCAGGCCGCCGAGCATGTAGCAGAGGCCGGCAATGCTATAGACGGCTCCCGCCGGGCCGATATCCATGGTCGGCTGTGTGCCATTGGCGAGCGTGAGGAAGCTCTCAACGAGCTGCGGCGCGACGCCGGCTGCGATCGGCAGGATGAACCCCTCGGTGAAGATGAAGACAGCCTGCAGGAACCACGTGACGATCAGCAGCGCGAAGCCCGCGAGGCCGAGCCAGCCGGCGCGGTTCGCCTGGCGGCCGTAGATCCCGGTGATCCCGACGAGGAAGAACAAGCACATTGCGAGCTTGGCATACATGAAGGCCGCCCAGGTGCCGGTCGTGACCGATGTCAGGTAGTCGGCGGGATGGATTGGCTGGATGCCGGCGAAGATCAGACCGCCGGCGATCGCGGCAAGGCCGGACCAGCGGATGATGGAAGCGGCGTTGGGTTGGGACTGTTTGCCGTTGATGGCCATGGATATCTCCCTTGGTTGCGATGGATCAGTGCGTGTGTGCTTTGGCGTCGATACGAACGACCGAGATCAGCGGCAGCCCGAGGTCACGAATGCGTTGCAGAAGCCCATGCAGGGCTGCTTGGTCCGCCACGATGCCGTGCAGGAGCGTCGTTCCTGCGGCTTCATGGGTGAGGTTCGGCACACCCAGCCGCTCCGCCCAGCGCGCGTCGAGATGGCCACCGAGACGGATCTCGTAGGTCCCGGACTCGTGCTTGGCTGCGGGCTTGGCTGGTTGGTCGCTCATCGTCGGCTCTTGTGTTCGGGCGAGGTCGTTCGCCGCGGACACTCATGAGCGCCGATGTGGTGAGACCGGCTCACCACATGTGGTGAGCTCGGACGATTTTCTTGTAGGTTAGCGGCGCTGCAGGCCGAGTTCTTCTGCCCGGCGTACGGCGGCGCGGCGATTGTTCACGTCCAGCTTCTCGAAAAGATTCTTGGTGTGTGTGCGCAGCGTGTTCAGCGAAATCCCGAGCTCACGGGCAATTTCCGGCCCGCCCAGATCGCCGCGGAACAGCCGGAGCACGTCGAGTTCGCGCTCGCTCAGCGGTTCGAGCAGGTCAGGATGCGTTGTGGGCTCCAGCTCCCGCGGACCCAGCGCCTTGAGCAGTCTCCTGGCGTATTGCGGCGCGATGCGGTGCTTGATCGCGGACTTGAGAAGTGTCGCCATCGCTTCACCCTCGTCGATGAAGACCCGGGCGTAACCCTGCGGCTCGGTCAAGGCCAGCGCGCGTCCCAGAGTGGCAATTGCACCGGCCATATCGCCGGTACCCTGGCAAGCCAGCGCCCTGAGCATCAGGAGCTCTATGACGCTTCCGATTCGCCCACCACTTTCGGCGGCTTGCAGCAGGCGGTCGAGGAAATCGATCGTCGCCGAGCCCGTCTTGCCTTCCGCCAGCATCAGTCTGGCGAGTGTGATGTGCTGGAACTCTCGCAGGTAGCTCAACTCGTCATCGGCGCTGATCCCGGCAGCCGCCACCCAATGAGATGCCTCTGCCAGCTGTCCCTGCATGATCGCGGCCCGCGCAATCATCGCGCTGATCGGCCGGACATCAGGATAGAAATCGGCAACGTAGACCCGCTCCGCCTCGGCAAGCAGGGCAATCGCCCCCTGCCCGTCTCCCTCCGCGCGAGCAAGCTGCGCCTTGGCAATGCGGAAGCGGGCCGGGTAGCGTGGCGTGGCGCCCCGCTCACCGAAGTCCTCGCTCGCGAGCAGATGCCTCCGGGCCGAAGCGAGGTCGCCGCGCAACCCATGCAGTTCTGCGAGCGCAACGTGAACATCCGCGATGCCGCGCGTCACGGGCGTGCCGTCCACAACCAGGTCCAGCGCGGCCCCACAAAGCCTGAACGCTTCATCGAGCCGCCCCTGTGCGATGCAGATATCGACCGGTGCGACACTCGAGGCGAGCACATCGGCGACGTGCCCGACTCGCCGCAGCCCGGCCAGGCAGTGGCTCCATGCCCTAATCGACGAGGCGAGGTCGCCCCGCGTCCAGAACGCAATGCCAAGAAATCCCGAAGCTCCGGCGCGGGTGAGGTGATCCTCGGATGGGGCTACCGCGAGCACACGCTGTGACTGCGCGATGACAACATCCATGTCGCCGCGCATCTGAGCCAACGCCGATCGGAAGAGCGCAATGGCGCCAGGTAGTTGCTCGAATTGATCCCGGTCAGTGAAGATCGCGGATCCCACCGAGCCTTGTCCAGCTGTCAAACAATGCTCGGCATCCCGCAGAAGCGCATCGACTTCGCCGAACCCACCCACCGACACCAGTGCACCGGCAAGGCCGACGCTCAGCACCGGCCGCCGCTTCACAAGATCGACGGGAAGCGCCAGGATCATCTTTGCCATTGCCGCATCCTGCCGGTGCATGCGCAATTCGGGAATGGCGAGTTCGATCAGCCCCGCGGCACTTTCAAAGTCCCCGCCGGCCAAGGCATGACGTATCGCTTCGCGACGGTCACCATTCTGCTCGAACCAGGCGCTGGCACGACGATGCAGCCCCGGCAGCAACTCTTGCAGCTCATCGGAGAAGTGCGTCAGCAGTACATCGGCAAAGAGATGGTGGTACCTGTACCACTCGCGGCGATCGTCGAGCGGCACGAGGAACAGGTTGCTCCTATCCAGTGACCGCAGCATCTCACCGGCGGCTCTTGAGCCGGTCACGGTCCGGCACAGCGATCCACACAGCCTCTCAAGAAAGCAGGTCTGCAACAGGAAGGTGCGAGTCTCGGTCGATTGGCGCTGCAGCACCTCCTCAACCAGATAGTCCACTATGTAGCGATCGCTGCCCTCGAAGCTCGCAATGAAAGCGGCGACATCGGTTCGCCCCTTCATCGAGAGCGCCGTCAACTGCAGCGCGGCGATCCAGCCTTCGGTTCGGTCCCCAAGGACTGCAATGTCTCGCTCGGTCAGGGCTGTGTCCACGGCACCCAAGAGATAGGCTGAGATCTCTTCGTCGGTGAACCGCAGGTCTGCAGACCGGATCTCGCAGAGCTCTCCTCGCGCCCGCAGGCGCGGCAACGGCAGCGCCGGATCTGCCCGCGTGCTGATCACCAGATGCAGGTTGGGCGGCAAATGCTCCACGAAGAACGCCATCGTGGCATGCACCACCGGGAGGTCGATGACATGATAGTCGTCGAGAACAATGTAGAATTCTTGCTCGCTCAACCCAAGCTCGTTGAGCAGCTCGACGAGGATGTCGTCGTCGGGCTGTTGGCCCGACTCCAGAACCTGGAGGGCGGCGTTGCCAACAGCCGGGACTGCCTTTCGAATGGCGGCAACCAAATGCGCCCAGAAGGATGTTGCCTCGTTATCCGTCTGATCGAGCGACAGCCAGGCGACTGCCCGGCCTGTACGCGACGAGCGTGCCAGCCACTCGGCAAGCAAAGTGGTCTTTCCGAACCCGGCCGGCGCCGACAGGATCGTCAGTCTGGTGTCCCATGCCCGATCGAGCATCTTGCGCAGGCGCGAGCGCTCCACGACGCCTGGTCGTGCGGCCGGAACGTGCAGTTTCGTTGCGATTAGCGGCCCAACCATAGGACAACTCTGACTTGGGGCCACTGTAGAAAGCAAGCCTTGCGCCTCGCTCAATGTCGAAGGGGAGGACGCTTGCCCTCCCCTTCCAGTCGTTTGGTCGGCGATGCCTCGCTACGACGAGACGCGACATCGCTGGCCGTCGGATGGTGATGTCGCGCTGGCCGACCTCACGACTGCCGGGCATCGAGGGCCGCCAGCGCCGCGGGGTTGAACCCACGGACCAGCAGCCAGATGCCAAGGAGCAGTTCCCAGAAGAACTCCGGGGCAACGGAAAGGCTATGGGCGGTCGAGCCGAAGTCGAAGTGGCCGAACATCACGCCACAGCTGCCGAGCAGGAGAGCCGGGCCGCCGATGAGACCGAGGATCGAGAGGAAGCGCGGCAGCAGCCGGGTCTTCCACATCATGTACCCCAGGATCAGGCCATTGCCGACGCCGACCACGACACCGGGCCCCATCTTGAACGTCCAGTCATGAACGGCGACCAGCGCCTGCCCGACCACGGCAAGCGCGGCTGGGTCGGCGTCTCCGGCAGTCGCCCGCAACGTGACGAGAGCGAGAACCGAGATGATGCCCATCGCGATGAAGGCGCTCTCCATGATACGCGCCGCGACGAAGCCAAGGCTCAGGACGGGGAAACGCCGCTTGAGCACCGGGTAGAGCGTGAGCGCCGAAGCGATGTTGGCGGCGATGAGCAGCAGCTCGAGAATGGCCCCCCACGAAACACCCGCATCGAACGGACCGCCCAGTACGAAGGCCGGATCGCTCAGTGCCGGGACATAGAGCGTGAGCACGGGCGGAATGGACGTGGCGTAGGTGAGGAGGAAGAACAGGCCGGTGAGCCGGCCAAGCAGCTGGGCGTCCTTGGCGGCGCTCCGTCCGGAGACGGCGGCAGGTGCGGAGAAGATGTCGACGGCAGGGGCCGACGTAGTGATCGTAGTCATCTAGTGCCCTCATGGGTTGGTGGTTGCGAACGCCACCTTGGTAGGACACCGGCAAATGTTGCGGAACGCGCAGCATCTGCACTTCATCCGTGCACCAGACGCTATGTCAGGATGTTCGTGAGCACACAGTGCGGAGGCACGACCGCAGCCAGCGATGCGCCAGGTCGCCATCGAGCCGTGGGTGCCACAGCATCGATATTGTGAAGCGCGGGACATCGAACGGCAGTGGGAAGGTGCGGACGCCCTGCCGCAACCCCTCGGTGTGCCGCTCGGGGACGGTTGCGACGAGGTCGGTGTCGCGCGCCAGGGCAATTGCCGTGGCGAAGCCGCTGACGATTGCGGCGATCCGCCGTTCGTGGCCCGCGGCCTCTATGGCCTCGTCGATTTCGGAGCTATGGAGGCCGCGTCGCAGGATCTGGATGTGATCTGCCGCGGCGTATTTCTCCACCGCCACGCGCGTCCGCGGCAAGGCATGGCCGTCCCGCACCACGCCGACCCAGCGGTCATCGAACAGCGGGAATGCTCGCATTTCGGGTGCCGTCGTCTGGTCGATCACGCCGGTCTCGATATCCACCTCGCCCTCGCGTAGGGGCGCGCTTTCCTTGTCCGGCTTGCCGAGGAAGTGCAACAACACCCCCGGCGCGTCCTTGCCCACTTCGGCGATAAGGCGTGGCCCGAATGTCTCGGCGAACCCCTCGCTGGTTCGCAATGTGAACCGCCGGTTGAGGGTCTTGAGGTCCAGCTTCTCCGCCGGCCGCAGGATGGAATTGGCACTGTCCACCAGGGGTCCGACCTGCCCCCTCAGTTCCAGCGCCCGCGGCGTGGGGACAAGCCCGCGCCCTGCCCGCACCAGCAGCGGATCGCCGGTCACCTCGCGCAGCCGCGTCAGGGCGCGGCTCATTGCCGAGGGGCTGAGCCTCAGGCGTCGCGCCGCTCCAGCGACGCTGCCCTCGGCAAGCAGGACATCGAGGGTCACCAGAAGGTTGAAGTCGGGCATCGGATGGCTCTGGTACATAGCGTCACATGCACGAATATGATGCGAACGGTGCGCGTTCCGCAATAGTCGGCAAGCCCATAGGTGAGAGGCTCCAAACAACAGGAGTTTCCAATGCCTGCCCGTTTCGCCCCCGTCCTCTTCGGCTTCATCCTTTCCGCACTGATGTCCTTGCTGGTTTCGGGCATCGCGACCTTGCGCAATGCCGGCTTCGTCGACGATTTCCTCAGCATCTGGGTCGGCGCCTGGCTGCCGTCCTGGCTGATCGCCTTCCCGGTGGTCCTCGTCGTCGCGCCTATCGCCCGGCGCCTCGTCGGCCTCCTTGTCAAGGCGCCGGCTGCCCGCGCGAACTGATCGAGAATGACAACACTCTCCACCACCGGCCAAAGCTGGCGGCTGGCAGCTCTCGGCTTCGCCATGCTGCTGCCCTCGGCAGGAACAAGCATCGCCAATGTCGCCCTGCCGACATTGGCGACCGCCTTCGGCGCGGGCAGCCAGGACGTGCAGTGGGTGGTGATCGCCTACCTGCTCGCCACCACCACGCTGATCGTCGCTGCGGGCCGCCTCGGCGATATGCTCGGCCGCCGTCGCGTCCTGCTGCTGGGCGTCGCCGTCTTCACATCTGCATCTGTCGCAGCCATGCTGGCGCCCTCCCTCTGGCTGCTGGTCCTCGCCCGCGCGGTCCAGGGGCTCGGCGCCTCCGCCATGATGGCGCTGGCCGTCGCCGCCATAGGCGATTTGATGCCTCGAGAGCGGGCCGGCGCCGCAATGGGAATGCTCGGCAGTGTCTCGGCGATCGGCACGGCCTTGGGCCCATCGCTTGGCGGTGCCCTCATCGCTGTCTGGGGTTGGCAGGCGGTCTTCGCGTTCCTTGCGACCCTCGGCGCCGTCACGCTCGGTCTCGGGCTGCTGGTGCTGCCCCGCGATGGGGAAACCGCGGGCCCGCGCATCGGACTGGATATTCCGGGCATCGGCACGCTGGCCATCGCCCTGGGGGCCTACGCCCTGGCGACCACGGTCAAAACCGATCTCCAGACCAGCGCCCTCCTCGCCGCCGTCTCGCTCGCCGCCTTCGCCGCATTCGTCTTGATCGAGCGGGCTGCGGCCGCACCGCTCGTCCAGTTCGGAGAACTTCGCAATGGCGAACTCGCTGCCGGCCTCGTCTCCATCGGATTGGTCTCGGTCATCATGATGTCGACGCTGGTGGTCGGTCCCTTCTACCTATCGCACAGCCTCGCGCTGGATCCCCTGGCGACTGGCCTGATCATGTCGGTGGGACCGGCCGTTGCCGCCATGGCCGGCGTACCGGCCGGGCGGCTTGTCGATCGCATCGGCGCCCGGCGGGTTGCCCTCATCGGCCTGGCCAGTGTGGCAATCGGCGCCATGCTGATGGCCCTCCTGCCGTCCGGCGCCGGCATCCCCGGCTACCTCGCCAGCCTGTCGGCGATCACCGCCGGCTACGCGTTGTTCCAGTCGGCGAACAATACCTCGGTCATGACCAGCGCGGCAGGTGGAAGGCGAGGCGCCATTTCGGGCCTGCTTGGCCTGGCGCGGAACCTCGGATTGATCACCGGCGCATCGGTGATGGGCGCAGTCTTTGCTGGCGCGTCACAGTTGCCGGGCGGCGCAGAGGCTGGCATGAGGGCGACCTTCCTTGTCGCGACCACGATTGCGATCGGGGCAATTTTCGTCACGCTCTGGGGCCAGAGGCCAGCGACGGCTTGACCTCGCCCGCCACGAGGCCGACGCTGCTTCTCGCGAGATAGCGTCGGGGCATAGTTGTGGCAGAGGTAAGGTTCAGCGACGGGGCCAGCTATGACCTGATGATGGGGCCATGGAGCCGCAGCGTCGGCGAACTGTTCCTGGACTGGCTTGACCCTGCGGCCGACCTCGATTGGATCGATGTCGGTTGCGGCAGCGGCGCGTTCACCAGCCTCGTCGTTGAAACCTGCGCCCCGGCCTCGGTGCTGGGGGTCGATCCCTCGCATGCCCAGCTCGACTTCGCCCGCGGGCGTGGCCTTCCGCCGCTGGCGCGGTTCGAGCCCGGCGATGCCACCTCGCTGCCGGTGGCTGACCGCACGTTCGATATCGCGGTTGCGGCTCTGGTGGTGCACTTCATGCCCGATCCTGCCGCCGGTGTCCGGGAGATGGCGCGCGCGACAAAGCCGGGCGGGCTGGTCGCCGCCTATTCGTGGGACCTGCTCGGTGGCGGCTTCCCATACGACGATCTGTATTCGCGCATGGCATCGTCCGGCTACCCACCGCCCGCTCCACCCAGCCCCGCGGCCGCCGATCCCAGGGAACTCAGACAGACATGGGAGCTTGCCGGATTGGCCGACATCCGACAACGCGCACTGACGGTGACCCGGCAGTTCGTCGACTTCGACGACTACTGGCGCACCGCCGTCACGTCCCCCCGTATCGCCGCCGCCCTGCAGCGTGTCCCCGAGGCGCTGATGGCCATACTCAGGGCAGAGGTCGAAGCCGCCGTCCCGCGCCGCCCGGATGGCGCCGTCGTCCCCAAGGCAACCGCCAATGCCATTGTCGGACGAGCATGACGGCCCGATTTCTCGAACTACGCATGCCACGTTGCGGTGAGTTGAGGACCGCACCGGAAGAGCAGCCCATCGAGACGAGCAGTCGGCTTGGAGATCGCGAAGTCGGCGTTCGGCCGCGTCAGCCCTTCACCGCGCCACCGGTCAGCCCGGAGATCACGTAGCGCTGGGCGAGGAGGAAGAACGCGATGGCCGGCAGGATCGAGAGGGTGAGGAACGCCAGGATGCGCGGCCAGTCCGAACCGTACTGGCCCTGGAACTGCATGATCCCCAGCGGCCAGGTGTATTTGGCATCGGAGTTGAGCACGATAAGCGGCAACAGGAAGCTGTTCCAGCTGCCGACGAAATTGAACACCCCGACCGTGGCGATGATCGGCAGGCAGAGCGGCAGCGTGACGTACCAGTAGATGCGGATATAGCCGCAATTGTCCATGCGCGCCGCATCGATCAGTTCCTTGGGCAACTCCTTGAAGAAGTTGTAGAACAGCAGCACCGAGAACGAGATGGAGAACGCCACCTGCGCGATGATGATACCCAGGTGGCTGTCGAGCAGCCCCAGGTCGCGCATCTTGATGAACAGCGGCAGGATCGCGGTGGCCGATGGAAACAGCAGCCCCAGCATCAGGTAGCTCATCAGGAACCGGCTGCCGAAGAACTTGATGTGGGCGAAGGCGAAAGCCGTCATCGAGGCGAGCAGCGTCGACAGCACCACCGAGCCCAGCGCCACGAGCAGCGAGTTGAGCAGCGAGGACACATAGCGCGGCCCGCCGATGATCTCGGCGAAGCGCACCGGGTCCCAACTCTGCGGCAGCCCGAACGGATTGACGCGCAATTCGCCGATCTCTTTGAAGCCGCCCAGCGCCGTGGTGTAGAACGGCACGATCACGAAGGCGGCGACCACCAATAGCGTGATCCATTGCACGACAGAGATGGCCGGGCGACGTTTCCTCGATGCCGTGGCCATCAGTTCTGCTCCACCCTGAAGAGAATGCGCCGATAGGCGAGCGCCACGATCACGCAGGCGATGAACAGCAGCACGCTCACCGCACCACCAAAACCCAGTTTCATGCGCAGGATGCCGAACTGGTAGAGGAAGGTCACGATGGTGTGGCTCGAATGCGAGGGGCCGCCATTGGTGAGCGGGATGATGATGTCGAACAGCTGCAGCGCACCGGTGATGGCGAAGAACACCGAGACCACGATGGCCGAGCGGATCATCGGGATTTTGATGTGGCGCACGATCTGCCACTTCTTGACGCCATCGAGCCGCGCCGCCTCGACCACCTCGTTGGGGATCGACTGCAGGCCGGCAATGAAGATCATCATGTGAAAGCCGAAATACTTCCAGGTGATGACCAGCATGATCGCCGGAATGACCCAGAACTTGTCGGCCAGGACGAACGGCATCTTGGTGCCGAGCGTGTCGCCGATGATCGGCAGGAGCCCGTAATTGCCGTCGTAGACGAACTTCCAGATCAGCCCCGCCGCCACCTCGGCCAGCATGAAGGGCAAAAAGAAGATCGTCCGCAGAATGTTGATGCTGACCGAGCGCTCCGACAGGGCGATGGCGCACCACATGGCGAGCGGCAACTGGATCAGCAGCGAGACGGCCACCACGATCAGGCTGTTGCGCACCGCGGTGCCGAAATTGCGATGGTTGATCACGTCGGCGTAGTTTTCGAAGCCGACGAAATCGGTGATCGGCCCGTAACCGTTCCACTGAAAGAACGAGAAAGTACCGGCATCGACCATCGGCAGGACGACGAACACGGTGAACAGGATCAGCGAGGGTGGCAGGAAGATCAGCAGCGGGACCAGGCTCTTTCGATCCATGTAGCGGCGCCGGCGGACGGCGACACCTGTGCCCGCGGCAACTCCGGTCGTGATGCTTGCCATACTCGCTTCCCTTCGAGGCAGATGCGGTCGGCGGGGCAATCGTTGCCCCGCCGGCCTCAAGGCCAACGCCTTAGTTGGCCGCGTCGTCCACGGCTTCCTTGACCTGCTGGGCGGCGTCTTCGGCGCTGATCGCGTTGGCGGCGAGATCCGCCGACACATCGTTCACCACACCACCGACGGCCGGCCCGAGCGCCTGGTCGAAGAACAAGGCATGCCAGTGGGCCTTGTTGATATCCTGCGCCACCATCACCTTGAACGGGTTGGTCATGCCGTCGGCCGCCCCGTTGACGATCGGGATGTAGTAGCCGGCATTGGCGAAGCGGGACTGCACCGGCTTGGCGTTGTACCACTCGATGAACTTGACCGCGTCGTCGGAGGCGTTCTTGGAGAACAGGTAGCCCGACAGGCCGCCCAGCGTGTCGGTCGGGTCGCCCTTGCCCCCGTCGATGGTCGGGAACGGCAGGATACCGAGCTGGTCATCAGGGATACCCTGCTTGGTCGCCGAGTTGTCCTTCATGGCGCCGTAGTCCCAGTCGCCCATCAGGTGCATCGCGGCCTTGCCGTCGCCGAAATAGCCCGAGGCATCGCCATAGGTCGCGGCCTGGAAGCCCTCCTGCCACGGCTCGAGCTGAGCAAGCTGCAGGAAGAGCTGACCGGCCTTGACGAAATCTTCGCCGGCAAAGCCGTCGCCCTCGCCGCGCGCCGCGGCGTTGAAGCCGTCCTGCCCGGCCAGACGCACCACCAGCTTGCTCCACCAGAAGTGCGCCGGCCACTTGTCCTTGCCACCCATCGCCAGCGGGGTGATGCCGGCATCCTTGAACTTCTGCACGGCAGCGAGGAACCCGTCCCAGGTCTTGAGGCTCTCGGGGTCGACGCCGGCCTGGGTGAACAATGCCTTGTTGTACCACAGCACCACTTCGGCCACGTCGCGGGCGATACCGTAGATATGGCCGTCAGGCGCAGTGAAGGCTGCCACGCCCGCCGTACCCTGGGCATCCTTGGCTTCCTGCGACAGGACGCCCTCGATCGGCCGCAGCACGCCGGCCTTGGCCTGCTCGTAGAACACCCCACCGCCCCATGAGTGGAACACATCGGGCGCATCGGCAGATTGCAGCAGCGTCGTCAGCTTGGCCTTGAATGCCTCGTTCTCGAGGAACGGCAGCTCGATCTTCACGCCCGGATTGGCAGCCTCGTACTCGGCCACCGCCTCGGTCATCAGTTTCACCTCGTCCGGGATGGACGCGATGTTCAGGTACTTCACCACTGTTTGGGCCTGCACCGGCGCGAGCGCCATCAGGCCGAGCATTGCGGCAAGCGCAATTCGCTTCATGGGTTTCCTCCTCCTCTGGGCAGCCGGGCGCTCTGGCGCAGTCGGCCGCAGCGGCAGACGCGGTCCCTACCGCAATCACCACTTGCTACTTTCTAAGCATCCCTTATTAAAGGAAGCAAGAGGCACGTACCTCAGCACCGCATAAACAGCTCGGTCTGCGGATAGACGCTTGAGGGCGACCTGTTTTTCGATACTCTGCCGCTGAGTATCGGCTATTCGACGATCGTGCCGTTCGCGCCTTTTGTACGGGTTACAAAGCAATTGACTGACCAGACGCCCGGGGCGAGTTCGTGACCGTAAAGATCGCAGATCCGCTGCTGATGCGGGAAATCAATAAGTACCATGTGCTGGAGACGATCCGGTGCCATGGCCAGATTTCGCGGGTCGAGATCTCCGAACGCACCCTGCTCAGCGGCACCACGGTATCGGCCATCACCGCGGCGCTGATCGAGGAAGGCCTGATCGAGGCCATCCACACCGCCCCCACCAATGACAGCCAGCGCGGTCGCCCCCGGGTGCTGCTCGGCCTCGTTGCCGACGCCGCCTATGTCGCGGGGGTCAAGATCTCCGAAACCCAGATGACTGCCGCCATCGCCGATTTTCGCGGCGAGACGGTTGCCGCGCTGCAACTGCCGATCCGCCTCGCCCGCCAGGCGCCGGAGGTGATCGCCGACCTGATCGAAGATGCGCTGCGCGACTGCATCGCCCGCAGCGGCGTCGACGTCGCCCGCATCAAGGGTGTCGGTATCGGCGTGCATGGCATCGTCGACCCGCGCTCCGGCCGCAGCCACGCCAGTCCGGTGTTCGGCGAACGCGAAGTGCCGCTGGCCCAGATGCTCGAAGCCCGCATGGGGATGCCGGTCAAGATCGACAAATCGGCGCATCTGGTGGCGCTGGCCGAGAGCTGGTTCGGCTACGCCCAGAAAGACCACAGCTTCGCCGTGGTCACGCTCGACCGAACGGCGGGCCTCGGGCTCTGGATCGAGGACGAAATCCACCGCGGCGCCAGCGGCCTCGGGCCGGCCTTCGGCCATACCAAGGTCGGCAACGAGGGGCGCCCGTGCAGTTGCGGGCAGACCGACTGCCTGAATACCTACCTGACCATACCCGAGCTGGAGACGGTTGGCGGGCTTCGGGTCGAACCGGCGCGCAATGGCGCCGCGATGCTTGCGAGCCTCGCCGAAGAGGTGGATGCCGGCGACGCGGCAGCCGCGCGGATCCTCGCCTTGCACGCCGAAAAACTCGGCCTCGGCTTGAGCCATGTGGTCAACCTCATCAACCCTCAGAAGATCATCGTCGCCGTGGATATGCCGCGCTACGGGCAATTGCTCGAGCCGGCGCTGCGCGACAGCCTCGCCGCCAACAGCTTTCCCGCCCATTGGGCGGCGACCAAGTTGATCTTTCACACGCTCGACGACCAGATGTGGGCCCGCGGTGCGGCCGCCCTCATGCTGCGCGACATCTACAGCGCGCCTTGGACGGCCGCATAAGGGAGAGTTCTGATGGGCAAGAAGGCCTTGATCGTTTGGGGCGGATGGGACGGGCACACCCCGGAGCGATCTGCCGGCATCGTCGCGGACCTGCTCGGGCGGCATGATTTCGACGTGACGATCGATTCCACCACCGAGGCGTTTGCCGACGAGCGGCTGGGTGAAAACGACCTGATCGTCCCCGTCATCACCATGTCGCGGATCGAGAAGGAGGAGCTCACCAACCTCATCGCCAGCGTGCGGGCCGGCACCGGGCTCGCGGGGTTCCACGGGCTGATGTGCGACAGCTTCCGCAACGAGCCGGACTACCAGTTCATGACTGGCGGCCAATGGGTCGCCCATCCCGGAAACATCATCGACTACACGGTAGAGGTGAGCCGGCCCGACGATCCGATCATGCAGGGAATCACCGATTTCCCCTACCGCTCCGAGCAGTACTACATGCATGTCGACCCCTCCAACGAAGTGCTGGCGACCACCACCTTCAAGGGCGATCTGTTCGATGAACTCGAAGGCGTGGTGATGCCGGTCGCCTGGAAGCGGCGCTTCGGCAAGGGCCGGGTGTTCTATTCGTCGCTGGGGCACGTGGCCGATGAGTTCGCGGTGCCTCAGATGGCGACCATGTTCGAGCGCGGCGCGCTCTGGGCGGCACGGCAGTAGGGGGATCAGATGGCCGAACTGCAGCTACGCGGCATCAACAAGAGCTTCGGCGCCATCAAGGTCATCCACGATGTCGATCTCGATATCGGCGATGGCGAGTTCGTGGTGTTCGTCGGCCCCTCGGGTTGCGGCAAATCCACCCTGCTGCGCACCATTTCCGGCCTCGAAGAACCGAGCTCGGGCCAGGTGCTGATCGGCGGCGAGGACGTCACCGATTACGACCCGTCCGAGCGTGGCGTCGCCATGGTGTTCCAGAGCTATGCGCTCTATCCGCACATGACGGTGGAACAGAACCTCGGCTTCGGCCTCCGGATGGGCGGCATGCCCGCCGACCAGGTCGCCCAGCGCGTCGCCAATGCAGCCGGCACGCTGGAGCTGACCGAGCTCCTGGCCCGCAAACCGCGCCAGCTTTCGGGCGGCCAGCGCCAGCGCGTCGCCATCGGCCGCGCCATCGTCCGCCAGCCCAAGGCCTTCCTGTTCGACGAGCCGCTCTCCAATCTCGATGCCGAGCTGCGGGTGCAGATGCGCATCGAAATCGCCAAGCTCCACCAGCAGCTCGGCGCCACCATGGTCTACGTGACGCACGACCAGGTCGAGGCCATGACGCTGGCCGACCGCATCGTGGTGCTGCGCGCCGGCAAGATCGAGCAACAGGGCACGCCGATCGAACTCTACGACGATCCGGATAACGTGTTCGTCGCCGGCTTCATCGGCTCGCCGCGCATGAACTTTCTCGAGGGCACGGTGACCGGCACCACTGACGGCGGCGTCACCGCTTCGCTTACCGCCTTCGATGCGCCCGACCTCAAGGTCGGCTGCCGCGGCAAAACGGCAAGCGTCGGCCAGAAGATCAACGTCGGCATCCGGCCCGAGCACTTCAGCGCAGCCGGCGCCGAGGGCGGCGCGCTGACGGCCAAGGCGCAGGTCGTGGAGCAGCTCGGCGGGGTCTCCTATGTCTATGCGGTCGGCAAGGACGGCGAGACCAAGGTGACCATCCAGCAGAAGGGCCACGCCCGGCTTGCCACCGGCGCGCCGATCAGCGTCGACATCGAGCCCGGCGCCGCCCTGGCCTTCGACGCCAACGGCCTACGCCTGTAGCACCGGTCGGCGACGATCTGGAAAGGCGGGCTGTCACTGCCGCGGCCAGCCAATGCAGCGGCGGGCCAGGCGCTTAAGCCTCCACCACCTGCCGCCCCCGAATAATCGCCGACGCCTCGGCCGGGTCGGGCGGCAGCACCGCGCCCTTCAGCGCGATCGAATAGGGTTGGGTCGGGTGCTCGAGCACCGTCCGTGCGTCACCGCTTTCGATCACCCTGCCCTTCTGCATGATGATGACACGGTCGGAGATGTAATAGGCCGTCGCGAGATCGTGGGTGATGTAGATGATCGAGACCTTGAGCTCGTCGCGCAGCTCGCGGAACAGGTTGACGATCGACATGCGCAGCGACGCATCGACCATCGAAACCGGTTCGTCCGCGACGATCAGCTTGGGGTTGGGGATCAACGCCCGGGCCACGGCAATGCGCTGCAGCTGCCCGCCCGACAGCTCGTGCGAGTAGCGGCCACGCACTTCCGCCAGCGACAGCCCGACCCGCTGCAGCGCCGCATCCGCCGCAGCTTCGCGGGCGTCGCGGTTGTTGGCGGCGAGGAAGCGATGGGCGGTGGCGAACAGATATTCGTCGAGCTTGGTCAGCGGGTTGAACGCCTCGAACGGGTTCTGGAACACCGGCTGCACCTTGGCCATGAAGGCCTCGCGCGCCGCGCGGCCACGGATCGTGGTGACATCGGTGCCATCAAAGCTCAGCCGCCCCTCGCTCGGCAGCTCATTGCCCAGCATCATCTTGGCGAGGGTGGATTTGCCGGAGCCGGATTCCCCGACAATGGCGAAGATCTCAGGTTTTTCGGCGCTGAGCGTGAAGTTGACGTCGTCCACCGCCTTCATGGTGCGGCGCGAAAACAGCCCGCCGACCGGAAAGCGCTTGGTGACGTGATCGAGTTTGAGCAGGTCGGTCATGAGGCCACCGCCTCTCCGGCGCGAAAACAGGCAACGCGGCCGCCGGTGGCGCTGGGCAGCATCTGCGGCACTTCCTTCGAACAGCGCTCGATGGCGAGCGGGCAGCGCGGATGGAAGCGACAGCCGCTCGGCGGATCGGAAAGCGCCGGCGGCTTGCCGGGGAGGCTCTTCCTGATCCGGACATCGCCGATGCGCGGCAGGCTGCCGATCAGGTGGGCGGTGTATGGGTGCTGCGGGTTGTCGAACAGCGCCTGGGTGGCCCCCTCCTCTGCCAGCCGCCCGGCATACATGATGGCCAGCCGGTCGCTGATTGCGGCATGGACGCTCATGTCGTGGGTGACGAAGATGATCGAGGCCTGCATGCGGGCCTGCACATCCTTGATCAGCCCCAGCACATCCTGCTGCACCAGGACGTCGAGCGCCGTGGTGGGTTCGTCCGCGATAATGAACTCAGGCTCGCACACTGTGGCGAGCGCAATGGTGATGCGCTGCCGCATGCCGCCCGAAAGCTGGTGCGGAAAGGCTTCCAGCACATCCGGATCGAGCCCCAGTCGCTCGAGGTGCTGGCGCACCTTGCTCCAGAACGCTGCGCCGCCGAGCCCCATGTGGCGATAGGCGAAATCGTGGAACGAGTGCTTCACCCGGCGCACCGGGTTGAGCACGTTCATCGAGCCCTGCATGATGTAGCTCAAATGCCGCCAGCGCGCCGGCTTCAGCTGTTCGGGCTCGGCGTAGACATCGATCTCCCGGCCGCCGAAATCGAACTTCACCGAGCCATCGACCACCCGCATCGGCGGGCGGATGGCCCCGGCCAGCGTCTTGATCAGCGAGCTCTTGCCGCTCGAGGATTCGCCGGCAATGCCATAGACCTCGTTGCGGTTGACGGTAAGGCTGATGTCGTCGACCGCCCGCACCTCGCGGCGCACTCCAAAGTGCTCGTTGATGTAGTAGGCCTTGAGCCCCTCGACCGTCAGGACGTTCTTGGGCGCCACGGCAGACGCTTTGGCCTTCGCATTCAGGACGTCGTGCATGTCAGGCTCCCATCCGGGCGAGCCGGCTGCGCGGATCGATATATTCGTTCACCGACATGGCCAGCATGAACAGGCCGAGGAACAGGATGACGACGAACACCATCGGCACCGCGATCCACCACCAGATGCCGGCAACCATCGCCGAATGGGCATTGGCCCAGTAGATCATCCCGCCGATGGTCGGCCGGTTGATGTCGGAAAACCCCAGGATCGACAGCGTCACCTCGAGCCCGATGGCCCAGATCAGGTTGTTCATCGTGGTGTAGAAGACGATCGGCATCACATAGGGCAGATGCTCGCGCCAGAGGATCTTGCCGGTCCGCATGCCCGAGAACACCGCGTGGCGGGTGAACTCGCGGTTGCGCAGCGACAGCGCCACCGAGCGGATAAGCCGGCTGTCATGCTGCCAGCCGAGCAGCGCGGCGGTGACCGCGAGGATCGGCCAGCTCATCTGGTCGCGCAGTACGAACACCAGGAGCAACAGGATCGGGATGTTGGGCAGCGCGTTCAGCGTGTCGTTGATCGCCATGATCACCTGGTCGACCCGGCCGCCCAGATACCCCGAGACGAGCCCGACGGCGATGGCGATCACCCGGCTGACCAGCGCCACGACGACACCGAACATCAGCGTGTTCCGCATCGAGGCCGCCAGCTGCCAGAACAGATCCTGCCCGCGCGAATTGGTGCCCAGCCAGTACTCGGCCGATGGCGGCATGTCGGGGATGACGACATAGGTCATCATCTCGTCATAGGGCGCAAAGAACGATGCGACGACCAGCGCCAGGATGATGGCGATGCAGATCGAGCCCAGCAGGAACTCTCGATTGTAGCGCAGCAGGTCGATGAGAATCTTCATGGCGCTACCCCAGTTTCACGCGCGGATCGATGAGCGGATAGAGAACATCGATCACCAGCATGGCGGCCGCCACGGCGATGATGGCGATGGTGGTGACCCCGAGCACCAGGCTGTAATCGCCGGCATAAATGCCCGCGATCAGGAGCTTGCCGACACCGGGATAGTTGAAGACGAACTCGACGATGACAGCGCCGCCAAACACGTGCCCCAGCGTCAGCGCCAGGCCAGTGACCTGCGGCAGCATGGCGTTGCGGGCCACATATTGCGAGAACACCTTGCGACCGGGCACCCCGGCGAGCTCGGCATAGACCACATGGTCCTCGGTGACGATGTTGGAGACCAGCGAGCGCATCGAGATGAACCAGCCGCCCAGCCCGACGCAGACCAGCGTCAGCGCCGGGAGCGTGCCGTGCACCAGCACCGAGGAGACATACTCCCAGGTAAAGCCCGGCTCGAGATTGAGCTGCGCGCCGCCGCTGATCGGCAGCACCGGCCAGAGGTAGCCGAAGACGATGATCAGGGTCAGCCCGACGATATAGGTGGGGATCGGCTGCATCGACATGACGAACACGCCGACCGCCTTCAGCGCCCGGTTGTTGCGGAAGTAGCCGGCAAGCGCGCCGAGCAGGTTCCCCAGCGTCCAGGCAATGAGCGTCGCAAGCGTCAGGAGCCCCACCGTCCACGGCAGGGCGCGGCCGATCACCGTACTCACCGGGGTCGGAAAGGCTGAAAGCGAGGGGCCGAAATCGCCGGTCAGCACCCGGCTCCAGAAGGTGAAATATTGCTCGAGCAGCGAGCCGTCGGTGCCATAGAGCTCGCGCAGCGATTGCCGCAGCAGCTCGACCGAGCGCGGATCGGTGCTGCCGAAGTTGGTGAGCAGCGCCACCGTCTGCTCGATCGGATCGACCGGCGAGAAATGCGCGATCAGAAAGGCCAGCGTCACGCCGGTGAATACTACGAACAGGAACTGGCCCACTCGCTTCGTGAGATAGATGAGAAAACCGTGCATCCCGCCTCTCGGATCGGTTGGATCGGAGCGGACCAGCCGGCGAACCGGCTGGCCCTGGGTTGAGGGTTACGGGGTGGCTGCCTTCAGGCTCACCACCATGTAGCGAATGTTCGACCAGAAGGGACCCGAAGCCGAGTACGGGTTGTCGATGCTCGGGTAGTTGGTCCAGTATGTCGTGTCGAACGGCGCGAACTTGTTGTAGGCCATCAGCGGGATCATCGGCATTTCCTCGACGGCGAGCTTGAGGAAATCCTGGCCCAGCTGCTTCACCTCGGGCGCATCGAAAGCGACCGTGCGGTTGCGTTCGATGATTTCGTCGAGGCGCGGGTCCTCCCAGCGCTGCAGGTTGCGCGGCGGCTGGATCTCACCCACCGGCTTGATGAACTCCGAGTGGTAACTATCGAGGAAGAAGCTGAGGTCGGGATGGCCGCCCCAGGTCTCGATGGTCCAGAAGATCGCCGTCTCGAAGTCACCGGTGCCCAGCCGCTGGCCATTGGTCGGACCGGCCACGTCGACCTTGGCGTCGATGCCGGCCTGGCTCCATTGCTGGGCGATGGCGGTGCCGGCGCGGGCCAACGTCGGGATCGCATCGCCTTCCACCTGTACCCGGATGGTGAAGGGCGTGCCGTCGGGCTTCATCCAGCGGTTGCCCTGCTTGGTGAAGCCGGCCTTCTGCAGCAGCTCGGTCGCCGCCTGCACATCCTGCTTCCACCAGCCGAAGCCGAAGGTGCGCTTCAGCCGCTCCGGATCGGTCGGGATCTGGTCGCCCCATTGCGGGCGGACCATCTTGGCCAGTTCTTCGGCGATGTTGGGGTTATAAGGCTTGATCTTGCGGGTTCCGGTATCGAGCTCGAAATTGGTGAGCCAATCCTGCATCGGCACGAAATAATCGTCGGGGGCCGAGCCGGTCGGCGGCGTCGCCAGAGCCGAAAGGTTGGCGGCGCCGCGATAGGAGCCGAGCGCCACGGCCCGGATATCGATCAGCAGCGCCAGGGCCCAGCGGACGTCCTTGTTATCGAACGGCGCCTTTTTGGTGTTGAACAGCACCGAGGGCAGCGTCGGGTCAGGATGGGCGAAAGGGAACCCGCTAAGCCAGGCGGCGGCGCTCGGATTGTCCTTCATGATCGAGAACATGCCCTCGGGCGTGATGTCGTTGATCACGTCGAGGTTGTGGTTTCGCTGCTCGATGACGCGGGCTTCCGGGTTGCCGGCGGCGCGGTACACCACATACTTCACCTGCGGCTGGCCCCAATCCATGCCGATCGTGGTGCGCTGCCAGTCGTCGCGCAGCTTCCAGATCGTCCAGTTGCCCGCCTTGTCGTAGCTGTGCAGCACGTAAGCACTCAGCGATACCGGCGGGTTGAAGTTGTAGGCCAGCGGATCTTCGACTTTCTCGAAGATATGCTTGGGCATGATCCAGGCAGCGTTCCAGCGCACGGTGAACAAGGCATGGAAACGCGAGTTCGGCGCCTTGAGCTTGAACACTACGGTATCGCGATCCGGCGCTTCCACCGACTCAACGTTGACGCCGAATGCCGCGGCCCAGTTCATGCCGGGGTGATCGATCAGCGTCTGGACGGTGTAGACCACGTCGTCCGCAGTGAACTCCACGCCGTCGCTCCAGTAGACGCCCTGTCGCAGCTTCACCGTCATCTCGGTGAAGTCGGCGTTGTAGATCGGCGGCTCGGTCGCGAGCGCGTTCTGCCACGGGTTGGCGCCACCCTCCGGGTTGATGAACCAGAACGTGTCGGCCGACAGCTGCTGCGCACCGTTCGTGGTGGCACCGCCACCGGGCGCCCAGATGTTGAACCAGTCGGCGTTCTGCGCTGTCGGCCCCTGAATGATCAGCGCCTCGTTACGCGGAATGCCGGCGATAAAATCCTGCGCGATCGCCGGTAGCGCCAATAGTGTCGCCACCGCCGCCACTGCGACTGTCTTCAGAAACCTCATCTTGCTGCTCCTCCCGGCTCGCATGCGAACCCCGTTTTTCGTCGGATCGATGAAAGACTTGAGAGTCCGCGCCTGCTTCCCGCACCTCGCCTGAAGGTCCGCAAAGCACTCCATGGTCGACGGGCTCACGGTGGCTTTTATCGACAATTTCTATCGTCTCGGCAACCCTTGTCGGCGCAGATTCGCGAAATTTGCCGGAAAACCCACGTTCTGAGACGAAACTGTCGGGCACCGCCAGAACGTATTATTGACAAAGAGGCGATAATCCATAGTTTGGCGTCTCGTTGGCGAACCGCTCCCGCGCGAGCGTTCCGCCGTGCGACTTTACGATCGGCCAGACTTCCGGGAGGGGGCTGGCAATTGAGCGCCAGCCAAGGATGGATGATGAGCAGTTCTATTGACGTGAGCATCGCGGTTCACGCCGACCGCCGGACCGGGCCCTACAGGCCGCTATGGAATTGGTTCGGCTATGACGAGCCGAACTACACCTATTCGGAGCACGGCAAGAAGCTGCTGCGCGAGTTGACCGAGCTCAGCCCCGAGCCGCCACGCATCCGCACCCATAACCTGCTCACCAGCGGCGACGGCCTGCCGGCGCTGAAATGGGGGTCGACCAACGCCTATACCGAAGATGCCAACGGCAACCCGGTCTATGACTGGACCGTGATGGACAAGATCTTCGACGCCTATGTCGAGGCCGGCAACATCCCCTTGGTGCAGATCGGCTTCACGCCCGAGGCGCTGTCGAATTTCGACGGCCCATACCGGCACCAGTGGGCGCCCAACGACAAGTACGCCACCATCACCACCGGCTGGACCGCCCCGCCGAACGACCTGAAGAAATGGGGCGACCTGATCGAGGCCTGGGCCAACCACATGGCCGATCGCTATGGCCGCGACGTGGTCGAGGGCTGGCCGTGGGAAGTGTGGAACGAGCCCGACGGCCACTACTGGACCGGCACGATCCCTGAGTTCTGCGAGATGTATGATGTCAGCGCCCGGGCGGTGAAGCGCGCGCTGCCCAAGGCGCGGGTCGGCGGCCCGCATGTCTGTGGCGGCTTCAACAGCCCAAAGGCACAGACCTTCATGCGCGCGTTCCTGCAGCACGTGGTCGACCACAATTCGCCGATCGACTTCATCGCCTTCCATGCCAAGGGCAACCCGGTGGTCTACAAGGACCATGTGCGAATGGGCATCCACAAGCAGCTCAAGGACATCGACACCCATCTGGGGATCATCAACGAGTTCCCCTCGCTTCGGCACCTGCCGATCGTCATCGGCGAGTCCGACCCAGAGGGCTGCGCCGCCTGCTCGGCCCGCTACCACCCGCAGAACGGCTACCGGAACGGGCCGCTCTACGGCGTCTATGTGGTCGAAAGCATGCTGCGCACCTATGAGCTGGCGGCGCGCGCCGACCTCACCATCGAGGGCGCGGTCACCTGGGCCTTCCTGTTCGACGACCAGCCCTGGTTCGATGGCTTCCGCGATCTCGCCACCAACGGCGTCGACAAGGCGGTGCTCAACGGCTTCCGCATGCTGGGCAAGCTCGGCGGCGACTGGCTCGAGACCACCAGCACGCAGCGCCAGCCGCTCGCGGACCTGGTGGCCGATGGCGTGCGCGGCGCCCCCGACGTCAACGTCGTCGCCACCCGCGACGACACCGGCATCAGCGTGCTGGTCTACCACTACCACGACGACGACGAAGCCGGCCCGAGCGCCGAGCTGACGATCGCTATCGATGGCTGGACCGGCAAGCCGCCCGCGCTCCGCCACTACCGCATGGACGAAACGCACTCCAACGCCTTCGGCGTCTGGAAGGCGATGGGCAGCCCGCAGAACCCGACCAGCGCCCAATACGCCGAGCTCGAGGCGGCCGGCCAGCTGGCCGAGATCGAGAACGTCGGTGCAGTCGCGGTCGAGAACGGCAAAATCCTGCTCCGCACCACGCTCCCCCGCCAGGGCGTCTCCCTGCTGCGGCTGGAAGCGTAAGCGAAGCACAGCGCGCGCCCACCTCCCAGGGCGCGCGCTGTATTATTTGAGCGGTACACCGGCCTATCCGTGATCCTCCCCCGCGTGGCGGGGGAGGGGGACCACGCGAAGCGTGGTGGAGGGGGCGGCCAGAATCTGCGGCCTGCCCCATCCTCCCACCGGCGGTGCGACTTGAGGATGGCGCGCGCCTGTTACGATTACTCGCCCACTAGGGGGCGGCTACATCCGCGCGCCGACTGTGCGTTTAGCAGCCCCCTCCACCAGCTTCGCTGGTCCCCCTCCCCCGCCACGCGGGGGAGGATCACGGAGAGACCGGTGCGCGCCTCCGAATGCCCCTCAGCTCACATGCGCCAGGTAATTCCGCTTGCTCGGCTGCAGATGATCGACGCACAGCTGCGCCAGCACCCAGTTGTCGCTGCCCTTCAGCATTTCGATCATCAGGCGGTGGTGCTCGTGCGACACCCGCAGCGAGGCCTTGTCGGCCATCGAGTTGGCGCGCACCGGCAGGCTGAGCCGCATATAGAGCTCGATCGATTGCACCAGGTGGGCGTTGCCGCAGGCGCCGAACAGCTTGAGGTGGAAGCGGTCATTGGTCTCGTGCACGCCGCGCAGGTAACCCGCTTCGATGTGCCGGCCATGCTCTTCGTGGATGGCGGTCAGCTCGGCGATCAGTGCGTCGGGCACCGGCAGCGGGATCCACAGCGCCGCCTGGCGCTGCAGCAGTTCGCGCACCGCATAGATTTCCTGCACCTCGCGCGGCGACAGCGAGCGCACCGTGGCGCCCTTGTTGCGCTCGCGCACCACGACGCCCATCGCCTCGAGCTGCACCAGCGCCTGGCGGGCGAAGTGGCGGGTCACCCGGAAGCGGGCCAGCAGCATGTCCTCGGTGAGCCGTGTGCCCGGCGCCAGCCGGCCGAAGATGATGTCCTCCTCGAGCGCCCGGGCGATGGTGAGATCGTCGTGCTCCTGCGGGGGCGGCCTGACGTCATCCCTCAAAGACAATTGGTCCTCCAACTGGTCGTTCGCCGGCGCGTGCCGGCGGCGAAGCAATCGACACTATCGCGGTTCGGCCGCCGGGTCGAACCGGCTCAGGCGGTAGATATCCTCGACCAGCCGCAAGGTCCGGAGGTTATCTTCGGGCGCCGTCTCGAAGCTGTTGCCGCTCTCGAGCGCATCGAGAAAATGGCCGATCGCCGCATCATACGAGCCCTGGTAGGTGGCATCGGGATCGAAGCTGTGCCGGCGTGGCGAAGCGGCGCTGAGGCTGAGGTTCGAGCCGAGCAGTTCCACCGTGCCGAGCGAACCGAAAATACGCAGGTGATCACGCGGCGCCGGCGGCTGCCCGTGGACGGCGAGGTTGCCCGTGACGTTGACCACCAGCCCATCTGCCGGCCGGCGCAGCACCACGGCCGCCACGTCCTCGGCAACGATCTCGTCATTGCTGCGCTCGAGCCGCGCCGCCACCACCTCGAGTTCGCCGAGCAGGTAACGCAGCGTATCGAGATGGTGGATCAGCACCTCCATGACGAGCAAACGCGGCTGGGTGCGAAAGAACGGCTGCCGGACCAGAGCCGGCCGCAACCCGTCCGGGCCGACGAGCATGCCGGACGACAGGAACTCGAAGCTCACCTGCCGGATTTCCCCGGCAATGCCCTCATCGAGCCAACGCTTCAGTTGCCGATAGTAAGCACGGAACCGCCAGTTCTCGTGCACCATCAGCCGCGTCGGCGGCATGACGCCCGCCACCACCGCCTCGGCTTCCGGCAGATCGATCCCGAGCGGCTTCTGGCACAGGATGTCGAGCTGCCGGCCGGCTGCCAGCCGGACCATTGCCGCATGCGTCTCGCGCGGCGAGCAGATATCGACGGCGTCGAGTTGCTCGGCCGCGAGCATTTCCGTCGCGCTGGCATAGACCCGCTCAATGCCGTAGGCCGTCGCCCGCTGCCCGGCCGCGTCAGCCGACGGATCGGCAATGGCGACGATCTCGGCACGCTGGCGCTGCCGACCCCAGGCCGGCAGATGGTAGCCGGTCACCCAACCGGCTCCGATCATACCGATGCGGCGGATTTGGGCTTCGGACACGACCATCATCCCGTAGAGAACGTTCCTGCCTCACTGCCCTCACGGCGCTATTTTGTCAATAATCAACCGCCAATCCAGTCTATCATCACTTCGGATGCGTATCACCGGATTGCCCGATAACCACAGCTTCAAGGCCGTGATTCACCCGCGCGCCCGGCCAGCCAACGCTGGATAGTCGGGTACTTGTTTATTGACAATCCAATCGACGCGGCTAATTTGGAACGACACAACGGCGGGCGTAAGCATAAGGCGCCGCTAGGAGGATTAGGTGCCTGACGGCCTTCGTCGCAAGCTGACATCATATGGGGACCAGGGCTTTTCGCTGTTCCTGCGCAAGGCCTTCATCAAGGCGATGGGTTATTCCGACGATGCGCTCGATCGGCCGATCGTCGGCATTGCCAATACCTACTCCGATTACAACCCCTGCCACGGCAACGTGCCGCAGCTGATCGAAGCGACCAAGCGCGGCGTCATGCTCTCGGGCGCGCTGCCGATGGTGTTTCCCACCATCTCGATCCATGAAAGCTTTGCCTCCCCCACCTCGATGTACCTGCGCAACCTGATGGCGATGGAAACCGAGGAGATGATCCGGGCCCAGCCGATGGACAGCGTGGTGCTGATCGGCGGCTGCGACAAGACCTTGCCGGCGCAGATCATGGCGGCAGCCAGCAGCGACATCCCCGCGGTGTTCCTGCCGACCGGGCCGATGGCCACCGGCCACCACAAGGGCGAGCGGCTCGGCGCCTGCACCGATTGCCGCCGTTTCTGGGCCCGCTATCGCGCCGGTGAGATCGACGAGGCCGAAATCAACGAGGTCAACAACCGGCTGGTGAGTTCGGTCGGCACCTGCACGGTGATGGGCACTGCGAGCACCATGGCCAACCTCACCGAGGTGATGGGGCTCTGCCTGCCCAAGGCCGGCTCGGCGCCCGCTACCGAAGCCGACCGCGTCCGCCTCGCCGAGGGAACCGGCCGCCTCGCCGGGCGCCTTGCCGCCGAGGGCGGCCCGACGGTGCGCGAACTCCTGACCCCGGCTGTGCTGAAGAACGCCATGGTGGCGTTGCAGGCAATGGGCGGCTCGACCAATGCCGTGGTGCACCTCGCAGCGATCTGCGGCCGGCTCGGGCTGAAGCTCGATACGGGGCTGCTCGATGAGGTCGGCCGGCGCGTGCCGCTGCTGGTCGACCTGCAGCCTTCGGGCCAGCACTACATGCAGCAGTTCCACCAGGCCGGCGGCGTTCCGGCACTGCTGAAGGAGGTACGGAGCGAGCTCGATACCAGCGTTCCCACCATCCACGGCCGGAGTATCGGCGAGATCATCGATGCTGTCATCGACGAGCCGGGCCAGACCATCATCCGCACCATGGCGGCGCCATTGAAGCCGATCGGCACGCTGGCCGTGCTGCAGGGGAACCTGGCGCCGCGCGGCGCCATCATCAAGCAGTCGGCCGCCTCGAAGTCACTGATGCAGCACCGCGGCCGGGCCGTGGTGTTCGAATCCACCGAAGACCTCGCCAACCGGCTCGACAGCGACGATCTCGACGTGCACCCCGACGATATTCTGGTGCTGCGCAATGCCGGCCCAAGGGGTGCGCCGGGCATGCCCGAGGCCGGCTATATGCCTATTCCGCGCAAGCTTGCCCGACAGGGCGTCAGGGACATGGTGCGGATTTCCGATGCCCGGATGAGCGGCACCGCCTTCGGCACCGTGGTGCTGCATATCGCGCCCGAATCCGCCGACAATGGACCCCTGGCGATCGTCAGGACCGGCGATTTCATCGTGCTCGACGTGCCGGCACGTCGCCTGCACCTCGATATCCCCACCGAAGAGTTCGAGCGCCGCATGGCTGCCTTGCCTGACCGGGCCCCGACGCCGCGCCGTGGCTATGCCGAGCTCTACCACAGTCGCGTCACCCAGGCCGACCAGGGCGCCGATTTCGATTTCATGCAGGGCCAGCCCTCGTGAACCCGAGCGAGGCGCCGCTCTGCCTGCCGCCACGGCCGCTGGCCCCGATCCCCCGCCCCCTGCCCGACGGCACGGTGGACACGCATTTCCACGTCTTCGAGCAAGGCGCGCCGCTCGCCACCCCGCGCAGCTACACCCCCGAGGTGCGCACCCTTGCCGACTGGCAGGCCTATGCCAGCGCGGCGAACATTGCCCGCGGCATCCTCGTGCAACCCAGTGTCTACGGCTTCGACAACAGCGTGCTGCTCGCGGCGCTGGCCGGCGACCCGGCCCGCCTGCGGGGCATCGTCGTGCTGCACCCCGAAACCGACAGGGCCGAGTTCCGCCGTCTCGATGCGCTCGGCGTGCGCGGCGTGCGCATCAACACCCGCAACAAGGGGGGCCTGCCGTTCAGCGCCATTGCCGCGCTTTCGGCCCGCATCGCCGATCTGGGCTGGATGCTGCAGTTCCAGGTGCGGCCGGCGCAGCTCGAGGAGATCGGCGCGCTGCTGCCCGCCCTCGCCTGCAAGGTCGTGCTCGACCATCTGGGCTTTGTCGACCTCGATGCTGCCGATGCCGAAGCGCAGCTGAGCAAGATCCAGCGGCTGCTCGACAGTCCCTTTTGCTACACCAAACTCTCGGCCCCCTATCGCCTGACCCGTGCCGCGACCTATGCCCCTTTCGGTGCGGCGGCGCGGCAGCTGCTGGCTTCGCACCCCGAGCGCCTGCTATGGGGCAGCGACTGGCCGCACACCGAACTGTTCGATCAGATGGCCGACGATGCCGAGCTGATCGAACTGACCCATGGCTGGCTGGCTGATCCCGGCGTCGCGCGGCAGGTGCTGGTCACCAATGCCGAGGCGCTGTTCTTTGCCGGCGACGACTGATCCGGAGTTCAAGATGACCAGACTGACTGAAGCCGCACGCGGCGTTTACGTGATTGCCGTGACCCCATTCGAGGAAAACGGCGCGCTCGACCTCGAAAGCGTCGATCGCATGGTGGATTTCTACGAGGCGGCCGGCGTCGACGGGCTGACCGTACTCGGCCAGTTGGGGGAAGCGCCCAAGCTCACCGCCGAGGAATCCAAGCTCGTGGTCGAGCGCGTTCTGAAGCGCCTCAATGGCCGCCTCCCCGTGGTGGTCGGCGTCTCTGCCCCCGGCCTCGCGCCGATGCAGGAACTCGCCACCGCCGTGATGGGCGAAGGTGCGGCCGGCGTCATGGTGGCGCCGCCCTGGACCATCAAGACCGACGACCAGGCCTATGGCTTTTACCAGTCGGTGGGCGAGGCACTCGGCGACACGCCGTTCGTGCTGCAGGATTATCCGCTCACCACCAACGTGACGATCGCCCCCAAGGTTATCGACCGGATCGTAAAGGATGTGCCCAACTGCGTGATGCTGAAGCACGAGGATTGGCCGGGGCTGTCGAAGATCACGGCGCTGCGCGCTTCCTCCGACAAGGGTGAGACGCGCCGCATCTCGATCCTTTGCGGCAATGGCGGGCTGTTCCTTCCTGAGGAAATGGGCCGCGGCGCCGATGGCGCGATGACCGGCTTCTGCTACCCCGAAATGATGGTCGGCGTGGTGCGCGAGCACGTCGCAGGCAATCTCGATCGCGCTGCCGAACTGTTTGCAGCCTATCTGCCGCTCGCCCGTTACGAACAGCAGCAGGGCATCGGCCTTGCGGCGCGCAAATATGTGCTGGCCAAGCGCGGTGTCATCAAATCGGGGACGTTGCGTAAGCCCCGTCCGGTGCTCTCGGCCCTCGATATCGCCGATGTCGAGCGCCTGCTGAGCGCCCAGGCCAGACGTCTCGCGGAGATCGGCGCATGAAGCTCGGATTGGAACACCGCAAGGCGCTGGTGCTCGGCGCCAGCAAGGGGCTCGGCGCCGCCATCGCCATCTCCCTCGCCAACGAGGGGGCCCAGGTGATCGGCGCTTCGCGCAGCGTCGACATGATCGCTGCCCTCAACGGCCGGCTCGAGCCGGAAGCCACCGGTCGGATCACCGGCCTCCCCCTCGACCTCACCGACAAGGCCAGCCGCGATGCCCTGCTGCAGCAGGTGCTGGCCCAGGGCGGTGTCGATATCCTCATCAACAATACCGGCGGGCCGGCGCCCGGCGAAGCGCGCTCCACCGGGTCGGAGGCCTGGGCCGGCGGCTTCGACGCCATGGTGCTGAGCCTCATCGAGATCACCGGGGCATTGCTGCCCAAAATGGTCGAGCGCCAGTGGGGCCGCATCGTCACGCTGACCTCATCAGGCGTCGAATCCCCAATCCCCCGCCTCGCCATTTCGAACGGGCTGCGCGCCGCGGTACTGGGCTGGTCGAAGACCCTCGCCGCCGAAGTGGCGGCCGACGGCATCACCGCCAACATCATCATCACCGGCCGCATCCATACCGACCGCGTCGACCAGCTCGACGCAGCCGCCGCCCAGCGCCAGGACACCACGATCGAAGCGATCCGCAAGGCCTCGCTCGCCACCATCCCGGCGGGCCGTTACGGCAAGCCCGAAGAGCTTGCCGACGTCGTCACCTTCCTCGCCAGCGACCGCGCCGGCTACGTCACCGGGGCAAAGATCCGCGTCGATGGCGGCATGATCAGGTCGGTTTAGGCCGATCGAGGATCTACCCACAAGCGCAGTTCGGTTGCGGGTACCGCTCGGTGGAGCGGCGCCCGCCCGTCGCTAGCGGTAGCGGACCTGGTTCCAGCGGTGCCCGAGCAGCGACAGGATAATGATCAGCCCGTAGAAGAACTGCACATAAAATCCCGAGAGCCCGACCCCGACGACGCCGGTCTGGATGAACGACACGGTGAACGCGCCGATGGCGCTGCCGATCACCGTGCCGATGCCGCCCCACGGCGCCGTGCCGCCGACGAACACCGAGGCGAGGCCCGGGAGCAGGAAGCTGTCTCCCGATGTCGGCCACCAGGTGTAGTTGATGAATACCGCGAACACTCCGGCGAGCGCAGCGCCCAGGCCGACGAACACGAAGGTCTGCAGCCGCACGCGCCGCACGTCGATGCCCATCTGCTGGGCCGCGTCGGGGTTGTCGCCGACGATATGGACGCGCACGCCGAAGCGATGGCGGTTGTAGATCAGCGAGCACACCCCGACGAATGCCAGCACCCACACCACCTGCAGCGGAATGCCGAACACTTCGCCCGCAAAGATCTTGTAGGCCGTGCTCTGCGGCAGGGTGACGAGGGCGATCGAGCGGCCTTCGGTCTGGATCTGGATGAGGCCGCGCAGCATGAAGTTCATGCCCAGCGTGGCTATCAGCGACGAGAGGTTGGCGTAGACCACCAGCCAGCCGACGCAGATGCCGATCAACAGGCCCGTAGCGATGGCGGCGACGAGCCCGATGAACGGATCGTACCCCGCCTGCACCACCAGCGCGAAAGCCCATCCCGACATGCCGATGGTGGCCGGAAACGACAGGTCGATCTCGCCGACCGTCACCACATAGACCAGCGGCACCACCACGAACAGCACTACCGGCAGCCCGATCAGCACCGCCCGATAGATGCTCCACTGCGAGAACACCGCCGGGTTGCCGACAAAGAACACCGCAATCATCAGGACGAAGACGAGGAGCGAACCGAGCGCCGGCCGGTTGGCCATGACGAAGCGGCGCAGCCGCGACTGGTCGGCGTGCTTGCCGTCGGCGACGCGTCGCACCGCGTTGGCGTCGAGCTTCATCGGAGCAAGCGGTTTGTCAGTTGCGTTGTCGGTCATGCCGCGTCTCCCGCATGTCGAGCCGCCGCGTCGAGCTGGGCGGGATGAGCAAGCTCTTCCATGAATTTGATCAGCGCTTCGGCCGAGCCGAGCTCGGCCTTGCTGAGCTGGGCCGCGACCCGGCCGCGATCGAGCACCACGAAGCGGTCGGAGATGTCGTAGACATGGTGGATATTGTGGCCGATGAACAGGATCGACCGCCCGGCGGCCCGCGCCTGTTCGACGAAATGGAACACCTTGGCGGTTTCGGTAAGCGACAGCGCCGTGGTCGGCTCGTCCAGAATGATCAGGTCGGCCTGGTTGTAGATGGCGCGGGCGATCGCCACGCCCTGCCGCTCGCCGCCCGAAAGCTGCCCGACGATCGAGTCTGGACCGAACACCTTGGAGGTAAAGCCGATCTCGCGCATCAGCCGCGAGGCCTCCTCCCGCTGCCGGCGCACCCGCAGGAAGCCAAGCGGGCCCACGATCTCGCGACCCATGAAGATGTTCCAGGTGATGGTCTGCTGCACCGCCAGGGCACGATCCTGAAACACCGTTTCGATGCCGGCCTCGCGCGACTTGGCGGCGTTCCAGCCGGTGACCGGTTTGCCCCGGACCAGGATCTCGCCGGTGGTCGGCTGCACCGCGCCGGCGAGGATCTTGATCAGCGTGGATTTGCCGGCGCCGTTATCGCCGACCAAGCCCACCACTTCTGCCTGCTCGACATGCAGGTCCACGCCGCCCAGGGCATAGACCTGTCCATATGATTTCTTGATGTTCCTGAGCTCGATGATGCGCTCGCTCATGGTCCCTCGCTCGTGCCGAAATAGCGAGCCCGGCACAATGGCCGGGCTCCAGTGGGAGAGATCGAACTCAGCGCAGGCCTTCGATCGCCAGCGCTGCCACCGCTTCGTAATTGTCCGGCGTGACGAACCCGGCGCCGGTATCGACGTTCACGGCGCCAAGGCCGTAGACGACCTGCTGGCAGAGCGACAGGATCGGCATATAGCCCTGCAGGAACGGTTGCTGGTCGGAAGTCAGCTGGACCCAGCCGTTCTTGAACGCGTCGATGATCTGCGGGCTGGTATCGAAGCCGATATTGATGACCTCGCCGGCCTTCTTGCCTGCGGCCTGCATGTAGGTCGCGGCGTTGCCAAGCGGCTGCCCGCCGGGATAGGCGATCAGCTTGACGTCGGGGTTGGCGGCGACGGCGGCAGTGATGACCGGGATGCCGACATTGGGGTCGGTGCCGAGGCCTTCCGGGCTCTGCAGCTTGACCACCTTGAGCCCGGCATCCTCGAAGGCCTTCAGCGTGCCCAGTTCGCGCTCGGCGCGCTCGATCTGCGACCAGTCGCTCATTACGATCGCCACGTCGCCCGACTTGAGCCCGAAGCGGCGAATGGCCTCTTCACCCAGCGCCCTGCCCTGCGGCCCCTGCTGCGCCCCCACATAGGCGCCGCCGAACTTGGCCGTCACTTCGTCGACCGGCACGTTCTGGTACATCATCTTGATGCCGGCCTTGGAGGCCTCTTCGGCCAGCGGCATGATCGCGGCGTTGCCGGGATGTCCCATCATGGCGATGCCGGCCGGCTTGGCGCCGATGGCTTCGCGCAGTTGCTGGGTCATCTTCTCCGAGCTCCAGCCCGAAAAGATGTAGTCGACCTTGGCGCCCAGGTCCTTTTCTGCCTGCTTGGCCCCGTTGTAGACGATCGAAGCGAAGGCATCGCCTTCGGCGCCGCCGGCAAAGAAGCGGATGGTGACGTTGGAGCACCATTTGTCGCGCAGCGCTTCGGCCTTCGCGACCGAGGCAATACTCGACAATGCCACGGTCGCGAGCACGACGGTCGCCACCGACTTAACCAGACTACCAGACATTTCCTGTTCCTCCCCACGTGCATGGCGCACGATTGACGTGCCGCTATCTCGAGCCGGCACCACTCGTTCGTTCCAACGGCGGGGCCTCCCTGCCCTGCCGCCTCCCCGCTCTGGCGTTGTCGTCGCCGCGGCTATGTCGTGGTCGTTGCGGGCCCAGGCCTGCCAGCCATGCTCAAAGCCAGCTCTTTCTATTGCAGTCACCGATTCAACGACCGTAAGCGCTTACGAATGGACCGTAAGCGCTTACGACGCTATTATTTTGCTCTTCTCCGTGTCAATAGGCGGCTGAAGAGCGAGGAATTCATGCGCGGAATCGCACGCCTGGCCAAAGAGCTGGGCATCTCCACCGGCACGGTTTCGCGTGCCCTGAACGATCGACGCGACGTGAGTCCGGCAACGCGCGAACTGGTTCTGGCCACCGCCAAGCGCCTCGGCTACGCCCCCAACCAGGCGGCTCGCACGCTGGCGCTCGGCACCACCCGCTCGATCGGCTTCATGATGGATCTCGACCGCGAGGCCGCAGCCAGCAGCGAATACTTCTTCATGGGCGTGTTCGATGGCGTGCAGACGGTCTTTGCCGAGCACAATCTCGATCTGCTGGTGCTGCCTCGCCCCACCAAGCTCAATGCCGTCTCCTACCTGCAGCGCTATGTCTCACGCGGCGTGTTCGACGGCATGATCCTTGCGGCGACGCAACGGACCGACCCTCGAATCGAGTTCCTCGAATCGGCCGGACTGCCGTTCGCAACCCTCGGCCGTAGCGGCTCGGGCAAGAACTATCCCTGGATCGACCTCGATTTCGAAGGTGTGGCGGAGGCAGCGATCGACCGGCTGGTCGCCGCTGGCCATCGCCGTATCGCCGTGACGGTCCCGGCCGACAACATCAATTTCGGTCCGATCTTCGCCGCCGCCTATGAGCGGGCCCTTGCCCGGCACGGCATCGGTTTCGACCCGCAACTGGTCTTCGCCCGGGGGCGAAACGAAGCCGTCGGCTATCGTCTGGTGGATGAACTGGCGCTCGTCCCGAACCCGCCAACCGCGGTGCTGCTGATCTTCGAGACCGTGGCCATCGGCATGTACCGCCGCATGGCCGAGCTTGGTCAAATCCCCGGCCGCGACCTCGCCATTATCGGCTTTCGCGATGAGCCGACGGTGCGCTTCCTTACCCCCTCGCTGACCTGCTTTGCCACCTCCCTGCACGAGGTGGGCGAGGATCTGGCGCGGGCATTGCTGGCGCGGTTGCCGGGCCAGGGCGCCGAGCCCCACGACGAGGCGGTACGCAAGCTCGCTCCCCTGGCCATCCGACCCGGCGAAAGCGGCTGACGCACCGGCCTCAGCCCAGGCGCTGGCCGAAGCGGGGCGCACCGTGCCCGGCGATGTGTCGATCGTCGCCTTCGACAATGACGAGATCGCCGGCTACCTGCGCCCCGGGCTCACCACCATCGCCCTGCCCCACGAGGCCATGGGCCGCGCCGCGGTCAGCCTGCTGCTGTCGGCCGAGGCGAGCGGCGAACACCTTGTCCCCATGCCGGTGATCGAGCGCGCCTCGATCTGACGGGCCGGCGAACTCCGACGCGCCGAGGCCCCATCACCGGCTGGCCAGGGCGGCTTCATAGGCCGACTGCATCATGGCGAGGGCGGAGCGTTCGGGGCGCGGGCCGCCCAGATGCAGATATCTGAGTTCGTCCATGAAGTCGGACCAGAGCGCCGGTCCGCCGCGTTCGAGGATCTCCGCCCTGACCGAGAGTTCCCTCGAAGCGGGGGTGTGGCGTAAGCCCCAGCTGCCGAGAATTGCCATCATCGGGACCAGCTCGATCGCCTTGTCTGTCAGCCTGTAGATCGACTTCTGGTTGTGCTGCGGATCTGCTGCGCGCGACAGCAAACCGTTGGCGGTCAAACGCTTGAGTCGATCGGCCAGGATGTTGGACGCGATCCCTTCCATGCTGCCGCCCAGCAGCGCCCGGAAGGTCCGATGGCGGCCGAACATGATGTCGCGCAGCACGATCAGGCTCCAGCGGTCGCCGAAGGCCTCGAGGGTGAGGTTGATCGGGCATCCCGAGTATCGGCGCTGCATCGCAATCCCCCCGCCAGACCGGTTGCAAAATCGCGATAGTTTCGGTCGTTTGCTTGCTGATAGCAAAATGAAACGGCACTGGCGTGGCGCCTTGAGCTACGGTTCCCAGCTCGGTGACCAGGCCGGTTTCGTGGTCGATGGGTGCGGCGCCGCGTGGGCGGCGCCGACGAATGCTTCGGAGAGGTCGCCATGAAGTTTCTTCTCACGTCCGGCGGGATCAGCAATCGGAGCATTTCTGAAGCGCTGGTGGCGCTCCTTGGCAAGCCCATCGCCGAGTCGAGCGCCTTGATCATCCCGACCGCCATCTACCCCTTCGCGGTAGGGCCACAGATGGCGTGGCGGGCGATCAGCGGCAATGGCCCGAACCCGGCAGCCGAGCTGGGCTGGAAATCTCTGGGCGTGCTGGAACTTACCGCGCTTCCCACCATCCGCAGCGAGAACTGGATACCTGCGCTGGAGGCGACCGACGCCCTGCTCGTCTGGGGTGGCGACGTGCTCTACCTGACCCATTGGATGCGCCAATCTGGACTGGCCAAGCTGCTGCCTGCGCTGGCCGACACGGTCTATGTCGGTGTGAGCGCGGGCAGCATTGCGGTCACCCCATACAACTGCGACGCCGAGTTCGACCTGCAGTTCGTTCCCGATGGCAGCGATATGGGGCAGGACGCCGACCGGGCCCTGGGCCTTGTCGATTTCACGCTCTACCCGCACCTCAACCACCCCGAGATGCCCGATACGACCCTTGCCAATATCGGGAAATGGGCCGCCGGCATCCCCGTGCCGACCTATGCCATCGACGACCAGACCGCCATCAAGGTGCTCGACGGCAAGCCGGAAGTCATCTCCGAAGGATCCTGGCACCGCTTCACCCCATGAGCCCCTGCTGCACCCTGATCGGTGGCCGAGCCTGTTGAAACGGTGAATGGCCCGGTGCACAAATCGCCCCGACAATAATTCCGCCCCTCCTGTCGATCTCGGCTTACCTCCGTTCGACCGATCGCCGGTAGCAACTGCCAACCAATGGAGATGACCATGCAGTACCTGCTGATGATCTATGGCGACGAGGCGGCAATGGGCGCAGCGACGCCGGAACAGGGCAAGGCCATGGGCGAGGCCTATGCACGCTTCACCCAGGATATCGTCAAGAGCGGCCACCTCAAGGGCGGCGACAAGCTGAAGCCCTCGAGCACCGCCACCACCATCCGGCGCGGCGACGGCAAATCGCTCACCACTGACGGGCCGTTTGCCGAAACCCGCGAGCAGCTTTCGGGCTACTACATCATCGAGGCGAAAGACCTCGACGAGGCCCTGATGATTGCCGGCAAGATGCCGTTCAGTGCCGGCGCGGTCGAAGTCCGCCCGATCGACAGCCTCGCCCGTCAGTACTGAGTGGGCCCGCTGCTCGATAAAGCCGCGATCGAAGCGGTCTATCGCCATGAGGCGGGGAGAGTGCTGGCCACTCTCATCCGCCTCGTCGGCGATTTCGAACTCGCCGAGGAAGGCGCGCAGGATGCCTTCGAGGCAGCGCTGTTGCGCTGGCCAGCGTCCGGGCTCCCCGACAATCCGCGCGCCTGGCTGGTCAATACCGGCCGACACAAGGCCATCGACCGCATCCGGCGCCGCGTCACCCTGCGCGGCAAGCTGAAGATCCTGGCGGCAGAGAGCAGTATTGCCGGGCCGGAGGCCGATCTCGAGGAGATCGAGGACGACCGGCTGCGGCTGATCTTCACCTGCTGCCACCCGGCATTGGCGCTCGAAACCCGAGTGGCGCTGACGCTGCGCACCGTGTGCGGGCTGAGCACCGCCGCGGTCGCCAGCATCTTCCTCGTCAGCGAGGAAACCATGGCCCAGCGCCTGGTGCGGGCCAAATCGAAGATCCGCGAGGCCGGCATCCCCTATGAGGTGCCCGGCCGCGAACTCCTCGCGGAACGGCTCGCCGGGGTGCTGGCGGTGGTCTACCTGGCGTTTACCGAGGGCTATGCCCCGAGCGCCGGCACGGCGACCACCCGGCCGGAACTCTGCACTGAGGCGATCAGGCTTTGCCGGCTGCTCGACCAGTTGCTGCCGGACGAACCCGAAATCGCCGGCCTCCTCGCCCTGATGCTGCTGCATGCCGCGCGGCTCGACGGCCGCAGCGACGGCGCCGGCGAGTTGCTGCTGCTCGAAGAGCAGGATCGGACCCGCTGGGATCGTGCCGCTATTGCCGAGGGCAAGGCTCTGGTCGAACGCGCGCTCTCCGCACCCCGCCGTATCGGCCCCTACGGCGTGCAGGCGGCAATCGCCGTGCTCCATGCCGAGGCGCCGAGCTTCGCCGCGACCGACTGGCCGCAGATCGCAGCGCTCTACCAGGTGTTGCTGCGCCTCGCCCCCACCCCGGTGGTCGAACTCAATGCCGCGGCGGCCCGCTCGATGGTCGAGGGGCCGGAGCCGGCACTGCAACTGGTCGATGCGCTGACGGCAACCGGTGCGCTCGACAGCTACTGGCCGCTCCACGCGGCGCGCGCCGACCTGCTCGGCCGGATGGGGCGAAAGACCGAGGCGCAGGCGGCTTACGCCCGCGCACTACCGTTGGTCCGGCTCGAGGCCGAGCGGCGGTTGCTGGAGCGCAAGATGCGGAGGTGATGGCCCTCCTGCCGCAATTTCGCACCACCGGTGGTCTCGCGTCCCCTCGCCCCTTTGGGGAGAGGGTCAGGGTGAGGGGTAGCCAAGCACGCCGGCCGTTGGGCTGCCTTGCTATGCTGATGCCGGTGCGCTTGGCGCCCCTCAACCCCACGAATGAGGCCGGCGGCCTCATTCGCCTCCCTCTCCCCAGAGGGCGAGGGGGCGGCGCGGCCGGTGCACCCCCTACCCTCACTTCGCGAACCGCCGCGCCCCCGCGACACAGCCGATCACCGCCACCGTCACCAGCAGCATGGCCGGCGTCACCGTCTCGCCCAGGAGGCTCGCCGCCAGCGCCAGCCCGAAGAACGGCTGCAGCAGCTGCAACTGCCCCACGGCCGCGATACCGCCCTGCGCCAGCCCGCGATACCAGAACACGAAGCCGATCAGCATGCTGAACAGCGACACGTAGCCGAGGCTCAGCCAGGCGGGCAGACTTACGGCGGCAAACGACACCGGCCACCAGAGCACCGTCAGTACCGCCATCGGCGGCAGCGACAGCACCAGCGCCCACGAGATCACCTGCCAGCCGCCCAGCGTGCGCGACAGCTTTGCGCCCTCGGCATAGCCGAGACCGCAAACGATGATCGCTGCGAGCATCAGCCCGTCGCCGAGCGGCGAGGCGTCGAGCCCCTGCGCCAGCGCAAACCCGGCGACCAGCAGGCTCCCGCCGAGCGAGAACGCCCAGAACGCCGGCTTCGGCCGCTCGCCGCCGCGGATCACCCCGAAGATCGCCGTCGACAGCGGCAGCAAGCCGATGAAGACGATGGAATGGGCCGAAGTGACGTGCTGCAGCGCCAACGCCGTCAGCAGCGGAAACCCCACCACCACGCCCAACGCGACGATGAGAAGCGAAACGAGATCCCGCACCGCCGGCCTCGGTTGCCGAAACGCCAGCAGCAAGCCGAACCCCAGCGCCCCGGCTATGCTGGCCCGTGCCACCGTCAGGAATACCGGATCGAACGCCTGCACCGCCAGCCGGGTCGCCGGCAGCGAGCCCGAGAAAATGATCACCCCGATCAACCCGTTGAGCCAGCCGGTTGTCGACTGCATGGACATTTCTCCGTTCAACCAGGCCATTCCGATCTGAACCTCGTGGCCTTATCGGTTGTGGCGATCGACGCCGCCAGCTACAGTCCAGTACACCTTGGACAAACTGTTATGGTGACGGATACAGTACAGGCTGCGCCGCAGGGCCGCATCGCGCAGGTCATGGCGGTGATCAACGGGCGCATCGCCGCCCGCAGTCTCGTCGCCGGCGCAAGGCTACCCTCGGTGCGGGCGCTGGCCCGCTCGGCCGGGGTTTCGGTGTCGACGGTGGTCGAAGCCTACAACCGGCTGGTTGCCGAAGGGACGATCGTCTCGCGCCCCGGCTCGGGGTTCTATGTGGCGCCGCAACTGGCGCCGATGCAGCTCCGCGCCGTCGGCCCGCAACTCGATCGGGCCATCGATCCGCTCTGGGTGTCGCGCCAGTCGCTCGAGGCCGACGACGGGGTGCCAAAGCCGGGCTGCGGCTGGCTGCCGGCCGCGTGGCTCGCCGAACAGAGCCTCAGGAAAGCCCTGCGCAGCGTCTCACGTGCGGGGGTCGATGCGCTGGCCGGTTACGGCGCGCCGCTCGGCCTGCCGCCGCTCCGCCAGTTGCTCAGCCGCCGGCTCGGCGAACGCGGCGTCGAGGTATCGCCCGACCAGCTGATGCTCACCGAAAGCGGCACGCAGGCCATCGACCTCCTCTGCCGCTTCCTGCTCGAGCCCGGCGATACGGTCCTCGTTGACGACCCGTGCTACTTCAACTTCCAGGCGCTGCTGCGCGCTCATCGGGTGCGGGTGGTCAGCGTGCCCTACACGCCCAACGGCCCCGATATCGAAGCCTTCGCGACGACGCTGGCGGCGGAAAAGCCGCGCCTCTACATCACCAATTCGGCAATCCACAACCCCACCGGCGCCACCCTGTCGCCCGCCGTGGCGCACCGCGTGCTCAAGCTCGCCGACCAGCATGGGCTCACCATCATCGAAGATGACATCTTCGCCGATTTCGAGCCGACGCCGGCGCCACGCCTCGCCGGCTTCGACGGATTGGAACGTGTCATCCAGATCGGCAGCTTTTCCAAAACCCTCTCCGCTTCGGTGCGCTGCGGCTTCATTGCGGTCAGACCTGATTGGCTCGAGCCGCTGATCGACCTGAAGATCGCCACCATGTTCGGCGGCGCCCGGCTCAACGAGGAGCTGGTGCACGCCGTGCTGAGCGACGGACGCTTCCACCGCCACACCGAAGCGGTGCGATTGCGACTCGAACGCGCCCGCAGCGAGGTCGGCGACCGGCTGCGCGAGCTGGGCATCACCCCCTGGCTCGAGCCGCGCGCCGGCATGTTCCTCTGGTGCACGCTGCCGGATGGACGCGATTCCGCCGAACTCGCCCGCGCCGCGCTGGCACATGGCATGGTGCTGGCCCCCGGCAACGCCTTCAGCGCCGCCCAGACGGCTGGAGGATTCATGCGCTTCAACGTGGCCCAGATGGATGAGGGGAGTTTTGCGGCGCTGCGGCGTGCTTTGAGGGCTGTCGCTGAACGGGAGGTCGGCGAACCGGCTGCGCCACAACGCCCCCTCGCCCCTCTGGGGAGAGGGCTGGGGTGAGGGGCGCCAAGCGCGCGAGAGCTAGCTGTTGGGCCCACCTGAAGACGCAGAGGCTGGTGTGCCTGGCGCCCCTCACCCCTGACCCTCTCCCCAGAGGGGCGAGGGGACGCGAGACCACCGCCGGTACTTCGACCGTAACACGAGAGTGCCGCCCTAACTCCCCCAAACCAGCTTCGCATTGGTCAGCTCCCGCGCCCCCAACGCCCCGAGCTCTCGCCCGAACCCTGAGCCCTTCACCCCACCAAACGGCGCCCGCGGATCGGAGCGGACGAAATCGTTGATGAAGACCGCCCCGGCCTCGAGCCGATCGGCCACCCGCCGTGCCCGCTCGGCATTGGAACTCCACACCGCGCCGCCCAGCCCATACTCGGTGGCGTTGGCCAGCCGGACCGCCTCATCCTCGCCATCGAACGGAAACAGCAGCGCCACCGGGCCGAAGAACTCTTCGGCGACGATCGGCGCCTTGGGGTCGACGCCGACGATCACCGTGGGCTCGTAATAGTTCCCCGGGCCGTCCAAGCGCTTACCACCGAGCACCACCCTGCCCCCGGCCGCCACCGCGTCGCGCACCTGCCGCTCGGTGGTTGCCACCAGGTCGGCCCGTGCCATCGGGCCGAGCCTGGTCGTGGGGTCGGCGGGGTCGCCGACCGCCAGCGCCGCAGCCGCTGCGGCAAAGCCCGCGACATAGGCGTCGAATACGCTGCGCTCGACGAGGAAGCGCTTGGCAGCGATGCAGCTTTGCGCATTGTTGGAAAAGCGCGACACCACTCCGAGCTTTATGGCCTTGTCCAGTTCGGCATCGGCAAAGACGATGAACGGGTCCGAGCCGCCGAGTTCGAGCACCACTTTCTTGCCCACCGAACCCGCCGCCTCCGCCACGGCACGGCCAGCTTTGGTTGAGCCGGTGAGGGTCACCGCGCGGATCCGCTCGTCGAGCACGATCTTCCGAGCCTCGTCGGCGATAGTCTCGTTGGGGATGGCGAGGTTGGCATAGAGCCCGGCCGGGCCTCCGGCGTCGCGCACCAGTTGCTCGATGGCGCGGGCCGCGCCCTGCACCGTCTCGCCGTGCTTCACCAGCACCACATTGCCGGCCAGCGCCGTCGGGATGAAGAAGCGCAGCACCTGCCAGAACGGCAAGTTCCACGGCATGATGCCGAAGATCGGGCCGAGCGGCTGGTAGCGCACCCGCGACGGCGTCCCCTCGATCGGCTGGTCAGCCAGATAGGCCGGGCCTTCGGTCGCGAAATGCCGGGCCCCGCTCGCCGCCTTCAGCACCTCGGCCTTCGCCTCGCCGATGGGCTTGCCCATCTCCTGGGTAATCAGCGCCGCATAGGCATCAGCACGCTGCTCGAGCAGGTCGCCGATCCGCGCCATGAGCGCGCTGCGCTCGTTGAGCGGCGTCTGGCTCCAGCTCTGCCAGGTGCTCCAGGCCGACTCGAGCTTCCGCTCGATCTCGGCAGCGCTGTCGGCAGGGTAATCAGCAATGGGCTGGCCGGTCGCCGGGTTGATCGATTTGAGCGGCATGCTTTCCTCCTCATTTCGGCGTCCGTTCGGCGGACGTCACAAACTCCAGGCCAGGGCCAGCCCGAGCAGCGCGGCGCCCGCGACGACGGTGACCAGCCGGCGCGCCGGTGCCAGCGCCAGGGCCAACATCCAGATGGCTGAAAGCGCCATCCAGCTGAGCTCCATGCCGCCGATCAGCTGCAAGGCGACCATTGCCACCGCTGCGCCGAGCCGCGTCGGCCCGGCCGGCAGCACAGCCTCGGCCACCAAAGCACTCCCGGCGATCGCCAGCAGCGAGGGGGTACCAAGCGCCACCGGCTCCAGCGCCAGACCCAGGCCAGTCGCCACCACTGTCGGCGGCGCGACACAGACGAGGGTCAGCCGCATCGCCGCCCGCCAACCGTGCCGCGCGGCGTCGGCAATCTCGTGCACGGCGCAGGGCAGCATCATGGTGGCTGCCATCAGCCCCCACATCAGCGCCACCCCCGGCAGCAGCGTCAGGCCGCTGGTGCCGCAGAGTGCCTCGATCCCGCCGGCGCTGAGGGCCATGAGCCCTGCCCAGCCCAAAGCCGTTGCCGCCGCGACAGCGGCGAAGGCAGGCCATCGCACGAGCGCCAGTTGCAAGGTTCGTGCCGCGCTAGCTGGCTGAGAGAGACGGCCCCCTCCCATCCTCCCCCATGAAGGGGGAGGTGCCCGGCCGGTGTGCTTGGCACGATCGAAGAAAGAGCCCCAAATCTTCACCTCCCCCTTCGTGGGGGACTTCGAGCCGTCCCGCAGGGCAAATCGCTCCAGTGGAGCGATTTGAGGGGAGAAGGCCATGAGAGGTACGCTCGAATGGCGAGGGAGGGGGCCGTCTGCTTCGGCTAGAGAACCCGCCCCTGCGACAGCGCTCTGGTACATCAGCAGTGACAGGCGACGCTGCCGTCGGCCAACACGCTTGCAGTGTTGGTTTCGCGCGGCAGATCGTTGGAGGGGTTTAGGTTGAAGAACCCCGACGGCATCAGTGCAAAACCGGCCGACATGGTGGGCTGCACCGGGAAATCCTCCGGCCGCACCACGTGGTGCAGCCCGAAGCAGTGCCAGACCACGATGTCGGTGTTCTCTACCGGCCGGTTCTGCTTGACGATCTCGGCAAGCCCGTCCGAGCCGTCGGAGTTGCAGACATATTCGCCCGCCGGGTAACGCTCATCCGGGTGGAAGGGCGTCACCCACACATGGTTGCGGATGAAGTTGGAGCGCTGGCCCGAGGGCCCGTTCTCGGCGAGGAACGGCGTGACGCAGTCCTTGGCGTGCAGCCGATAGCCGACGGGTTTGCCCACGGCGTTGAGCTTGTTGGGGTTGATCACCTTCCAGGTGCGGTGCGTCTCCTGGCTGGCGCGGCGGCCGGCCTCGAGCTCGGTCTTGAGCACCGTCTCGGTGGCAAAGAAGCCGTTGCCGTGCGGATTGTTCGGTCCTACCGGCTCGGCAAAGCTGTTGACCTCGACGAGGCTGTTGCCGCCGCCCGAAATTCCTGAGTCCAGCGCCATGTCGAGCCGGGCGCAGAAGATGTGCTGGTGGATCGGCGCGGTCAGCCCTGGAGCCACCTCGCTCACATATTTGCTGGGCTGGCCCGGCAGGCAGGCCATGGTGTTGACGATGCCGGTGGCCTTCACCTCGAAGCTGATCTCGCCGGCCTGGTCGAGATACCAGTACTGCGCATACTCGTAGTTGCCGACCGTATTGACGCAGGAGATCACCAGCCGCCGGCCGCGCCTGAGTTCGGTACGATCGGCCCGGAAATCCCAGTGCTTCCAGAGGATTCCGGTATCTTCCTCATGGATGCAGATCCCCTTCTCGATGGTGATCAGCCCGCCATCGAGCCCGCAATAGTGGCTGTCGAGATAGTGAATGGCGCCAAGGCAATCGCAGCCGAGCTTCAACGAGTGGTTGAACTTACCGAAGCCATATTCGCCGATATCGAAGATGTTCTTGCGATAGTGCCCGCGCTCCGGCGAGCCATAGGGCACCACCAGTTCGCCGAGCGCCGCACGGCGCACCACCGGCCGGCCGGCATAGCGGATATCGTGGAGGATGATGCCGTCGCGCGGCGAAAAGCCGATGCCGAGCGTCCACCTGTCCCAGGCGATGGCGTGGCCATCCATGGTGAAGCTGGTGCCTTCGGGCTGGATGACATTGAGCGGCTTCAGTGGCGCCCGCGCCGGCGGCATGAACTCCGGATCATACGGGATGTCGGTCATCGGGATCGGCGGGCCGCCATGATCGTCGATGCGCAGCACCTCGCCGGTCTTCACGTCGACCGCGACGTTCAGCCCATCGATTGGGTGGGCATAAAAGTTCTCGTTGGCATAGAGCCGCAACCAGCAATGGGCATAGGAGACCATGTGGCCCTCCTCGCCGGCGTCGCCGAAATTGCCGCCCGACCAGCTGTCGACGCAGACTCCGGTCATGTCGGTGATGCCGCGCTTCAAACAGGCTTCGACGAAGCGCGGATCGGCCTTCACCACCCGCTCGACATCGAGCAGCTGCTCGACCTGGAAGGCGGATTTGGCGGTGGGGAAACACCGGCGCGAGACGATCGCGTGCGTCTCGAGCGAGACGATCACCATCCAGACCCCGGGGCGATCCTTATGCGAGATGTTGAGTCGCGCCTCGCGCTTCAGCTGCGTACCGGCAAGGTGGGCGCGCCATTCGTCGGGGGTCGGCTCGCGCAGGTCGAGATTGCCATAGAGCGCGCCGGGCCCGAGCTCGGCATCTGCCTTGATCACCGCCACCGCGGCATTGATCTCGGCCGGGTCGAGCGGCGCCAGTGCCTGAAGGTAACGCGGCGGCGGCAGCGCCGCGACCCCGCGGGACGTGGGCTGCGCTGCGTGGTGGCTGTGGCCTTCGTGAGCATCAATCATGGCAATCGCCTCGGCTTCGAAACGGATGGAAGGCTCATTTGCCGTAGCCGGCGCTGAGCCCGCGGATGAACTGGCGGGAAAAGATGGTGAAGAGGACGACCAGCGGCAGCGCCCCCAGGGTCAGCGCCGCGAGCAGCGCCGGATAGTCGTTGAGGAACTGGCCGACGAATTGCTGCACCCCCAGCGTCACCGTCTGGTTGGCCTTGCCGGGCGCGAGGATCAGCGGGAACCACAGGTCGTTCCAGATCGGCAGCATGGTGACGGTGGCGACCGCCGCGAGCCCCGGCCGCACCAGCGGCAGGACGATCGAGAAGGTGCGGAACTCGCTCGCCCCATCGACCCGCGCCGCTTCCTTCAGCTCGGTCGGTACGGTGCGGAAATAGGTCATCATCAGCGTGACCCCGAGCGGGATGCTCATCGCCGTGTAGACGAGGATCAGCGCCCACAGCGTATCCATCAGCTTGAGCCCGATCATGATCTGGATCAGCGGGATGGTGCCGAGCCGGATCGGCAGCATGACGCCGACGACGAACAGCCCGGCGAGCAGCGGCACGAAGCGCACCCGGTATTCGACCAAGGCGAAGGCCGCGAGGGTCGAAAGCCCGACGGTGAGCACCACCGACACCAGCGTCACGACCAGGCTGTTGCGATAGTTGGCGATGAAATTGCCGCGCGTCAGCACCCGCTCGTAGCCCGCCAGGCTGAACGTCTCGGCGGTGGGCAGCGCGAACGGCCCGCCGAAAATCGCCGGCGTGGTCTTCAGCGAATTGAGGATGACGATGAGGATGGGCCCGAGCGCCAGGACGACGAAGGCGAGGAGCACGGCATGCACTGCCATGCGCTCGATATTCCAGCGGCGGCGCTCTCTTAGCAGTCGGGTTTCGTGGGCGAGTTCTGTGGTCATCGTGGTCATGCCCCTGCCCCTCAAACCGCGTGCGCCTTGAGCCGGCGTTGCACCAGCCAGAAATAGGCGGCGGTGACGCAGAGCATCAGCGTGAAGATCACGGTGGCGACGGTGGCGCCGAGGTCGAGGTCGGCCACCTGGCCGCTCGAGCCGAAGAAGGTGCGGTAAAAGAACGTGCCGAGGATATCGGTCGAATAGTTCGGGCCGGGCGCCGAGCCGTTGAGCGCGAACACCAGGTCGAACCCGTTGAAGGTCCAGATGAAGGTGAGGATCACGATGAGCCCGAACTGCGGCAGGATCAGCGGGAACTTGATGCCCCAGAAGATCCGCCACGGGCTGGCGCCGTCGATGCGCGCCGCCTCGACCACATCGTTGGGCACCGCGATCAGCGCCGAATAGAGGAACACCATCGGGATGCCGAGATATTGCCACACCCCCATCAGCGAGATGGTGGGCAGCGCCGTTATCTGGTTGCCGAGCAGCGGGAAGCCGACGAGGCCCCAGAGCGGGTTGATGATCAGCCGCCAGATGAAGCCGACGATCACCACCGACAGCGTCGCGGGGATGAACAGCAGGGTGCGGTAGATGCCTTCGCTGCGGTTGAGCGTGCCGCCGGTGAGCAGCGCCGCGAGCAGCAGCCCGATCGGAATCTCTACGGCAACATGAATGGCGAAGTACTTGAAATTGTTGAGCAGCGCATTCCAGAAGCGGGCACTGACCACCGGCTGGGTGAACAGATAAATGTAGTTGCCCAGGCCAATGAAACCGGTCCCCGACTTGCCGGTATCGAACAGGCTCATGAAGATCGAGATGAGCAGCGGCAGCACCGCAAAGCCCAGGTAGATGGCGAGGGCCGGCAGCACGAAGATCAACAGGCTGCGGCGAGCCGTTGCAGGACGTATCACGCGAGCGTTCCTCTGAAGTCGTGGCAACTCTTGGTCATTGGTCCGCTCCCTCTTTTTTCGCTGCCGGGAAGGCTACGCACATCGTGGCAAGACGGCTGACGGGCGGGTGCGGGAAGATACCCCCTCCCCTGTCCCCTCCCCGCAAGGGGGAGGGAGACGCTCTCACCGGCGCCAGTGTTTTGGTCTCCTCCCCCCTTGCGGGGGAGGGACAGGGTGGGGGGTACTCTGTGCGCACCGAGCTATCCCGACGCGGCATGCCCCTCCCAAGAAAAAAGCGCGTGCCGACCGGGAGGGCGCGGCACGCGCTGCCGATCGGGCGCTATTGCGCCGACTGCGGCGAGTACCAGGACGAGAGCCCGGCCTGCAGCTCGGCGGCGACGGCCTCGGGGGTCATGTCCGAGGTCATCATCACCTGCAACAGGCGCCAGGTTTCGTCATCGAGCGGCGGCGTGCCGGCGCTCAGCCGATCGAGCGCCAGGCGCGGCGTGAGCAGCGCTCCGGTCTTGAGATCCGCGAAGGCCTGGGCCAGCGCATTGTCATACTTCACCGGCTGGTTGCTCATGGCAAAGAAGCCCGGCGCGGTGTTGACATAGATCTGCTGGAACTCGGGCCCCGCGACCCAGTTGAGGAAGGTCTTGGCGGCTTCCTGGTTCTTGCTGGCGGCATTGATGCCGATCGCCATGTCGGGCATTTCCTGCAGGTACCGCTGGCCACCGGCTTCCACTGCCGGCGGACCGAACACCCCGACATTAAGGCCGGTCGAGGTCACCTGATTGATGTTCCAGGAGCCATCGGGAAGGATCGCGGCCTTGCCCAGCGTGAAGAGCTGCGTCATGTCGGAATAGGAGAGCGCCTCCTGCCCGGCGGGGAGGAACGGCTTCCACGCCTGGAAGGCGGCGAGTGCCGCAACGAAATCGGCGTCGGTGAGCTTCTTGGTGCCGTCGATCAGGCCGAGCCGGCCTTCCTCGCCCTTCCAGTAGGCCGGCCCGATGCTGTAGAGCCCGTTATAGGCGAGCTGCCAGGATTCGGCCGAGCCGACGGCCAGCGGCGTGTATTTGCCGTTGTCCTTGATCGCCTGCAGCACCGCGGTGAACTCTGCGGCGGTGGTCGGCGGCTTGAGGCCGAGTTCGTTGAAGATATCGACATTGTAGTAGAAGCCGGCGAGCACTGCGGCGACCGGCACGCAATAGGTGGCGCCGTCGACGGTCCAGGCCGCCTTGGCCGTGGCATCGAAATTCTCGAGCCCGGCGAGGCCATCGAGTTTCGCGAAGTAGCCGCGGCTGATCCACTCGTTGTTCACGTCGAACGGCCGGCAGGTGATGAGGTCGGGACCGGCCCCACCCTCGATCTGCGACTGCATCGCGGCGTTGTATTCGTTGGTGTTGACCGGCGCGAACTCGACCTTGATGTCCGGGTGCGCCGCCTCGAAGGCCGGCAGCACCTTGTCCTGCCACACGGCCAGATCTTCGGTGCGCCAGCTGCCCAGTGTCAGCGTCACGCTCTCGGCCACCGCGGCGCTGCTCATCGCGATGAGCGAGACGCCCAGCATGGCTCCGGCCGCCCGGGCCCATATCGGTTTCATCTGCATTCTTGTTCTCCCTTCCCCTGACGCGCGGCCGCCGCATACGGCGCCGCATGGATCAAATCCGAGCGACTTGCCCCTCTGTCACAGGATCGATACCTCACAATACCAGATGGTACAAGTGGTCATTTTTATGCGCATGAGGTATGGTCATGGCGCATTATTGGTATTATGAGGTATCGCAACAAATCAAAGGGAGCAGGGCATGATCGGGGTTGGGTTGCTGGGGTCGGGCTTCATCGCCGAGTCATATGCGGATGCACTGCTGGACGTGCGCAATGCCGAGCTCGTCGCCTGCTATTCGCGCAACCCGGCACGGTCCGACGCCTTCGCGAAGAAGTGGAAGGTCACCGCGCACGCCACCATGGATGCGCTCTGCGCCGACCCCGCCGTCGAGATCGTCATCATCGCGCTCCCCAACGAGATCCATCTCACCGCAGTGGAGATCGCTGCCCGGCACAAGAAGGCCATCATCTGCACCAAGCCGCTGGCCCGTACCGAGGCCGAGGCGCAGCAGATCCTCGATATCGCCAACGCTGCCGGCGTCTGGCACGGCTATGCCGAGAGCTCGGTCTTTTCGCCCAATGTCGCCAAGGCTTATGAGATGGTCAAAGCCGGCGGCATCGGCGATCTTCTCACCATGCGCGCCCGCGAGGGCCATTCCGGTCCGCACGCCCCGCATTTCTGGGATGCCGAAACCGCCGGTGGCGGCGCCCTGCTCGACATGGGCTGCCACACGGTGGAATCGGCCCGCCACTTCTTCGGCAAGGACAACAAGGTCACCGAGGTGATGGCCTGGGGCTCGACCATGGCCCACAAGGATAAGACCACCGGCGAGGACGCGGCGATTGCGCTCTTGAAATTCGAGGGCGGCCAGCTCGCCACCATCGAATCGTCCTGGATCGAGCGCGGCGGCATGCAGCTTCGGCACGAGCTGGTCGGCTCGGCCGGCCGCATCGTTACCGACAGCTCGGTCGGCCCGGTCTGGGGTTTCATCGAAAACCCGGTGGGCTACACCGTCGAGAAGGCCGATGCCGAGACCGGCTGGGTATATCCTGTGCCCGAGGAGACTCGGGCCTATGGCTTCTCGCAGCAGATGCGGCATTTCATTGATCATTTCGCCGCGGGCACGACGCCGTCCGAGACCTTCGAGGATGGCGTGGTGGTCAACCGCATCATCGATGCGTGCTACCGCTCGATGAAGACTGGCCAATGGGAAAAAGTGGCGTGAGCAACAGATGAGTAACGGCGCGGAACCCTTGGCGATGCTCGATCAGGATTCTCCCGATCCGCTATGGCGGCAGGCGGCGGATCTGATCCTGCACCAGATCTCTACCGGCAAGATCGCCAATGGCGGCCGCCTGCCGGCCGAGCGCGACCTGCTGGCCCAGCTGTCGATCAGCCGGGTGACGCTGCGCCGCGCGCTGCAGAGCCTCGTCGAAGACGGGGTGCTGAAGCCCTCGCATGGCCGCGGCTGGTATGTCTCGGCCGAGGTGCCGAAGGAATTTCCCAATACGCTGGAATCGTTCAGCGAAACCGCTGCCCGGCTGGGGCTGGTCCCCTCCTCCGACGTGCTGCGCGCCACCGAAGCGCCGGCCACGCTCGATGAAGCCGAGGAACTGGCCATCGCGCCGGGCGCGCCGCTGTTCCATCTCGACCGCATCCGGCGGCTCGATGGCGTGCCGGTGGCGGTCGATACCTCGTTCTTTGCCGCAACGCTGAAGCCCGATCTCACCGGCGTCGATTTCCGCACCGCCTCGCTGTTCGAGCTGCTGCTCGGTAACGGCGTCGATCTGGCGCGTGGCGAAACCACCATCGAAGCGCAGGCCGCCGATGCGGCTTTGGCCATTCATCTCGGGGTCGAGCCGAAGACGCCGATCCTCGTGATGCGGCAGAGCATCGTCGACAGCGCCGGCCGGCCGCTGCTGTCGTCCACGGTGCGCTATGTCGGCGACCGCTACCGGCTGCGCACCTCGTTCTCGCGCTCGCGCAAGCCCGGCGCGCGCTGAGCCCCAGCATACTGAAAGCCCCGCGACGCCGAAGCTTTCGAGCTGTCGCCCAGGAGACGGACGAAATTGGTTAAAGGCTATATTTCCCTCGCCGAGGCCCGCGCCGCGCAGGCGGCCCAGCTCGAAGCGGCGCTACCGGCAATTGCCGGCGAAGTGCGCCGGGCCGCGGCCGCGGGAACGCTCGGCGGCCCCGGCCCGATCTTTCTCGGCATCGGCGCCAGCTTCGCCGCCTCGGCGGCAGCGGTCTGGGTGCTGCGCTCGCGCGGCATCCACGCCTGGCGGCTCAACGCCGGCGAGCATCCACTGCCCTACCCGCAATCCGATCACCCCATCATCGGCGTCTCGCAATCGGGTCGCAGCTCCGAAACCCTCGCCGTGCTGCGCACCGTTGAGCCGCACCTGCGGCTCGCCGTGGTCAACGTCGCGCCGTCGCCGATCTCGGAGATCGCCGCCACCACCATCTCGCTCGGCAAGCTCCCCGACAGCTACGCTTCGACCACCGGCTACACCGCCACCATCGCCGCGCTCGGGATGATCGCCGAAGCCTGGGACGACGGCACGATCGACCCGACCTGGGCTGAGCTGCCGGCCAAATTCCGCGCCCTTGAGGCCACCATCGCCGCCCGCGCCGTGGCGCTGGCCACTCCGCTGCGCGATGCCATCGGCGTCGACTACGCCGCCGCCGCGCCGTCCGCCGGCTCCGCCGAAGTCGGTGCCCTCTTGCTGCGCGAAGTGGCCCGCATCCCGGCAACCGGCCTCTCCTCGCGCCAATACCTGCACGGCGCGATGGAATCGGCCGGCCGCACCGCGCACATCCTGATGGGCGACGAGCGCGAGATGGCGCTCGCTCACACCCTCGCCCATGCCGGCCACCACACCCTCCTGCTGACGACGCTCGATGTCGCCGAGGAAGCCAATCTCGCAGTGATCCGGCTGCCGCAGGTGTCGCCGGCGCAGCGCACCATCCTCGAGGCGCTGGTGCTGCAGAGCCTCGCGGTGGAAACCGCGCTGCTGCGCAGCGTCGACCCCGATGCCTTCGTCTTCTTCCACACCGACACCAAGGTCGCCTGAGATGACCGATCTGATCGCAGCGCTCGATATCGGCGGCACCAAGACCCAGCTGATCCTCGAGGATCTCGCCGGCAACCGGGTGCTTGATGTCACCGAGCCGAGCCTCGAATGGGATGCCGAGCCGGAGCCCGAGGCGGCGCGCTGGATCGCCGAGCGGGTCGCGAGGCACACCCCTGATGGAGCAAGTATCGTCGCCCTCGCCTTCGGCGCCCAGGGCATCAACCGCACCGAAACCGGCAAGGCTTTGGAGCGCGAACTTGAGGCGCTCGGCTATCGCACCACCGCCGTCAACGACGCCTCGCTGATCGTCGTCGCCGCCGGCTTCACCACCGGCATCGGCGTCATTGCCGGGACCGGCGCCATCGCTGTCGGCGCTGATGCCGCGGGCCGCTTCATGGCCTCGGGCGGCTGGGGCTGGATCATCGGCGACGAAGGCAGCGCCGCCGGCCTCGTCCGCGAAGCCACCCGCACCGCGCTCCGCGCCAACGACGAAGGCAAGCCCGACGACGGCCTCCTCGGCCACCTCATCGCCGCCTTCGGCGTCGCCGACGCCGAACGCCTCACCCGCCGCGTCAACGACGACCCGACGGTCGACAACTGGGCCCCGCACGCGCCGGCGATCTTCGCGGCGGCGGATGCCGGCTCGGCATTGGCGAGCACGGTGATCAACGAAGGCGGCGAGGCCTTGGCCGCACTCGTCGACCAATTGCTGTCCCGTGGCGCCGCAGGTACCGACGTCGTGGTCGCCGGCAGTGTCATAGTCAACCAGCCGCGGTTGCGTGAGGCGTTTGCCGCGGCGGTGACGTCACGGCACCCGGAGTTGAAGGTACATGTGCTGCGCGATGCGCCAGTCGAGGGCGCAGTGCAACTGGCCCGGCGAGCTGTAGGCAGCTAAGACACCGGCCGTGCCCCCATCGTCCCCTCGCCCCTCTGGGGAGAGGGGGCGGTGTTGGCACCGCCGGTGCCCAGAATCTGCCACCTCTAGTCTTTAGGGTACGCCCCCTACCCCACCCGCCCGATATGCACCTTGTCGGTCGACAGCGCCCCCTCGAACACCGCGAGCCCGATCATCCCGCCCGCATAGGTCGCATCCGTCACCGCCAGCACCGTACCCGCCCCATCCACCGTGATCTGCGACCCCGATAGCGTCACCCGCAGCGGGATCGCCGTCTCGAACACCACCGGCAGCGTCGTCTCCGCCAGCACCGTTTCGACCTCGTCGCGCCGGCAGACGACCTGCAGCTTGCCCGCGCGCGTCAGCCGCGCGGCGTAATACTGCCGCAGCCCCTGCGCGCGGAACACCAGCGCACCGTATTGGCCGAGATGGAGGTTCAGCTCAGTTTCGATGCTGATATCGCGCCAGTCACGTGTTCCGGTGAGGATAATCCCCTCGCCGCGGTTGGCGGAAAGCCGGAACGACTCGCGGAAATTCTTCGAGAACACGCTGGCACCGTTGATCCAGGCGCTGCGCCACATGCTGCCCTCGTTGTGCGGGCGGCGCAGCGTCAGTTCGGGCTCGCCCGACCAGCGCAGCCAGTCGACCAGCACCCGGCCGACCGTCGCCGTATCGCGGACGGACATGACGAGGCCGATTTCGGCGATCGGGTTGCCATCGAACTGCGGCACCTGCCAGCTGAGCGTCGCCGCCTTGCCGGCTTCGATGGTCACGCTTTCGGGCGAGATCACGCTCACCAGCGCATCGGCTTCACCATAGTGGCGCACCGCCAGCGCCACCTCAACGGTGCCGCTGAGCCCGGCGTCGCCTGAAATTCGCGCTTCGATGATCTGGCCGGGCCACACCCGGGGGCTCGCCAGCACCTCGTACCAGCTATGGCCGATCATCGCGGGCGGCACGAGTACCGGCGTGCCGACATAGGCTGAGCGACCCGGGGTCACCGAGATCAGCTCCACCGCCAGGGCGTCGCCGGTGCCGGACACCGCGATATCGCTGCCATTGCCCTGTGTACCGCCGGCCATGAATCCCTGCACTGCGCCCGGCAGCGCGAAGTGGAACTGCGCGCCGTCCTTCGGCGCCGGCCGCGCCGGTTCACCAGCCAGCCGTCGCGCCAGTCCGTCGAGCCAATAGGCGATGCTGGGTGCATCGGTGAGGCCGCGCCCGCCATCGGCGGTGGACAGATAGAGCCGGTCGGCGACCGGGCCGCGCCAATCCTGCTCACCTTCAAAGCCGTCGAGACCGAGCATGATCCCTTGCAGGCAGCCGAGGTTCCCGGCATTGCAGTCGGTATCCCAGCCCGAGGTGTTGACGATCATCTGGCCGCGGCTGAAATCATCGGGCGCGTGCAGCAGCGCCATGATCATCAGCGCGTGGTTGGGCACCACGTGGCACACCCCGGCATATTTGTCGTAGCCGTAAGTGTCCTCGATCTGCCGGCGCGTCGCCTGCCAGTCGTCGCCATTGGCCCGCACCCAGGCGCGGATATCGGCGACGAGCCTGGCGATCAGGCTGTCCCTGGGAATGAAGCTCAGCCCAGTCTCGATCAGGTGCTCGACATCGCGGCTCAGAAAGGCCTCGGCCTCCATCGCCGCCCACAGCACTGCCGCATGGACGCTCTCGCCATCATGGCTGACGCTGCCGGCGGCCCGTGCCAGCTTCGCTGCCTGGGCCGGGTTGCCGGGCGACACCAGCGCCCAGCCATCGATGAAGATCTGTGCTCCGATCTGCTCGGCGACGATCTTGCCATTGGTCTCGACCGAGCCCGAGCGCGGCGCCGGAATGCCTTTGGCGAGGTTGAGCCAGGCCGTGTGCTCGGTCGAGTTGCCCGCCCCGCCCCACCAGAACACCGCCCGGTTCTCGACCACGTAGTTGAGCCAGGTGCGGCCGATATCCTCTGCGCCAAGCTCGGGCGAAGCGCCGTAATCCTCGAGCGCCCGAACGAAACTGAAGGTGCCCGAGACATCGTCATCGGTCACCACCAGTTCGGCCCCCAGCCGCTCGTTCACGTAATAGGTGATCGGGCCGAGCTCCTTGAGGATGCGCTGGTAGGTCCAGTTCTCGAACGGCCGTCCGAGATAGACGCCGATCAGCTTGCCGAGCACGCCGGCATAGATCCGCTCGAGGGTATCGGTGGGGAGGGTCATGATGGTCTCAACCAGAACTGAGGATCGGAATCGACGGCTGTTGATCGTCTAGCCCACCCGGCTTGACGGAAACGGCTCATCCACTTACTGATACGTATCAGTAGCCGAGTTTCAAGATGAAATCGACCAGAAAACCGACACAGAAGGATGTCGCGACCCACGCCGGGGTGTCGCAGGCGGCCGTGTCGTCGGTGCTGTCGGGCGATGCCGCCGGCATCAGGCCCGAGGTGCAGCAGCGCATCCGCAACAGCGCCAAGGCGCTGAACTACGTGCCCAACCGCATGGCGCAGGCGCTGAAGACCAACCGCTCGATGATGATCGCCTGCATCGTCCCAGATCTCTCCAACCCGTTTTATCCGCCGCTGATCCGCGCCGTGCAGAAAGTGGTGGAACCGCAGGGCTACGACGTCATCGCGCTCAGCACCGATGGCTCGGGCGCCGCCGAGGCGCGGATGCTCGAGCTCTGCATCGATCGACGTGTCGCCGGCATTGTCGGGGTGTTCTTCGTCGCCACCATTCGCGAACTCGCAGGCGCGCTGGCAGCCGACATCCCGGTGGTGCGCTATGAATCGGCGCCGAAGCGCGGCGGCCCGCTGCCGGTCGACGATTACTATGTCGACAACCACCAGGTCGCCTCGGCGCTTACCTCGCAACTCCTAGGGCTCGGCCATCGCGACATCGTCTTCATGGCGTCGCCGGGCGGTCCGGAGCGCGCCCGTATCGGCGGATACAGCATGGCGCTCACGGCAGCAGGCCTGACCCCGCGCGTCGTCACCGCGCCGAGCTATTCGATCGATGGCGGCGCCGCCATTGCGCAGCAACTGATTGCCGAAGGCAGCAGCCGGCCCACCGCCATCATGTGCGCCGACGATCTCCTCGCCTGCGGCACCATCCGCGCCTGCCAGGCGGCGGGCCTCAGCCTGCCGCACGACATGTCGGTCACCGGGTTCAATAACCTGGCGATGACCGACGTTCTCAATCCGTCGCTGACGACGGTATCGCTCGGGCAGGAGCTGTTCGGCCAGTTGGCTGGCGAACGCCTGCTGGCCCGGGTTCGTGGTGATGTGGAGGGGCCGGGGGAGGCCATCGCATTGCCCTATGCAATCGTAGATCGCGCTTCGACTGCTCGCTCTCGGCGGCAGACGACCCTCCCCGGCATCGGCATATCAGGGAACGCTTCATGACAACTCTCTCTCGCCTGTTTTCGGGCGTGGCCGTCGCGGCCATGACCCTCCTCACGCCCGGCCTTGCCGCCGCGCAATCGGCTTCGTGGTGGTACGAGGCGCTGACCCCCGAGCAGCAGCGCCTGCTCGATGACACCCTGGTCGGCGGTTTCAACGCCAGCCACCCCGGCGCCACCCTGGCGCTCGAATATCGCGGCAACGCCATCGAAAACCAGCAGCGCCTGGCGCTGATGTCCGGCGGCGGCCCCGACATCATCAACTCCAATGGCCCGGCCACCGCCCTGCCGATGGCCAAGGCCGGCCAGTTGCTGAAGCTCGACGACTATGCCGCGAAATACGGCTGGAACGAGCGGCTGATCCCGATGTTCCTCGAACTCGGCAAGGTCGATGGCGCGCTCTACTCCATCCCCAAGAACTACGAGGCGATGGGGCTGTTCTACAACGCCGATCTGTTCGCACAGAAGGATTGGGCGGCGCCCAAGACCGTCGCCGAGATGGAAGCCCTCGCCGACACCATGCTGGCCGAGGGGATGACCCCGTTCGTCGCCGGCAATGCCGGTTTCCGCCCGGCCAACGAGCAGTTCTTCACCGTGGCGCTCAACCAGCTGGTCGGCCCCGAGGCCATCCACGAGGCGCTCTCGGGCAAGCGCCCATGGACCGATCCGGTCTTCGTCGACGCCATGACCAGGTTCAAGGCCTGGTACGACAAGGGCTATTACGGCAAGGATTACTTCTCCACCTCGACCATCGATGCCTTCGCCGGCATGGTCACCGGCAAGACGGGCATGGCGCCGCAGGGCACCTGGGCCTTCTCCTGGGTGAAGGATTACTTCGATCCGGCCGGCGCCAAGGCCGCCTTCACCTCGATCCCGGTGGCAGACGGCGTGCCCTACCCGCTGTTCCCCATCGGCATCGGCTCGACCCTGTCGATCAACGCCCATTCGCCGAGCCCCGATATCGCGGCTGAAGTGATCGACTATGTGTTCAGCGGCGATTTCTACGGCGCGATCGTGCCGCAATGGCAGGGCGAATGGAACGTGCCGCTCGCCGATCTCACCGCGGTCACGCTGAAGGGTGAAGTGACCCCGCTCTATAAGGAAGCGACGACGATGATCGCCGACGCCCTGGCGAGCGGCAATTACGGCTACACCACCTGGACCTTCTGGCCGCCCAAATCCGAGCAGTACATCATCTCGGGCGTCGAAGAGCTCTGGCTCGGCACGGCCACACCGGAGCAGTTCCTCGCCGGGCTGCAGGAGCTGTTCGCCGCCGAGCTCGCCGAGGGCAGCGTCCCGCCGCTGCCGTAACAGCGGATGCGCCGCTCATGTGGCGCCTTCGTCCTCCAGGGCACGGGACTCTCAGTGGTCCTCCACCGTGAAACGGGGGAGGGGGACCAGCGAAGCTGGTGGAGGGGGCGGCCCCAAACACCGGCGCGGGCTGTCGCCCCCTCCACCGCCTCCGGCGGTCCCCCTCCCCCGCTACACGGTGGAGGACCACGGAGAGCCCGGTGGCTCACCAAGTAAGATAGCCTCCCCCACCCCGGAATCCCCTGCCCATGTGGTTCTTCGCCCTCCCTGCCCTCGCCATCAATGTCGCGCTGATCCTGATCCCGGCGCTGCTGACGGTGGCCTTGGCCTTCTGCACCTGGGATGGGTTTTCGGCCCCGGTCTTCGTCGGCTTCGCCAACTTTCAGGCGATGTTCGCCGATCGGGTGTTCTGGATCGCGCTCGGCAACAACCTCAAGTGGACGTTGATCTTTCTGACCGTGCCGATCGCCATCGGCCTCGTCGCGGCCACCCTGCTGCTGATGATCAAGCGCGGGCGCACCCTGTTCCAGATCGTCTATTTCATCCCCGTGGTGGTCGCCACCGCCATCACCGCACGGGTCTGGCAGGGGATGATCTACAACCCCAATACCGGCGTGTTCGGGCTGCTTTCCCGCTTCGGTATCGAGCTATCCGATCCGCTGGCCCAGACCCATTCGGCGCTTTACGGCATCGCCGTGGTTGATCTCTGGCATTGGTGGGGGTTCCTCGCGGTGATCTTTCTCGCCGCGCTCCGCCAGGTGCCGGCCGAAATGGTCGAAGCCGCCCGGCTCGATGGCGCCGGCTTCTTCGGCCTGATGCGCTACATCCTCATTCCCGCCATCGCCCCCACCATCAAACTGATGATGGTGATGACGGTGATCTGGTCGTTCCTGGTGTTCGACTTCGTCTACATCCTCACCCAGGGCGGCCCGGCCTATTCGAGCGAGGTGCTCTCCACCCTCGCCTACCGCAACGCCTTCTTCGAGTTCGATCTCGGCCGCGCCGCCGCCGTCGCCCTGGTGATCGCGCTGTTCGGCCTCACCGCCACCTTTGCCTATGTGCGGCTGCAATCGAAGGAAGGGGTGAACTGAGATGATCGGAAGCCGCTGGTCTCGTCTCGTCTCCTATGTCGTCCTGGTGCTCGGCGCGCTGTTCGCGCTCGGCCCCCTGCTCTTGATGCTGCTCAACGCCTTCAAGGCGACGCCCGAAATCATCCTGAGCCCCTTGAGCTGGCCGGCCGAGCTCAACTGGTCGAACTTCACCCGCGCCTGGGATGATGCCCGGCTGGGCGAAACCATGCTCAACAGCGCCAAGGTCACCGCCATGACCATCGGGTTGGTGCTGACCACCGGCGCCGGGGCCGCCTATGTGCTGGCGCGCCGGAAGATCAAACCGTGGAAGGCAGTGAGCGCCTATTTCCTCGCCACCACCACGGCGCCGATCCAGTTGTTCCTGTTCCCGCTCTATTTCGGCTTCGCCCGGCTCGGCCTGATCAACAATCCCGTCGCAGTGTCCTTCGTTTACTGCGCCATGTTCAGCCCCTTCGCCATCATGCTGCTGCGCACCTACTTCATCGCCATCCCCAAGGAGCTGGAAGAGGCCGCCAATCTCGACGGCGCCAATGCCTGGCAGGTGTTTTCGAAGGTCATGCTGCCGATTGTCTCGCCGGGCCTGCTCACGGTGGCGCTGATCATCGGGCTCTATTGCTGGAACGAGTTCCTCATCGCCTCGACGTTCCTGCAAAGCAAGGACCAGATGACGGCGGTGGTGTCCTTTACCCTTCTGAGCGGCAAATACACCAGCGACTGGGGGCAGATCATGGCGGCCGCCATGATCATCGTACTGCCCATCCTGATGCTGTTCCTCTTGCTGCAGCGGCATTTCATCGACGGCATGGCGGGCGGGTCGACGAAGGGGTAGGCATCAGCCGCCGTCCCCCGCCACGTTCCCGCCTAACGCCGCCCTAACATGGCCTTCGCTATCAAAGCCGGTCGGCGTTATGGCGGGGCGAACGAGTGCGCGTACTGGTAGTCGAGGACGAACGGCAGCTGGCGGATTCGATCGCCGAGGGCCTGCGGCACCATGCCATGGCGGTGGATGTCGCCTATGACGGGGCGGCCGGGCTCGATCGGGCGCTGGTCAACGAGTACGACGTGCTGGTGCTCGATCGCGACATCCCGCAGGTCTCCGGCGACGAGCTCTGCGCCGTGCTGGTGGAAACCCAGTCGCCGATCCGCATCCTGATGCTCACTGCCGCCACTGCGGTGGCGCAGCGCGTCGCCGGGCTCGGGCTCGGCGCCGACGACTACCTGACCAAGCCCTTTGCCTTTGCCGAGCTGGTGGCCCGCGTGCAGGCCCTGGCGCGTCGCGCCCGGCCGGCCATCCCGCCGGTGCTCGAGCGCTCCGGCCTCCGGCTCGATCCGCACCGCCGCACGGTGCTGCGCGACGAGCAGCCGGTCGAACTCTCGAAAAAGGAGTTCGCCGTGCTCGAGGAGCTGCTGCGCGCCGATGGCGGCGTCGTCTCGGCCGAACAGCTGCTCGAGAAAGCCTGGGACGAACAGATCGATCCGTTTTCGGGCGTGGTGCGCTTCACCGTCATGAACGTGCGCAAGAAACTGGGCGAACCGCAACTGATCGAAACCGTGCAGGGTGTGGGGTACAAGCTCAGATGAGGCGCCTCCTCGAACTCCTCGGCTTTCCCTGGACCATCCGCACCCGACTGAGCCTCCTCTACGCCGGGGCGTTCTTCGTGGCTGGCGTGGCGCTGATCGTCGCCATCTACCTCTATCTCGGCGTGGTGCTCGATCGGCAGTTCAGCATCCGGCTGGTCAACGATGCCGCCCCCAATGCCGAGGGCCAGCTCGGCGCTCCCGGCGTGCTGCCGCCGCGCGACCTGATGGATGAGGCGGGCCGCATCAGCGTGCTGGTGCGGCAGGCGCGGCTCAATACGCTCGACACCATGCTGATGGTATCGCTGGCGCTGGTGGGGTTCCTCACCATCCTCGCCGGCGTGATCGGCTGGTTGGTCGCGGGCCAGGCGCTGCGGCCGTTGCGCGACATCACCGCCACGGCGCGCCGCGTCGCCGACCGCAGCCTGCATGAACGGATCGCCCTTGCCGGCCCCAACGACGAGATCAAGGATCTCGCCGACACCCTCGATCAGATGCTCGAGCGGCTCGATCGCTCCTTCGACAGCCAGCGCCGCTTCGTCGCCAATGCCAGCCATGAGCTCCGCACGCCGCTCACCATCACCCGCACGCTGATCGAGGTGGCGCTGCTCGATGCCGCCGCCGACGACAAGCTGCGCCAGCTCGGCACCACGCTCCTCGCGGTCAACCAGCGCCACGAAAAGCTGACCGATGGGCTCCTGACCCTCGCCAGTGGCGAGCAGCGCGCCGCCCAATTCCATGCGGTTGAACTGGGCGAGATTGCCGGGCACATCGTCACCGAGCTCACCCCGGTTGCCGAACGCGCCGGCATCCGGCTCGGCACCGCCTTCGGCCGCGGCACGGTGATGGGCGATGCCTTCCTGCTCGAGCGGCTGATCCAGAACCTCATCGAGAACGCCATCCAGTACAATATCTCCGAGAACGGCTGGGTCAGCATCCACACCACGACGAACGGCAACAGCGTCGAGCTGGTGGTCGAGAACACCGGCCCGGTGGTTCCCACCTACGAGATCCCCAGCCTGTTCGAACCGTTCCGCCGCCTCGCCACGACTGAACGGCTGGCCGGCACGACGAGGGCCGCGATCACCCGCGGCGCCGGGCTTGGCCTCTCCATCGTCCGCTCGGTCGCCCACACCCATGGCGGCGGGGTGGAAGCGAGCCCACGCGAAGGCGGCGGGCTGGTGGTGCGGGTGCGGTTTCCGGGGGCGTAGGGCCGGCCTCTCCGTGATCCTCCCCCGCGTGGCGGGGGAGGGAGACCGCCGAAGGCGGTGGAGGGGGCGGCCGCAAACACCGGCCGGACACCCTCCCCTTGACGGGGAGGGATGGGGTGGGGTGTGCCACGCGCTCGATGCTGGCTGAAGCCGCCAGATCGCAGGCATCGTGCCTCCGCACACCCCCTCCGAGCTACGCTAGGTCGCTTCGCTCCCAAGCTGCGCTTGCCTCCCCCGTCAAGGGGGAGGTGGGCATCGAGTTTGTGGTGCGATCCAGCCAGAACCACTGGACGGCACCCTCCCCTTGACGGGGAGGGATGGGGTGGGGTGCGCCGCACGCTCGATGCTCACTGATGGCGCCAAGTCGCAGCCCGGCACTAACACCCGCCCAACACCTCATCTCGTATCCCGTCGCACACCCAAGACGGAGACCCAATATGCGTACCCTGATCCTCCCCCTCCTCCTCGTCACCCTCACCGCCCCCGCCCTCGCCCAAGCCCCCGCTGACAATGACGATGCGGCGCTCGCCTACGCCCAGTGCATGCGCGACAACGGCTATGCCGAGTTCCCTGACCCGACCCCTGGCGAGGGCATGCGGTTCCTCATTACCCCAGGCAGGGCCGCGCGCTTCGAGAAGGCCTCAACCGCCTGCCGCGACGTTGCCCCGGAGGGCCTCCGCGACGAAGGCGTCACGCCCGAGCAACTCGAGGGCCTGCTCAAACTCGCCCAGTGCGTGCGCGACAATGGCGTGCCGAGCTTCCCCGATCCCACCGCCGATGGGCGCTTCGATGCAGGCAGGATCGGCGCCGGGCCGGACGATCCCAGGCTCAAGGCAGCAATGGGCGTCTGCAGCGAACTGAGCCGCGGCGCCCGGATCATGATCGGCGGATGATCGTGCTCCGCACCATGCTCGCCGGCGGCATCGCCGCCGGGGCCATCGCGATCGCGGGGTTCCAGTGGTTGCAGCCGGCGGCTCCAGCGGCTGCGCCCACGCGGCTCGTCGTCGCGACGGCCGAAATCACCCGCGGCCGTCTTGTCGACACCAGGACGATAGCCGGCACGTTGGGATACTCCGAACTCACCGCACTGCGGCCGAGCTTTTCCGGCAGCACCGCAATGGTCACCGGGCTCGCGCCGGTAGGCGCAACGATCGAGCGGGGCGAGCCGCTCTACGGGCTCGACGGCCAGCCGGCGATCCTGTTCTACGGCACCGTGCCGCAGCATCGGACGCTCCGCTTCGATGCCGATATCCCAGTCTGGGTCGAGCTCGAACAGAGCGAGGCTGCCGTTGCAGCCGCCGAGCTGACGCTGGAGCTCGAAACCCAGCGGCTGGCCGATGCCGAAGCCCGCCGCAGCGACCTGAGCGCCCGGCTCGCCGATGCCACGGCCGCTACCCCGGTCCTGCCCGAGTTCACCGGGCTTGCCACCGCCGTCAGCGTCGCCAGCGCCAGGCTCAAACGGGTTGAGGAGCTCGCGGCGGCCGAGCTGGCGCCTGCCGCAGAGATCGCCGCCGCCCGGGCCGAGCTCGCCACTGCCCGCGCTGGGCTCGATGCCGCCATCCGCAGCCTCAGGCGCGATCTCGCCGCCGCCGGGCTCGATGCTGTCGCCGCCCGCGTCGCCATCGCCGACGCCGCCGCAAAGCGCGATACGCTCCGCGACACCCGCAATGCGCTCAGCGCCCGCGCCGGTGACAATGCCGATGTCGGGCAACTGGCCGAGAACCTCGGGGCACTCGGCTATACCGGTCCGCTCAGCCAGCAGGTCCGCGACTGGCAGCGGGCGTCAGGTCTTCCCGCTACCGGCATCGTCGCGCTCAGCCAGCTGGTGATCGCTGGGGGGCCGGTGCATGTCGCAACGCACGCGGCCAGTATCGGCGAAACCCTGGTCGCCGCCTCGGCCGAACGCGGCTCCATCCTCGACTACACCAGCACCGAAAAGCTGGTGACGGTACCGCTCGCGGTCGCCGACCGGGGGCTGGCGGCGGTCGGCCGCCCCGTCACCGTCACCCTGCCCGACGATCGCGATGTCGTCGGCGAAATCTCCGAGGTCGGCTCGGTGGTGCAGGATGGCAATATCGAGGTGACCGTCGAAATCGCCGACCAGGCCGCCCTCGCTGGGCTCGAAGTCGCCTCGGTCGATGTCGAGTTCACCAGCGACAGCCGCGACGATGTGCTTTCGGTGCCCATCACGGCCTTGCTCGCCCGCCCCGAGGGCGGTTTCGCCGTCGAGGTGATCGGCGATGGCGGGACAGCGCTGGTGCCGATCGACACCGGCCTGTTCGCCGCCGGACGGGTCGAGATCTCGGGCGCTGGCGTTGCCGAGGGCCTGAGCGTCAGCGTGCCCGGATGAGCCCCTCGATCGTTTCACTCAAGCGCGTCTCGCGCCGGTTTGTCGGCGACATCTTCGCGCTGCGTGAGGTCAGCCTCGAAATCGCCCGCGGCGAGCTCGTCGCCATTGTCGGGCCCTCCGGCTCGGGCAAATCCACCATGCTCAACATTATCGGCACGCTCGACCGCGCCAGCTCCGGCACCGTCGAAATCGATGGGCTCAAGCTCGCCGAACTCAACGACGATGACCTCTCGGCGCTTCGCGCCCACCGCATCGGCTTCGTCTTCCAGCATTTCCACCTGTCGCCGGGTGTCTCGGCACTCGACAATGTCGCCGACGGCTTGCTCTATACCGGCACGGGCCTGCGCCAACGGCGCGAGCGGGCTGAAGCCGCCCTGCGTGACGTCGGCCTCGGACACCGGCTCGACCACCGGCCACACCAGCTGTCGGGCGGCGAAAAGCAGCGCACCGCCATTGCCCGGGCCCTGGCCCGCCGGCCGTTGCTGCTGCTGGCCGACGAACCCACCGGAGCGCTCGACAGCAGCTCGGGCGAAGGCGTGGTGCAACTGCTGCTCGGGCTCCATCGCCAGGGCACCGCCGTGGTGGTGATCACGCATGATCGCGATCTCGCCGCCCGCTTCGACCGCCAGGCGACCATGCGCGACGGGCAACTGGTCGCGGATACGCGGCGGGAGGCGGCATGAGCGGGCTGCAACCGGCAAGACTGCTGGCTGTCGATATCGTCCGCCTCGCCGCCTATGGCTTAACGGCCCGGCCGCTGCGCGTCGTCCTCTCTGCACTCGGCATCGCCATCGGCATCGCCGCCATGCTTGCGGTGGTCGGCATTTCCACCTCGAGCCGGGCCCAGCTCAACCAGTTGCTGACAGAGCTCGGCACCAATCTGTTGAGCGCCAGCCCCGGCACCTCGCTGTTCGGCGATGCCGCGACCATGCCACCCGAGTCCGTCGCCATGCTCGGCCGGATTCCCGAGGTCGAGACAGTGAGCGCCATCGGCGTCTTGGCCGATACGCGGATCTATCGCTCCAGCCGCATCCCCGCGAGCCAGTCGGGCGGCCTCGCCGTCTACGCGGCGCGGCTCGACCTGATGGAGACGCTGAGCGCCAGCGTTGCCGCCGGTTCCTGGCTCAACGCCGCCACCTCGACCTACCCCGCCGTGGTGCTCGGCGCCCGGGCCGCTGCCCGGCTTGGCATCGGCCGTGGGCTGATCGGCCAGCAAGTCTGGCTCGGCGGTCGCTGGTTCACCGTGGTCGGCATTCTTGCCCCGGTCTCGCTGGTGCCGATGCTCGACCTCTCGGCGCTGATCGGCTGGCCGGCCGGCGAGCGCTATCTCGATTTCGAGGGCGATATCACCACGCTCTACGTCCGCACCGACTCCGACGCCGTCGAAACCGTCCGTACGCTCCTCGCCGCCACCGCCAACCCCGAGGCGCCCAACGAGGTCGATGTCTCAAGCCCCTCCGATGCGCTCGCCGCCGAGGCCGCGGCCGACATCGCCTTCACCGGCCTGTTGCTCGGCCTCGGCGCCGTGGCGCTGCTGGTCGGTGGCATCGGCGTCGCCAACACCATGGTGATCTCGGTATTGGAACGGCGCGCCGACATCGGCCTCCGCCGCTCGCAGGGCGCCACGCGCGGCCATATCCGGCTGCAGTTTTTCGGCGAAGCGCTGCTGCTCGCCCTGCTTGGCGGCGGCAGCGGCGTGCTGATCGGCGCGCTGGTCACCATCGGCTATGCCCGGCTGCAGGGCTGGCCGGTCGACATCCCCGCCTGGGTGCCCATCGGCGGCATGGCGGCAACACTGCTGATCGGCGGTGTTGCGGGGCTGTACCCAGCGATCCGCGCCGCGCGGCTGGCACCGACCGAGGCGCTGAGCGTGGGGTGAAGTGCATGAAGCGCCGGCCTCTCCATGATCCTCCCCCGCGTGGCGGGGGAGGGGGACCGCCCGAAGGGTGGTGGAGGGGGGAGCAAGAGTCGACTGTGGGTTTGGCCGCCCCCTCCACCAGCTTCGCTGGTCCCCCTCCCCCGCCCCGCGGGGGAGGATCACCGCACCACCAGTTCCCACCAACCCCACTCCACTCCCCCCAACCCATTGCGACAGCAACGAACTTTCCCGCCGTTCCGAATCTCTGCAATTCTATGGCTGGCGTCGCGCCGGATTGTCGGTAAATTCCCCCGCGGGGCTTGGTGGACGGGGCATTTCAGCTGGCCGCCGGGCGGAAACACGAGAGTGAAGATGGCTCACAAGCACAATATGCTGACTGTTGCGCTGCTGGCCGTGATGGCGATGGTCGTCACGCCGGTGCTGGCGCAGGAAAAGACTCCCAACGATCCGCGGCTGTTCACGCCCGGCAAGCTCACCGTCTCGACCTCCGAGCCGAGCTATCCGCCATGGGTGCTCGATAACAATCCGGAAGCTGGCGAAGGCTTCGAGGCCGCGCTGGTTTACGCGCTCGCCGCTGAGCTCGGCTTCAAGAAGGAAGACGTGGTCTGGGTCGATGTGACCTTCGACGGCGCCATCGCGCCGGGCCCGAAGGCCTATGATTTCTCGATCCAGCAGATCTCGGTGACCCCGGATCGCGCCAAGGTCGCGACCTTCTCCGATGTCTACTACCAGTCCGACAAGGCGGTGATCGCGCTCCCGGCCTCAACGGTGGCCAGCGCCAAGAGCTTCGCCGAGCTCAAGGCGGCCAAGTGGGGCGTTGCCGTCGGCACCACCGATTTCGATTACGTGACGAACGTCCTCGGCGTTGCCGATGCCGCCGTGTTCGACGACCAGGCGGGTGTGTTCCAGGCGCTCCAGGGTGGCCAGATCGACGCCACCGTCGCGGCACTGCCGACGGCGCTCTATGCCACGTGCTGTCAGGTGCCCGAGGCCAAGATCACCGCGATCCTGCCCAAGGATCCAAAGGACGAAGGCCTCGGCCTGCTCTTCGCCTACGAAAACCCGATCGTGCCATGGATCAACGAAGGCCTCGCCGCGCTCAAGTCCAAAGGCACCATCGACGAGTTGGCCAAGAAGTACCTGATCGCCGATCCGAGCATTCCCGAGATCACGCAATGACACGACGACCCGGCAAAGGACGCCGGCAGATCGCTCTCAAGGACCGGCTCGCGCCGGTCCTTATTAGTTTGGTCAGCGTCGTGGTGGTGTTCGGCGCCATCGCCTGGTTCGTCGGCTCGGCCGAGCAATGGCCGCGCATCCAGAACCAGTTCTTCTCCATCGATGCGATGCTCGAAGCAGCGCCGGGCGTGGCCCGCGGCTTCCTCGTTTCGCTGCAGATCTGGCTGATCAGCCTCGTCTGCATCGGCATCTGGGCGCTGGTGCTGGCGATTTTCCGCGCCATGGGCGGCCCCTGGTTCGCGCCCCTGCGGGTGTTCGCCATCGTCTATGTCGATCTGTTCCGCGGCCTGCCGGCGCTGCTGCTGGTGCTGCTGTTCGGCTTCGGCATTCCGGCGCTCAACCTGCCGGGCCTCCCCAAGGAAGGACTGTTCTGGGGCGGCGTGGCGTTGATCCTCTCCTATTCGGCCTATGCCACCGAGGTCTATCGCTCCGGCATCGAGGCCGTGCATGAGGGCCAGGGCATGGCCGCCAAGGCGCTCGGCCTCACCCAGTGGCAGACCCTGCGCTACGCCATCCTGCCGCAGGCTTTGCGCAACGTGGTGCCGGCCATGCTGAACCTCGTCGTCGCGCTGCAGAAGGATGTGGCTTTGCTCTCGGTGCTCGGCGTCCGCGACGCGGTGCGCGAGGCGCAGATCTACACCGCCCGCACCTTCAACTATTCCTCGCTCGTTGTCGCCGCGATCCTGTTCCTGCTCGCCACCATTCCCCTGGCGCGCCTGACCGATCACCTCGCCCGCCGCGACCGCCAGCGTCGCCTGCAAGGTGCCAAATGAACCGCATCGAAATCGAACAGCTCACCAAGTTCTATGGCGAGCGCCAGGTGCTGGACGCGGTCGATCTCTCGATCGCGCCGCACGAGGTGGTGTGCCTGATCGGCGCTTCCGGCTCCGGCAAATCCACCCTGCTCCGCTGCATCAACGGCCTCACCGAGTTCGACGAAGGCACCGTCAGGCTCGACGGGGTCGATATCTACGACGAGAGCTTTGGCCGCACCGGCCTCTACAAGCGTGTCGGCATCGTCTTCCAGGCCTACAATCTCTTCCCGCACATGAGCGTCCTGGAGAACATCACCCTGGCGCCGATCCGGGTGCATGGCCGCGATCGCCGCGAGGCCGAGGCGGCGGGGCTGAAGCTGCTCGAACTGTTCGGGCTCGGCCAGTATGCCAAAGCCTACCCCGAGCAGCTCTCGGGCGGCCAGCAGCAGCGCGTCGCCATTGTCCGCTCGCTCGCCACCGAACCCGACGTGCTGCTGCTCGACGAAGTGACGGCGGCGCTCGACCCCGAACTGATCGGCGACGTGCTGAAGATCATCCGCGATCTCAAATCGAGTGGCATGACCATGGTAATCGTCACCCACGAAATGGGCTTCGCCCGCGACGTCGCCGATCGCGTCTGCTTCCTCGACGGCGGCCGCATCGTCGAACAGGGCAACCCGCACCAGCTGTTCTCGAAGCCGGAAAACCCGCGGACGCAGAAGTTCCTGGAGCGGATTATTGCGGCTGGGCGGTTGGAGGCGACGGCCTGAGGGTGTGGCGTTGGGCCAAGCCTCAATCGCGCCCACCCACCGGCTGTCATCCCTGCGAAAGCAGGGACCCATCTATCGGCTGGTGCGGGCGGTGAGTTGGGTCCCTGCTTTCGCAGGGATGACACCGAGTTGGAGGCACTCAGGGTGCACAACATCTACTTCGTGTACCTCCTCGCATCTCGGCGCAACGGGACACTCTATGCCGGCGTCACCAGCGACCTGATGCGCCGTGTCGCAGAACACCGCGAACACCTCGCGGCAGGGTTCACGAGCAAGTACGACGTGACGCGGCTTGTGTGGTTCGAGCCGCACGACTCGATCGAGGCAGCGATCACCCGGCAAAAGCAGATCAAGAAGTGGAAGCGCGCCTGGAAGATCGGGCTTTTCCGGGAGTTGAATCCAGACTGGGACGATCTGTTTCCCGCACTGGGCAAAGGTATCTGGTAGACACACCTCGACCACACACCGGCTGTCATCCCTGCGAAAGCAGGGACCCATCTGTCAGCTGGTGCGGGGGGTGAGTTGGGTCCCTGCTTTCGGAGGGATGACACCGAGTTTTGCGCGAGCGTTGTGGTTCGACCGCCGGCCCCTACCCATTCGCCGCCAGATAATCCTCCACCAGCGCCACCCAATACTTCGCCGCCGGCGCAATCACCGCGTCGTTGAAATCATATTTCGGGCTGTGCAGATCCGCGCTCGCCCCATTGCCGACGAACAGATAGCTCCCCTTCTGCCGCTGCAGCATGAAGGCAAAGTCCTCGCTCACCAGCAGTGGCTTCAGCGCACCGACCTTCGCTTCGCCGAAATGCTTTATCGCCGTCTGCCGGGCGAACGCAGTCTCGTCATGATGGTTGAACAGCGCCGGAAAGCCTGGCGGATGCACCACCTCCGCCACCGCGCCAAAACTCGCTGCCTGCGCCTCGGCCAGCACCTTGATCCGTTCGCGGATCCGGTCGCGCACCGCCTCGGTGAAGGCACGGGTGTTGAGCTGCAGCTCGACACTGTCGGGAATGACGTTGGGCATCGAGCCGCCATGCATCATCCCTACGGTGATCACCGCCGTTTCCAGCGGGTCGATACTGCGTGAGACGATCGATTGCAGCGCCAGCACCAGCGACGAGGCCGCGACGATCGGGTCCACCGCCTCGTGCGGCATGGCGCCGTGGCCGCCCTTGCCCTTGATGGTGATGATGATCCAGTCGACCGCCGCCATGGCCGGCCCGTCGATGAAGCGGAACTCGCCTTCGGGCACACCCGGCCAGTTGTGCATGCCGAACAGCGCATCGACCGGGAAGCGCTCGAACAGCCCGTCCTCGATCATCTCTACCGCGCCGCCCACCTCCTCGGCCGGCTGGAAGATCAGCCGCAACGTGCCGGAGAAGTTGCGCGTCTCGGCCAGTTGTTTCGCCGCGGCGAGGAGAATGGTGGTGTGCCCGTCATGGCCACAGGCATGCATCACGCCGGGCGTGCCGCTGGCATAGGGTAACCCCGTCGCCTCGCTGATCGGCAGCGCATCCATATCGGCGCGGAGCCCGATCACGCGCTCCCCTGCCCCGGCCCTGAGTGTCGCCACCACGCCGGCGCCGCCGATGCCGGTTTCGACCTCATAGCCCCAGCCGGTGAGCAGTTCGGCGACCAGCGCGCTGGTGGCGAATTCCTCGCGGCTCAGCTCCGGCGCGGCATGCAGCCGGCGGCGCAGGGCGATGAAATCGGCAATGTCGTTGGGGGCGGAAGCGGGCGGAGTGACTTTCATGGCGAGCGCCTGTATCGCAGACTTCCGACCCCGATTGAACAGGCCTTGTCGAAGCGCCATGCCCCACCCCCTGCTCGATCTGCTGACCGGCGCCGCCGAGGGGCGCTTTCCGCCTGTCGATGGCGGCGTCACCGTGCTGCCGCCGCTGGCGGGTGGCTGGGAATGCTCGGTGGCCTTCACCGGCCACGCCGTCATTGCCACGGCGCGCCCGGCCGACGAAGTGCTGCGCCAGGGCCCGGACGGCTTCGGTGGCTCGCTGGCGCCGGATTTCCTGCGCTGGCTGGCCGGCCCCCAGGGCTTTATCGGCGTGATCGACGCCATGCTCTATGCCCGCGGCACCGGCCGCTCGAGCCTGCCGCTGCGCACCGACGCCGACGATCATCCGCGCGTGCAGTATGCCCGGCAGTATCGCTCCGACGTCAAAGTCTATGGCGATGAGCGTGGCCTCATCACTATCGGCGCCGGCCTCGCCGGGCGGCGCGAACTGAGCGTCGAGGCCGACACCCACAATCGCGGGCACGGCACGTCGCTGATCAGGGAAGCAATCGGCCTCGTCCCCGAAGGCGAGCTGCTGTTCGCCGCCGTCTCCCCCGGCAACGCCCGCTCGCTGCGGGCTTTCCTCAGCCTGGGCTTCACCCCGATCGGCAGCGAGGCGCTGATCCGGCCGGCTTGAAACGCACTGGCGGTGCCCCATCGTCCCCTCTCCCCTTCTAGGGGGCGCAATAGCGCCCCCGGGGGGAGAGGGCCAGGGTGAGGTGCGCCAAGCACACCGTGGTTGCCGATGTTCCCCTCGCCCCTGAGGGGAGAGGGCAGTGGAGCTAGGACCGAAGGTCCGTAGCGGAACTGGGTAAGGGGTTCAGCGTCTCAGCGAGCGCGAGTGGCGCGGCCTCACCCCTCAACCGGCTTTCGGCCACCTTCTCCCCTGAGGGGAGAAGGGAAGAGGGGACCTGCTCCGGCTAGGCGCGTTTGGCGCCCCTCACCCCGCGATGACGCCTTCGGCCTCATCGCCGCCCTCTCCCAGAGGGGCGAGGGGGCGCTAGGGGTACCGCCGGTGTTATCCCCTCAAACCCGCCGGCAAGAATTCCCCGGCACGAACTTCGGGGCCAGCACGAAATCCTGCGCCGGCTCCGCCGCGGCATCCGGGCTGGTGATCCGCTGCAGCAGCCGCCGCGCGATGATACCGCCGAGCTTGAGGGTGTCCTGCACCACCATGGTGATGCGCGGGGTGATGACATTGCTCCACTGCACGTCGTCGATCATGCAGAGCGAAATGTCGCCCGGGCAGTTGAAGCCCAGTTCCTGCATGGCCTGCAGCGCCGCCAGCGCCACCGCATTGTTGGCGCCGAGAATGGCGGTGGGGCGCTCGGGCTGGATCAACAACCGCATCGCCGCCTCGTAGCCGGCCGAGCGGGTGAACTGGCCATCGACCACATAGTTGGGGTTCACCTCCACCCCGGCGCTGGCCATGGTCTCGACGAAGCCGCGATGCCGCTCCGAGGCGGTGTGCATGTGCTGCGGGCCGGCGATGAAGGCGATGCGCCGGTGCCCGAGCTGCAGCAGGTGCTCGGTCAGCATGGCGCCGGCGAGATAATTGTCCGAGCCGACGAAATCACGCTCGATGCCGGCAACCTTCTGGTCGAAGCAGACCATCGGCACCTTCAGGCTCTCGACGAAGCGCACATAGTCCGGCCCGAAGCTCGACGGAGCCAGCGCCAGCCCCGCGATCTTCAGCCCGATCAGGTGCTCGACCAGCGCCTGCTCACGCTCGGGCTTGCCCGAGGAATCGGTGATGAGCACGAAATGCTCGTGCTCGAGCGCGTAGTTTTCGAGCTCGCGGCGAATATCACCGAAGAAGGGGTTGCCGACATTGCCGACCACGAGGCCGATCATCCTGGAGCGGCCACGCGCCAGGCTCTGCGCCAGCGGGTCGGCGACATAGCCCACCGCCGCCACGGCGCTGCGGATCTTTTCCAGCGTCTTGCTGCTCACCCGGCCCGGATTGCTCAGCGCCAGCGACACGGTCGAAACCGAGACGTCGGCGAGCCTGGCAACGTCGCGAATGGTAGCCATCAGTCTGTTCTCGAACCGCTTCTATGTAATGAGGGAGCTGTGTCGATGTGATGCTCGGTGGGCAATTCTGCTGCAATACCTAGCAGTTGCAGGGTTCCACGCAACTGAAATCCACTTGATAGCCCCGTTCCAGATTCCGCCTTGACTCATCGCACGGTCGCCATCAGGATGAAAATCGAACCGGTTCGATAACCGGAATGGAGGATAGATTGGATAGCGCACTCACCGTCAGCGGTGGCCTCGACTCGTCGGCGGGCAAGGCCTGGTTCAGCAATGACCGCTTCGGCATGTTCATTCACTTCGGCCTTTACGCCCTCGCCGCGCGCCACGAATGGGTGCAGCACCGCGAGGAAATCTCGCCCGAGGCCTATGCCAAGTATTTCGAGAATTTCGACCCCGACCTCTACGACCCCAGGGAGTGGGCGCGCCGGGCGCGCGAGGCCGGGATGAAATATGTGGTGCTGACCGCCAAGCACCACGAAGGTTTCTGCCTGTGGGATAGCAAGTTCACCGACTACAAGGCGACCAACACCCCCTACGGCAAGGACCTGCTGAAGCCTTATGTCGAGGCGTTCCGCGCCGAGGGGCTGAAGGTCGGCTTCTATTATTCGCTGATCGACTGGCACCATCAGCAATTCCCCATCGACGGCATCCATCCGCTGCGCAACCACCCCGATGCGCTGGAGATGAACAAGAGCCGCGATGTCAAAAAGTACGCCGAGTACATGCATAACCAGGTGCGCGAGCTGCTCACCGGGTTCGGCGATATCTCGGTGATCTGGTTCGATTTCAGCTACCCCAAGCGCGAGTACAAGGGCATGCCCGGCAAGGGCCGCGCCGACTGGCAGTCCGAGGAACTGATCGGGCTGGTGCGTGAATTGCAGCCCAACATCATCGTCGGCGACCGGCTGGACCTGCCCACCGACGGCAACTTCCCCAAGGATCTCGCCACCCCCGAGCAGTATACGCCGCGCGTCGCGCCCACCATCAACGGCAAGCCGGTGCGCTGGGAAGTCTGCCACACCTTCTCGGGCTCATGGGGCTACCACCGCGACGAGAACACCTGGAAGGATGCAGGCCAGCTGATCAACATCCTGATCGATACCGTGGCGCTCGGCGGCAACCTGTTGATGAATGTCGGGCCCACGGCCCGCGGCACCTTCGACAAACGCGCCGTCACTGCGCTCGAAACCTATGGCGAGTGGCTGCGCGTCAACGGCCGCTCGATCTACGGCGCCGGGCCCTCCGAATACCAGGCGCCGGCCGGCACCCGCTTCACCCAGAAGGGCAACCGGCTCTACCTCCACCTCCAGACCTGGCCGTTCCGCCACGTCCACATCCCGGGGCTGGGGCGCAAGGTGAAGTATGCGCAGTTCCTGCATGACGCGAGCGAGATCCACTGGCTCGACCCCGATGCCGAGGTCGATTCCAACATCGGCGTCGCTGTCGGCGACGGCATGCTGACGCTCGAACTGCCGGTGCTAAAGCCCGACGTGGTGACTCCCGTCGTCGAGCTGATCCTGAGGGATTGACGATCTTGCCGGTAGCATTGGCTGACGCGATGGCCCCCGAGGCCGAACTGATCACGGTGATGGCTCCGCTCATCGCCGACCTTGCCGAGGACGGCGCCGGCGCGGTTGCGCTCGCCGGGTCGCGCGGCAAGGGCCGGTCAGACCGGCAGTCGGACTACGACTTCCGCGTCTACGCCCATGCCTACCGGCAAGACCTGAAGCAGACCGGGCAATGGAACCGCTTCGAGGCGGCCATGGCCGCCTGGCAATCGCAGGGCATCCGCATGGATGGGGTGTGGATGCGCAGCTATGCCGGCGTCGAGAGCGATCTGGGCGCCTGGCTCGGCGGCACCGCCATCCCCAAGAGCTTCGAGTGGACCATCTGGGGCTACCACCTGCCGACCGATCTTTCGACCCAGCAGATCGTCAGCGACCCGGAAGGCCGGCTGGCGAACTGGAAGGGGCAACTGGCCCGCTATCCGGAGCCGCTGCGTAACGCGGTGATCAAGCAGTATCGCGACATCCTGCGCTACTGGGCGGCCGACTATCACTACGAGAGCAAGGTCGACCGGCGCGATCTGGTTTTCCTTGTCGGCATCACCGGCAAACTGGCGAACGCTATCCTGCAGGTCGTGTTCGCGCTCAACCGTGCCTATTACCCGGGCGATGGCTGGAACCTGCCGATGGCGGCAGAGCTGCCACTGCTGCCGCCCGATTTCACCTCCCGCATGGCGGCGATCCTGGTGCCGGGGCGCGACCCCGACGCCTTCCACCGCCAGCGCGCCGAACTCATCGCCATGATCGCCGATCTGGAGGTGCTGATCGCGGCCTGACGGCCGTGGTGACGCCGGAGCCGAGGAACTCCGGAAGACCAAAACAAACGAAGACCCAACGACTACGACCTGTGATTGAGGAGACACATCGTGAAGTTTACGCACGCTTTGGCGGCCCTGGCGCTCGCCGGCACCGCCATCCTGTCCACCGCCAGCTACGCCCAGGAGCAGGTCAACCTGACCTGGCAGATGTGGGGTGACGAAAAAGACACCCCGCTGTTCCAGAGCCTCGCGGACCTCGTGACGGCTGAATACCCCAACATCAAGGTGACGCCGCAATTCTCCGGCTGGACCGATTATTGGACCCGCCTGCCGGTCCTGGCTTCGTCCGGCCAGATCGCCGACCTCGTCGCCATGCAGTCGATGCGCATGCCGAGCTTTTATGGCGTGCTCGAGCCGCTCGACCCGTTCATCGCTGCCGACAATTTCGACAAGTCGGCGTTTGAAGCCTCGATCATTTCCGGCCTCTCGGCCGATGGCGTGCAATACGCCCTGCCCTACGACGTCGGCCCCTGGCTGATGTTCTACAACCGCGACAAGTTCGCAGAGGCCGGTATCGCCGAACCCAAGCCCGACTGGACCTTCGACGAGTTCAAGGCCGCCGCCGAAAAGCTCACCAGCGGCGACAATTACGGCTATGCCGTGCAGGCCTTCGATTTCGTCGCCCAGCCGATCGCGCTGGGGGCCGAATATTTCAACGACGGCAACCAGTTCGATCTGACCAATGCCGGCTATGAAGCCGCGGTCAGCAAGCTCGTCGATCTCGTCGCCGTGGCCAAGGCCTCGCCGGTCTTTGCCTCGGGCGCCGGCGCCCAGACCGGCAGCGGCCGCTTTGCCGCCGGCAACGCCGCCATGGTGATCGATGGCCCCTGGTCGCTGCTCACCACCCAGGCCTCGGTCGGCTTCAAGGTCGGCGTCGCCCCGCTGCCGCGCGGCGAAGGCCCGTCGCGCTACATCACCGCCGGCTCGGGCTGGGGCATCTCGGCCGCCAGCCAGCACAAGGATGAAGCGTTCAAGGCGCTGAAGGTGCTGACCGGTCCCAAGGCGGCGGAGATCCTCGCTTCGGCCGGCCGCGCGCTGCCCGGCCGCCTTGCCGAGCAGAAGTTCTGGTACGACGTCGCCGCCAAGGATATCGCCGGCGCCCGCGAGACGCTGCAATACTCCTTCGACCACTCGACCCCGTTCCGCCTCAACGAAAGCTGGAACGAGTTCGAGAACCTGCTCACCCAGTATCTCCCACTGGCGCTCAACGGCGACAACACCACGGACGCGGTGCTGGCCGATATCCAGAGCCAGCTGCCGTAAGTCCCGGCGCCCGGCCGGTCCCGAATCCGGCCGGACGTCCCTCAAAGCGCTTTCAGGAAAAGTTGCAGACTTTTCCGGTTCGAAAGCGCGGCAAAGCAGGCATGCACCGGCGCTCTCGAGAGCGCCGAAGGGGAGGAGGTGCCCATGACGCTTATCCAGGATACCGCGGTCGCGACCAGCGCCCCGGCCGCCCGCCCGCGACGGCGCAGCGGACGACACGACGGCCGCACGGCCTTCTTCTTTCTCTTGCCCAGTCTCCTGGGTGTGATCCTCTTCCTGGTACTGCCGATCATCGCTTCGCTGGTGCTGAGCTTCACCAACTGGAAGCTGCTCGGCAAACCCGCCTTTGTCGGCGTCCAGAACTACGTGCGGCTGTTCACCGCCGATCCGCAGTTCTGGACCGTCCTGCGCAACACGCTGTTCTTCACCGTCGAATACCTGGTGCTGAACATCATCATCTCGGTGGGGCTCGCGACCTGGATCGCCAGCCTCAAGCGAGGGCAACGGTGGTTCCGGGTGGTGTTTTTCCTCCCCACATTTACACCCGGAATCGCCGTCGCCATCGTCTGGATGCTGATCTTTGCGCCCGGCGGCTTTTTCGATTTCATCATGAAGTCGCTGTCGCTGGGCGTGCCGAACCTGTTGACCGACCAGACCCTCGCCATGCAGGCGGTGATCATCGTCTCGCTCTGGGCCAATGTCGGCTACAACACCGTGCTGTTCAACGCGGCGCTCGACATGGTGCCGCCGAGCTATCTCGAGGCCGCCAGAATCGATGGCGCCAGCGCCTGGGATCGCTTCTGGAAGATCCGCCTGCCGCTGATCTCGCCCACCCTGTTCTTCGGCACGGTGATGACCGCCATCACCTCGCTGCAGGTGTTCGACCAGATCTATGTGATGACCCGCGGCGGCCCCGGCAACGCCACCGCCACGCTGGGCTACGCCATCTACCAGCGCGGCTTCCAGAACTTCCAGATGGGCTACGCCTCTTCCATCGCCTGGGTGATGTTCGCGCTGATCATGGCGCTCACCGCCCTGCAATTCTGGCTGCAGCGCAAGTGGGTGCACTATGACAACTAAGGTCCGGTCCCGGCGCGTCACCCTGGCGCTCGATATCCTCAATCATGGCGCCCTGATCCTGGTGGCGCTGCTGTTCCTGTTCCCGTTCTTCTGGATGGTATCGAACGCGGTGCGTTCCAACGCCGAGGTGCTGGCCATCCCGGTGCGGATCCTCCCCAACGAGTTCCAGTGGGACAACTTCGCCAAGACCTGGTCGGAGTTGCCGTTCGGCCGCTTCTTTCTCAACTCGATGGTGGTCGCCGGCAGCGTCACCATCATCACCGTGGTGGTTTCGAGCCTCGCCGGCTACGCCTTCGCCCGGCTGAAATTCCCCGGCCGTGATACGCTGCTGCTCGGCTATGTCGGCACGCTCATGGTGCCCTCGATCATGCTGATCATCCCGCTGTTCCTGATCGTCAACAGCCTGGGCATGGTCAACACCTTCCAGGGTGTAATCCTGCCGGTCGCCTTCGGCACCTTCGGAGCATTCCTGCTGCGCCAGTTCTTCCTCTCGATCCCCGATTCCCTCGAGGAAGCCGCCCTGATCGACGGCGCCTCGCGGCTCCGCATCCTCGTCAGCATCATCATCCCGCTATCGATGCCGGCGATCGGGCTGCTCTCGCTGTTCACCTTCATCGCCCAGTGGAACAACTTCCTTTGGCCGCTGATCGTCATGACCGGCCAGGAAAATGCCACCCTGCCCGTCGGCCTCACCCACTTCCAGACGCAGCAGGGCACGCAGTGGAACTACATCATGGCCGGCGCGGCGCTCTCCATGCTGCCGGGCATCGTGCTGGCGATCCTGTTGCAGAAGCTGATCTATAATTCGATCGCACTGAACGCCGGGATGGGTGGGCGGTAGCGCCGATAGACCACCGGCGGCGGGCTTGCGTCCCCTCTCCCCTCTGGGAGAGGGTCAGGGTGAGGGGTAGCCAAGCACTCCTGACGAGCCGCTACCTCTCCGCCCACTGCCCTATCAGCGCGCTTGGCGCCCCTCACCCCAGCCCTCTCCCAAGAGGGGCGAGGGGGCGCTGTAGCACTGCCGGCACGTCCACCTGACTATGAAGCTCGGTCAATCCTAGCGCGCACGCGCCGACGTCCGCGCCCCATACAGAAAAGGGGCACCCCGCAGGATGCCCCTTTCGCGAAATCCTATGCCTATCGCCTACTTCAGCATCCCCGTCTGCACCGAGCCCTGTAGCTGGCGCTGGAAGATGATGTAGGTGACCAGCACCGGCAGAACGGTGATCACCACGGCGGCGAACAGTGCGCCGAAGTTCACCGCATAGCCCGCCTGCGAGGCGAAGGACGCCATGCCCTGGCTCAGCACGTAGTTGGCGGTGTTGGTGTTGAGCGCGATCGGCAGCAGGAACTGGTTCCACAAACCGAGGAAGTTGAAGATCGCGACCGAAGCGATGCCGGGCTTGGCCATCGGCAGCATGATGGTGAAGAAGATCCGCCACGGGCCGGCGCCGTCGATCATCGCCGCTTCGGCGATCTCCTGCGGCAGGGTGCGGAAGAAGGCGTAGAGGAAGAACACCGTGAAGGGCAGCGCGAACGCCACATAGGTGATGATCAGCCCCGGGAAGGTGTTGAGGAGCCCAAAGCCGCGCAGCGTCTGGAACAGTGGCACCACGGCGAGGAAGATCGGGAAGGTCAGCCCGGCCAGCATCAGGTAGTAGATGATCTTGCTGCCCTTGAACTCATAGCGCGCCAGGTAATAGGCGCACATCGAGCCCAGCAGCATGACGATGGCGAGCGCAAAGCCGACCACGATCACCGTGTTGAAGAAATAGGTGCCGATCGACGCCGAGGTCCACGCCGACACGTAGTTGTCGAAGTTGAAGGTGGTGGGCAGCGTGAACGGCGAGGCGAAGATCTGCTGCGTCGTCTTGAACGAGCTCATCAGCACCCAGAGCAGCGGCGCGCAGATGATCACTACCCAGGCGATGAGCGCGATGTGCGAAATCGTGGCGACGGTCTTGTCTGTCCAGATCGTCTTCCTGGCATGCGGATGCTCGAACTGCGCCGCCGGCTTTGCCACGGCGGCAACCGGGGCGGCACGCACCAGCGGCGCCGCGGTCGTGTCGACCGGTTTCGACTTGGGCGGACGGCCGGTCCACCAGAACACGAAGAACACCAAAGCGGCAAAGATCAGGGTGATGACGGCCAGCGTCGCGCCCATCGAGGTTGCATAGCCGAACTTGCCCTTCTTGAAGGCCGTATTCAGCAGGTGCTGCGAGATCACCACGGTGGAGTTGGCCGGGCCGCCCGAGGGGTTCAGCGCCTGCATGTAGACGAAGGCGTCGAGCGCCAGAATGCCGAGATAGACGTAAGCGGTGCGGATATTGTCGCGGATCATCGGCACGGTGATCGAGATCGCGGTGCGGAAGCGGCCGGCGCCATCGACGCGCGCCGCCTCGTAGACCTCGGCCGGAATGCCTTTGATCGCCGCAATGAACAGCACCATGTAGAAGCCGACCATCGACCAGGCGATGACGAAGATCGAGGCGCCCATGGCGGTGCGTTCGTCGCCGAGCCAGGCGAAGGATTTGAAGAAATCGAACCCCAGGGCGGTCAGGATACCGTTCAACAGGCCGCTGGACGGATCGTACATCTGCGCCCACAGGATGCCGATGACGATCGCCGGCACGGTGTAGGGGAAGAACGAAATCACCCGGTAGATGCCGGAATGCTTGAGCCCCTGGATCTCGCCGCGGGTCACCCCGCCAATGGTCACCAGCGTCGCCAGCGTCACCGACAGAATGATGACAAGAGGCGGCAGCACCACCACCAGGACGATGGAGTTGTAGACCGCCTTGGTGAAGACCGGATCGGTCCACAAGGTAAAGTAATTGGCCAGGCCAACGAAGTTCATCTTCTTCGAAAAGCCTGACCAATCGGTCATCGAGTAGTAAAAGGCTTGCACGAATGGCGAGATCACGAAGATCACGTAGATCGCCAGGGGGAGCCCCAGGAACACCAGCGCGAAGCTGGAGCCCTCAAGGCTTGGTAGTTTCCACCGGCGGGTTGTCGTGGCCGGTGCCCTCGCCATCGTGCTGTCCATTACTTCACTTCGACTTTCGTGACGGAGGGATCGTTGTAGACGGCGCTGGTGATCGCCTCGAGCGCGGCGGTGAAGGCCGCGACGTCAAGCTTGCCATCGAGGAAGCTGTTCCAGACGACGAGCTCGTCCTGGTTCGTGCCGTAGAGGTCGAACGAGTTCCAGGTGAAGACGTCGTTGCCGGCGTCCGCGAGGAGCTTCGACTGCGAAACCAGAGCGGTCGAGCCGAAACCGTCGGCCGGCACGGTGTCCTTGACGATGGTCGGGGCGAGCTTCGTCTTGGCGAAGTTCGTCGCGGCTTCCTTCGAGAGCATCGTGCGGAGCAGTTCCTTGCCACCGGCAAGGTTCAGCGCGCCTGCCGGGATGATGAACGGTTCGCCCGCCGTAGCGTGCAGAGCCGTCTTCGGCAGCTTGTCGTTGGCGTCGATCGACAGTTCCGGCATGCCGGTCATCTTGAAGTCCGCCTTGGTGGCCGGCTTCATTTCGTTCTCGATCCACGAGCCCGACGGGTAGAGCAGGAACGACTGGTCGTTCGACCACTGCGCCTGAGCAGCGGTGAACTGCGTGCCCGCGCCACCCGGCTTCATCATGCCGCCCGAGATGATCTCGTGCAGCGCGGTGAAGACGGCCTGGAACGCCGGATGCGACCAGAAGCCCGGGGTGAAGTTGTCGACGGCGAGACGGACTTCGTCGCCGCCCGCCTTGATCGCCGAGGCGACCGCGGTGGTGCGGTAGTAGGTCGCCGCTTCCTTGCCCCAACCGAACAGGTAGAGACCCTTTTCCTTGGCAACCTTGCCGAGCTCAATGGCTTCGGCCCAGGTGGTCGGCGGGGTCCAGCCATTGGCCTCGAACAGCGAGGCCGAGTACCAGATGCCGTACACGGTCATCACGTAGTTCAGCGCGATGAACTTGTCGCCGAAGGTGCCCGGCTTCTCGACGCCACCCACCAGGGTGTCGCGAATCTTGGTGCCTTCGAGGCTCGGCGCGTCGAGCACCGAGTTCATGTCTTCGAGCTGGTCGATGATGGCCGCAAAGCCGATGGCCTGCGCACCCGAGTTGTCGATCAGATCCGGCGGGTTGCCGCCGAGGAAACGCGGCTGCAGTTCCTGGGCGATCTGGGTCGACGGCGACACCTTGACGGTGACGGTCGGGTGGTTCTTCTGCACGAGGTTGGCGGCGAACTCGACATAGTCGATGCCGTAGCCACCGTTGAAGATCACCGCGTCAACGGTCGAACCGTCGGCGAGGCCGAACGGGTTGGCCGCGTCCTGGGCGAGAGCGCTGGTCGAGCCGAGCAGCCCGCCGAGCGGCGCTGCCGCTACCAGGGCCGTCGTGCCGAGCAGAAAGCTGCGGCGGTCGATGGTCTTTTTGAACATTTAGTTCCTTCCCTTCTCCAAGTATTTAGTCGTTAGGCCCCACGCCAAGTGCCTCCGTAATCCCTCAGGATTCCCCACGGATGCGCTTGCCGTAAAGATCTTCGAGAGCGCGATTGTGTTCGTCGCCCCCGGGAATATTCGCCGAGATGTAGAGCGGCGGTGTCTTGCCGCGCTTGAGCAGCGCTTCAGCGACGCCAATGGTGATGCGCTGAGCAATGAATGCTGCAGTGAGTGAGGAGACTGCGCCAACGCCCATGCCACCCTCCAGTTCAAGCGTACTGTCGCCGAAGGGCGCCAGGTTGTCGATGGCGATATCGGCCACTTCCATCAGCCGCTTGCCGCTCGGATGCTTGGGCGTGACTTTGCTGGTGTGGTCGAAGCTGGTCACCGCCACCACCTTGTGGCCGCGCGCCTTGGCAGCCAGCGCCAGCCCGACGATCGAGCCGTTGACGCCCGAGTTCGAGGCGATGATGAACACGTCGTTCTTGTCGAGCTCAAAGAGCGAGAGCAGGTTCTCGGCGACATTGGGGTCGCGCTCCAGCGCCGCACCACCGAGGATCGAGATGTCCTGGCCGCCGCGCAGCACCAATGCGCGCAGCGGAATGCGGTTGGCGGCGATCAGCCCGCCGGCGCGGCCGGCGATTTCCATGGCGAAGGCTTCCGAGTGCCCGGTGCCGAAGGCCTGCACCACGCCGCCGGCGGCGACTGCATCGGCCACCAGCGCGATGGTGTCGTCGATCGCCTGGTTGGGGCCGGCAAGCTTGGCGAGCCGGGTCGAAACTTCGGTATGAAACTGGGTAGTCAGGTCGGTCATAATCACATGGGTTCCGTTAGGTCTGGGCCGTCGCGCGGCGCGCGGCAGTGCTGGGCAGGGCGCCACCCCGCATCGGGCGGCGGCGCGGCGCCACCGCAGCGCCCGAGGCGGCGAGGAAGCGCGTCGTGCGGTCGAAATTCGACTGCGCGATGAGGAGATAAAGCAGATCCACCACGAACAGCTGGCAGTGCCGGGCCGAAAGGTCGGCCGGCTGCAGATAGCCATCGGGCGACGCCGCGATCAGCACGTCGTCGGCGAGCCGAGCCAGCGGCGAATCCGGGTTGCCGGTGATCGACACCGTGTGGGCGCCCGACGCCTTGGCGACGGTCAGCATCTGGATGGTTTCGTCGGTGCGGCCGGTATTGGAAATGCCGATCGCGACGCACCGGTCATCGAGTATGGCGGCACTGGTCAGCCCGTTATGCACTTCGGCCCAGGTATGGACATTGACCCCGATGCGATAGAGCCGGGCTTCGGTTTCGAGCGCCGTAAGCGCACTTCCGCCCACGCCATAGACGTCGAGCTGCCGCGCCTTGACGATCCGCTCGGCGACACGGATCGCAGTGGGCATGTCGAGCAGCCCGGCCGTGGTCTGGAGGCTCAGCACGTGGGTGTTGAGCAGCGCGTTGCGGATCTCGTCCGGCGAGTCATCGGGCCCGAACGAGCGGCCGATTTCGCCGATCCACGCCGCCTTGGCGCCACCGCGGCCGACATCTTCGGCAATCCCGACCCGCAACTGCGAATAGCCGCCATAACCGATCGTCCGGCAGAACCGGGTGACGCTCGCCGCCGAAGTCCCTGCCCGCTCGGCGAGGTCGGTGATCGAGAGGTTCAGCGGCGCCTTGGGATCATCGATCAGGACGGCAGCGATTTTGGCCATCGTAGCCGGCATCTGGGACTGGTAAGTCCTGATCCGGTCGAGCACGCTGAACGTCTTTGCGATGGCGGTCATCTATGGTAAGAGCCCATGCCCTGAAAATCACTCTCAAGAAGGCCGCTGTGCGGATGAAAACAATTCTTATCCAGCAATTTTCACGATGGCAAGCGGGTCGATAGCGCGATGAACAAGGCGTTGCTCGCCATCGACGTGGGCGGTTCCACCTCGCGCGCCACCCTGGTCGATCGGGAAGGCCGCTGCCTCGGCCAGGGCCGCAACCGCGGCGGCAATCCCGCCTCCAACACCCCGGAACAGGCGGCTTCCGCCATCATCTCGGCCGTCGAAGCGGCAGTCGCCGAAGCCGGCGCTCCGCTCGACATCGAGCTGGCGCTGATCGCGCTCGCCGGTCCGCGCGCCCATGTCGCGCAGGATCGGCTGGAAGCGGCGTTTCGTGAAAATGGCTTGAGCGGCCCCCTGGTTTTCGCCGGCGACCTCGAGGCAATGCTTGCGTCGGTCACCGCGGCCCGCGACGGCTACTGCATCGTCGCCGGCACCGGCGCCGGCGCGGTGCGGGTCCGCAACGGCAGTATCGAAGCGGTGGTGGACGCGGCCGGCTACCTGCTCGGCGATCTCGGCTCGGGCTACTGGCTCGGCCATCACGCGGCGATCGCGGTGACCGCCGACCTCGAAGGCCGCGGGCCAAGGACCGCGCTGACCATGGCCCTGCTCGGCGCCTTCGGCATCGCCTATTCCGACCAGAAAGCCTTCAGCGGCCGGCAGCTCTGCCTGCAGCAGTTCGTCGATGCCATCTACAAGCTCCGCCCGATCGAGCTGGCGCGCTTCGCCCCGCTGGTCATCGCCAACCGCACGGACCCGGTGGCGGCAGCCCTCCTGGCGCAATCCGAGGCCTACCTCCTCGCCGACTTCAAGATGATCTTCGACCCCGACATGCCCGGCCCCGTCGCACTCGGCGGCGGCATCGCCCCGCATCTGCTGACACTGCCCGCCGCCGTATCCGAAGTGATCCGCGCCGCCGGCCACGCCCCGGATGTCCGCATCGCCGGCGACGGTTCGGTCGGCGCGGTGGTGCTGGGGCTGCGGGCGCTTGGCGAGACAGTCGACGACACAACGGTGGCGACGGTGGCGGCGTCGATCGCGGAACGCGCGGCTAAGCTGGCGGTGTCGGCTTAACTCGGGCAACCGGGCTCACCCCTCACCCGTCTCGGCCTTTGGCCGATCCACCCTCTCCCCGACGGGGAGAGGAACAGTGGTGGCCACCGAGGCTTCAGGATTCTTCTCCCCCGTCGGGTCGAGGGACGAGGGCGTAGCCCTCGCCCGGAGGTGGCGCGTAGCGCCGGATGAGGGGTCCACGCACTGCTACCACCGCTCTGCGGCACGACAGTTCCTAACTGACCCCGCAGCGTGCGTCCCCTCTCCCTTGGGGGAGAGGGTCAGGGTGAGGGGGCCTTGCCGCAAGCACCGAGTCTGTGAAAGGCCCCCACACCCCCCCCCGCGGGCCGACCTCTCCCCCAAAGGGAGAGGTGTCCCAGTGCTTGCCCAACCCATTGTTGTCTGACAGCTTTACGGAAATGCCTGTGGGGAGGCCCCTGCCGTGACTGTGACTGTCTCAACCCGCCGTCGTGTCGGGCGTACTGCGCTGGAGCTGCCGGTGTTCGGTTTCGGCGCCGCGCATCTGGGCGAGCTCTACGCCAGACTGGAAGAATCCCAGTCGCAGGCGACGCTGGCGGCGGCCTGGGAGGCCGGCGTGCGCTTTTACGATACTGCTCCCTGGTATGGCCGCGGGCTCTCCGAGCACCGGCTCGGCGGGTTCCTCCGCACCCGCCCGCGCAACGAGTTTATCGTCAACACCAAGGTCGGCCGCATCCTTCATCGCCCGGCCGATCCCGCGACGTTCAGTACCGCCCCCTGGGCCGGCGGGCTGCCCTTCGAAGTGGAGTTCAACTACACCCGCGACGGCGTGCTGCGCGCCTACGAGCAGGTGCTGCAGCGGTTGGCGCTCAACACCGTCGACTCGCTGGTGATCCACGACCTCGACACCATGTTCCACACCCCCGAACTGGTGATCGGGTACCTGAAGCAACTCACCGATGGCGGTGGCCTCAAGGCATTGCAGGAACTGAAGGCCGCCGGCGACATCAAGGCGTTCGGCATCGGCAACAACGTGCCCGGCAATCTCGACGAGATGCTCCGTGCCATCGATGTCGATTTCGCCATCGTCGCCATGCCCTACACGCTGCTCGACCAGGGCGTGCTCGATACCAGCATGCAGCTTTGCCTCGATCGAGGCATCAGCGTCGTCATCGGCGCCCCCTTCGCCTCCGGCATCCTCGTCACCGGCTCAGGCGCCGGCGCCATGTACGCCTATGGCAAAGCCCCGCCCGAGGTGCAGGCGAAAGTCCGCGGCATAGAAGCAGTGTGCGGGGCGCACAACGTCAGCATGCCGGTCGCAGCGCTGCGGTTCCCCCTCGCCCATCCGGCGGTGGTCTCGGTGATCCCCGGTGCGGCCAAGCCATCCGAGGTGCAGGCGAATGTCGCGGCGCTCGCGGTGCAGATTCCGGCCGCCTTCTGGTCGGATCTGAAGGCACAGGGATTACTGGCGGCAAACGCGCCGGTGCCGGGCTAAGGCGCGGTGCCGTGTGGTTTGCTCGATCTGGGCCCCATACACCGGATGGGTGGGGAGACGGCAGCGGGTCAGTTCGACTAACGGCCGCTCCACCCGTGCCCCCTCAATCCAGCTCCCGCACCCTGAGCGCCAGGTACGGCCGGCTTGGCAGCTCGACCCCGAATGCCGCATCGGCTTTGCCACCCCGCACCACCTCGCCATGCCGCGTCGGATGCGGCACCAGCGCGGCAATCCGCTTGGCCGGCGTCACCGTCATCGCCCAGGTGTCGATCAGATCGACCTCGAAATTCCCGTCCTCCTTGGGCAGCCCGGTGGTCCACTGGTTGGGCTGGTGCTCGCCGAAATAGATGTAGCTGACCTTGCCATCGCGGGCGCCCGAGATGCGGCTCCACGGCCAGGCGGCATTGTGCCCCATCGGCGTCAGCCCGTCCGTCGCGTCTTCCTCGATGATCTGGCGGAGGAACCCGATGCGCTTCCAGGCTTCGCCGTGGAGCTTGCCGCCCTTGGCCCACCAGATCAGGTCGTCGGGGTCGGCATAGGTCTCGCCATGCCCCGCGTAGCCGCCGCGCATCACCGTGGTCCAGAACCGGTGCGTGAGTTCCTGGGCGGTGATGTTGCCCCAGCTCGGCCAGATATTGCCCTCGTATTCCGGCTCGTCGTTGACCACGGGCTTGCCATACTGCTCGCGCCATTCAGGCGTCCGCTTCACATCCCAGTTCTGGATGCAGACATGGCTGACCCAGGCCTTGCGATGGTCGAAGTTCATCGACTGGTCGCCATTGTGGATCGACTTCAGGTGCCCGTAGGGGTCGTTCTCTTCGAGGATGTGGAAATAGCGGTCCCACTGCGCCACGGGCTTGGTATCGAGCAGGAAATCGTACTCGTTGGCCAGCGCCCACCAGACGTTGGAATAGGCCGCGAGCCGGGCCGCGAGATAGGCGACATAGCGGAAATCCTGCTCCGCCGACATGTTGGAATAGCCCCAGCGGTCATAGGGGTGGAAGATGATCAGGTCGGCCTCGATCCCCATGTCGCGCAACTTGCCGACCTGCTGCTCGAAGTGCTGGAACGCTTTGGGATTGGGCCGGTCGAAATCGAGCCTGCCGTCGGCGCCGGTGAGATAGACATCCTGCAGCGGCTCGTTGGTGTTGAACGGATAGTCCTTGGGGAACACTCCCATGCGGATCTTGTTGAACTTCGCCTGCGCGAGCGTCTCGAGCGTTTCGGCTTGCATGGCGAGCGGCTGGTGCGTCCAGGCATAGCAGGTGGTGCCGAACGGCACATAGGGCGTGCCGTCGGCATGGGCGAAGTGGAACTTGTTCGTCACGGCCACCGGCCCGTGCTGGCCGGGGCGCGCCGCGGTGACGGTGAGGCTGCCGGTCTTGCCGTCGAGGTCGGCAGTTTTCGAGCGCGTGCGATACGTCCACTCGCCTTCGTTGTCGGGCATGAAGCGCACCCGGTAGGTACCCTCGCCGTCATAGAACCCGGGCACCCGCACTTCTCGCGAATGCTGCGCGAACACTGCGTCGAAGCTCACCTCGAGATAGGGGTTGCCGCTGGCCGGGCCGGCAAAGCTCGCTTCGAAAATATCGTACTTGGCGGTCATGGAGAGATCCTCAGTCGATGCGCCTGAACAGCAGCGCGAGATAAGGTTTCGGCTCGAAATGCAGCACGTCGCCGCGCTTGACGCTCGGCGCCAGCAGCGTCTCGGTCATGTTCCAGGTGTCGATCAGCGTGGCGCTGTACTGCTCGTCGGGCGGCACGGCGACCGTCGCCTCGCTCGGCTGGTTTTCGCCCAGGTAGCTCAGGTAATAGCGGTGCGGCTGCCCGGCAGTCGGCCACCACGCCATCGCCGGAGCCCAGCCCTCTTCGCCCGCCGGCGGCACAAACAGCTGCTGCAGCACCACATTGTCGAGCCCGCCCGCGATCGCAATGCGATAGGCGCCGGTGGATTTGACCGGATCGAGCCCCTCCTCGGGCCCCTCCTCCATGATGCGGCGGAGAAAGGCGATGCGCGCAACGCTCTCGCCGATCAGCTTGCCGCCCTTGGCCCACCAGATGGTGTTGGTTTCATTGTTGAAGGTTTCGCCATGGGTGACGTAGCCGCCATTGACCACCCCATCCCAGAACCGGCGCACCATCTTCTGGCCGGAAATATTGCCCCAGAGCTCGGCGATGGTCCCCTCGTAACAGCACTCGTCGATCGACACCGGCTTGCCGTACTTCTCGCGCCACACCGCCGACTGGTTGGCCGCCGAACGCTGGATCGAGGCGTGGCTAATGCGCGGGTGGTTGTGGTCGTAGAACTTGAAGCAGTTATGGACGCTGAGCAGGTGCCCGAAGGGGTCGTTGTCGGCGGTGATGTTGATGAAGCGGTCCCAATCCTGAGGGGTCTTTTGCGGCATCAGGTCGTATTCGTTGGCCATCGACCACCAGACATTGGGCAAGGCGGCGAGCCGCGCGGTGAGGTAGCGCAGGTACCGGTCGTCCTCGGCCGGCGACATGCGCGAAAAGCCCCAGCGGTCATAGGGGTGGAAGACGATCAGGTCGGCTTCGACCCCGATCTCCGCCAACTGGTTGATGCGCTGCTCCAGGTGCTGGAAATACGCCGGCTCGAACTGGGTGAAATCGAACTTCCAGCCGTACTTGTCGGCCCCTGCGAAGCTCCCATCCCACTTGCTCCTGCCCGCTGTCACGAGCTTGAACGGGTACCGCTCGGGCTCGTTCTCATTGTAGCGGTAGTGCTTGGGGAACACGCACATGCGGATCTTGGTGAAGGGCGCCGCGGCGAGGCTCGCGAGCGTCTCTTCTTCCAGCGCGTCGCCCTGCAGGTTCCACACATAGGCTGTGGTGCCGATATTGATGTAGCGCGTGCCGTCCGCGTATCGGAAATGGTGCCGGTTGGCGACCCGCACCGGGCCGTGATGGTTCGGTAGTGCCGGTCCCACCTCGAAGGTGCCGCCGAGATGGTCGAGCTCGGGCGCATTGCTGCGCGTCTCGTAGCTCCACGCCCCCGTCGTGTCGGGGAGGAAGCGCAGCTTGTAGACCCCGGCCCCGTCATAGAACCCATTGACCCGCACTTCGCGCTCGCCCTGCCGGAAGATGGCGGTGAGCGCGACATCGAGGAACGGGTTGCCGGTGGAGGGGCCGGCGAGGGTGATCTCGTGGGTCGCCCAAAGCGAGGCGGTGGTATTGGTCATCTGCGAATTCCCTTGAAGTACAATGTGGTGCGCCAGCCCAGAAGGCCCCCTCACCCGGCCCTTCGGGCCGACCTCTCCCCCCAGGGAGAGGTGACGATGGGGGCGAGATGGTGCCACCCTTCCACCTCTCCCTGGGGGGAGAGGTCGCCGCGCAGCGGCGGGCGAGGGGGCCTTTTGACCTCTACCAAAATCACGCCGCCGCCTTCCGCGGCCGCCAGCGGGTTTTCGTGGTCGGGATCGAGCTCAGCAGCAGCTTGGTATAGTCGTGTTGGGGGTCGCCCATCACCTGCCGGGCGTCGCCGAATTCCACCACCACGCCCTTGTTCATCACCGCGACGTAGTCCGAGATGTAGTAGGCGGTGGCGAGGTCGTGGGTGATGTAGAGAAAGCTCCGACCGGCCTCGTCGCGCAGCTGCTTGAACAGGTTGATGATGATCATCCGCCGCGACGCATCGATCATCGACACCGGCTCGTCCGCGACGATGAGCTTGGGCTGCGGGATCAGTGCCCGCGCCACCGAGATGCGCTGCAATTCGCCGCCCGAGAACTGGTTGGTGTACTTGCCGCGCACCGCCTCGTACTTGAGCCCAACGCTCTGGAGCGCCGCAGCCACGGCCGCCTCTGCTGCGGTCGTGTCCATGCCGGCAACGCGCTGCGCCGTCTCATGCAGATACGCATCGACCGGCCGATACCGGCTGAAGGCCTCGAACGGGTTCTGGAAGATCGGCTGCACCAGCCCGAGGAACTGCTTCTTGCTGAGCGTCGTGCCTTTGCCGGTGACCACTGTGTCGTAGACGATGGCCCGTCCCGAACTCGGGGTTTCGAGCCGCAGCAGGGTCTTGGCCAGGGTGGTCTTCCCCGAGCCGGATTCCCCGACCACCGCGATCACCACCGGCTTGTCGCTCTCGACCGTGATGTTGACGTCGTTCAGCGCCTTGACCTGCCGCGAGCGCACCAGCCCGCCCTGCCGGTAGACCTTGTTCAGCCCTTCGGTCTTCAGGATCACGGTCATGCCGCCGCTCCCAGACTTTGGCTCGGTCGCGCCATGAAATGGCCCGGCTTCACCTCGATCAGCTCCGGTTCCACCCGATAGGCACGGTCGCCCCCTGCCCCGGCCATGCTGGCCAGCACGCCGCGCATGCTGTCGTCGCCAATGGTGGGCAGCGAGTCGATCAGCATCTTGGTGTAGGCGTGCTGGGGGTCGGCGAAGACGCTTTCGGTGTCGCCATATTCGACCACCCGGCCGGCATACATGATCAGCATCTTGTGGGTGACCTGGTAGTGGACGCCCATGTCGTGCGAAACAACGAGGATGGTGTTGCCCATCAGCTCCTGCACTTCCATCAGGAGCAGCAGGATTTCCTTCTGCACCACCACGTCGAGCGCGGTGGTCGGTTCGTCCGCGATGATCAGCTCGGGCTGGAAGAAGGTGGCGAGCGCGATCATCACCCGTTGCCGCATGCCGCCCGACAGCTGGTGCGGGTAGGAGTCCATCGCTTCGGCCGGCAGGCCGAGCTTGCCGATATAGGCCCGCGCCCGCTCCAGCACCCGCTTCTTGTTGCTGTCGGTGCCGGGGAAATCGGTGAACTGGTCGCGGATGCGAATGACCGGGTTCAGCGAGTTCATCGAGCTCTGGGGGATGTAGGAGATCGACTTGAACCATTCCCGACGGATGGTCTGCGTCGTCACCGGCAGCCCGTCGGCGCCCTTCATGCCATATTCGATGCTGCCGCCCGAAAGCGACATCGGCGATTGAATATCGCCATAGATCGCCTTCATCAGCGTGGACTTGCCGCAGCCGGATTCTCCGGCAATGCCGACGATCGAGCCGTCCGGAATGGTCAGCGTCACACCGTTGACCGCTTCGATCACCCGGTTGCCGATGCGATAGCTGATCCTGAGATCGTTGAGTTTGATCATGCGACACCCCGCTTGTTGGCGAATGCGGCGTTGAAGCCGGTCGAAGTCAGGAACAACCCGAGGAACAAGAGGATCGAGGCGACGATCGGCGCCACCAGCCAGGGGTAGTTGCCGGTGAACAGCGCGTTGTAGTTGAGCGCCCAGAAGATGATCGAGCCGAGCGTCGGTATCTCGACCTTCGAAAGCCCGATCACCGCCAGCGTCGCCTCGGTGTTGACCGCAAACAGGATCGTGTTGATGAAGCCCACCACCATGTAGGCCGAGACGTACGGGAAGATTTCCCTGACGATGATCGCCACGGTGCCGGCGCCCGAGAATCGCGCCATGTTGATGAACTCGCGCTCGCGCAGCGACAGCGCCATAGAGCGGATGGTGCGGGCGCCCCAGGCCCAGCCGAACACCACGATGATCAGGCCCACCGTGAGGAACGTGGTGTTGCCGCGGATCACCGCACCCAGGATGATCATGATCGGCAGCAACGGAATGGTGATGAAGCTGTCGACGATCAGCATCACCGCGCGCTCGTAGTTCCCTCCGATATAGCCGGCGCTCAGGCCGACGGCGGTCGAGATGATCGTGACCCCCACCCCGACCAGGATGCCCAGGATCAGCGAGTTGCGCACGGCGAACACCAGGAACCAGAAGATGTCCTGGCCCAGCGCATTGGTGCCGAGCAGGTGCTCGCCCGACATCGGCATGTTCTTGAGGTAGGTCGCCTGCAGCGACGGATCGGCCGGACAGAAGAACGGCAGGATGAAGCTGCCGAGCACGAAGATGGCGATCAGCGTCAGCCCGATGGCGAGGCGGGCATTGAGCAGCCATAGCCAATTGCCGCGTCGGCCGCTATCGGCAGCGGCGGGGAGCGCGGCGCCAGCGGGCGCCGAGGTGGTGTCCGTGGTCATTTGTGGCGGATCCGCGGGTCGAGAAGGGGATAGATGAGGTCGATGACGAGCCCTGCCGTCGCGACGGCGAGGATGGAGACGGCGATGGCGCCGTAGAGCACGTTGTAATCGCCACTACTGGCGGCGGTGCGCATGATCAGCCCGACGCCGGGATAGGAGAACAGCATCTCGGTCAGGAGCGCGCCGTTGAACACCGTGCCCAGCGACAGCGCCAGCGCGGTCACCTGCGGCAGCATGGCGTTGCGGAACACGTAGCGCACCATGCGCGTCCAGTTCGACGTGCCCTTCAGTCGCGCATAGGTGACATAGGGCTCCTCGGTGGTCGCCACCGCCAGCGCCTTCATCGAAAGGATGTTCCAGCCGAACCCGGCCAGCACCAGCGTCAACGCCGGCAGCAGCGAGTTGTAGATCACCATGCCGAATTTCTGCGGTGTCATCTGGCCGACCGGGAAGGTCGGCGACAGCGGGAAGATCGGGAAGATATAGGCGAGCAGCAGGATCACGCTGACCGCGAGAATGTAATAGGGGATCGGGTACAGCAGGATCCCCACCAGCTCGAGAATGGTCGCCGCCTTCTTGGTGTGAAAGTAGCCGGCAACCAGCCCGACGAGGTTGCCCAGCGCCCAGGCGATCAGCGTCGAAACCAGCAGCAGCCCCAGCGTCCAGGGCAGCGCATTGAAGATCATCGAGCCGACCGTCTGCGGGTAGTAGGTGAAGCTCGGCCCGAAATCGAAATGCAGGATCACCCGGTCGAGATAGGCCAGGTACTGGCTGAACAGATCGCCCTTCAGACCGTAGAGGCCCTCCAGGCTTTCCCGCAGCTGCGCGATGGCCTCGGGCGTCAAGGCGCCGCTGGCGCGGGTCTGCAACTGGCTGATGTAACCGTCGATCGGGTTGGTCGGCATCAGCCGCGGCAACAGGAACGTAATGGTCAGCCCGATGAACAGAACCGCGAGGTAGAGGCCGATACGCTTGGCCACATATTGCACGACACCCATGGGGACCAACCTGTATTGCACGAGAACCGAGAGGGGATGGGGCGGCCGGGAGGTTGCCGCCCCACCTGCGTGGCCGGCTTACTTGCCGGTCGGCTGGATGTTGATCAGCGTCTTCTTGAACGACGACCACCAGCTGTAGGGGGCGGCGTAGAAGTTGTCCGCCTTGGGGTAGTTGGTCCAATAGGTGTTGTTGGTCGGAATGGTGGTGGGGATGTTCATCAGCTCGATGACCTGCATTCCTGAGGTCAGCTTGCGGGTGATCTCACGCCCATTCTCGACGAACTCGTCCGAACCGATCTCCAGCGCCTTGCTCTTTTCGACGATATCGAAAATCGCCGGGTCGGTGACGCGCAACAGGTTGTTGCCGTTATTGTTGTCGTTGGAGTCGAACGGGAACACATATTGCTCGCGCATCGATTGCCAGCTGTTCAGCCAGTTGGCGTTGTAGACGCAGGTAGCGCCCCACTGCATCATCACGTCGAGCTTGGCGTTGGTGTTCGACACCGTGGTGAATTCGCCGTTGTCGACCTGCCGGGCGGTGACGTTGAAGCCCGCCTTCTTCCAGCTGTCGGCGATCGAGAATCCGACGCGCTGCATCACCTTGTTCCAGTCGGCCGGAACCACCAGTTCGATGGTCCAGGGCGAACCATCCGGCTTGGTATAGAAGCCGTCGGCGCCCTTCTTGATGCCCACCGAAGCAAGCAGCTTCTCGGCCTCAGCCAGGTCATACTTCCACCAGCCCACGCCGAACCCGGCCTTCACCGCGTCGCCGCTCGGCAGCTGGTCGGCGGGCGTGCCCTGCGCCTTCAGCTTGTCGACCAGTTCCTGTCCGAAGTTTGGGTTGAACGGCTTGTAGCCATCGGCCAGCGTCAGCTCGTTGAGGAAGCCCTCGAGCGGCTCGTAGAAGATCGGTCCGGTGATCGGGGTGTCGGCGATCGGCAGCGCCGCCGGCTTGAACTGGCCGCTGACCGAGGTGATGCCGACCGTCTGCAGGTCGAGAGACAGCGCCAGCGCCCAGCGCACTTCGGGTTTGTCGAAGGGCGGCTTCTGCTGGTTGATGTAGGCGCCATAGGCGCATGCATCGTTCATGTCATGATACGGCAGCGTCGGCGAGAACGTTTCGATCGCCGGATTGCGCGCCTTGGCTGCGGCAATTGAGTCCGGGCTCATGAAGGTGTCGATGTCGTACTGGTTCTGCACGAATGCCAGCGTCCGGGTCTCTTCGGCGCCGAAATCCTTGTAGAGCACGTATTTCGGCTTGGGCTCGCCCGAGTTGCCCCAGGCTGAACGCTGCCAGTCCTCGCGCTTCTCCCACAGCTGCCAGAAGCCGTTGGGATCGTATTCCTTGATCTTGTAAGGCCCGAGCGTCACCGCCGGCGCGCCCTTGTAGGTGACGACCTGGTCGCCCAGCGGCTCGTAGATGTGCTTGGGCACGATGGTGAACAGCGAGCCCCAGGAATAGACGCCCATCACCGTCTGGAAATCGTAGGCCGGGGCGGCCGTTTCGACCTCGAAGGTATAGTTGTCGATCTTCTTCCAGCTCGCATCCTTGATGTAGTTCGCGGCACGGAAGACGAAGGTCAGCTTGTCCTTGTATTTGAAGGTGGTGTCGAGCGTGTAGATGATGTCGTCGACGGTAAACTCGACCCCGTCGCTCCAGAACACGCCGGGCCGGATCTTGACGCGAAACTTGGTGTGCTCGGGATTGAGCACTTCCACCGGTCCATCGGCCAGCTCAGGGTAGGATTGGCCGGTCGCGGTATCCATCTCCCACAGCCACCCCCAGCCGAGCTCGCGGAAGCCACGCCACACCGCATACTGATTGAGCGGGTTCTGCGCATCGGGGTTGGCCGTCTTGCCGTCGAAGGTCTGCACGATCAGCGTCTCGCTGCGGGGCGTGCCCACATCGGTCATTTCCTGCGCGTAGCTGGCGCCTGCCAGCAGCAGGCCCGCCAGCGGGGCCAGCACGTATCGGCCAAGCCGTACCATTGTCCGTGTCCTCCTCATGTGCCCAGGATCGCCGCCGGGTCTCGGCCAAAGCGTCCGGGATTGAACCTCGCGGTGGTCGGCCATCGCACAGCCGTGCCGTCAGCCGGCTTCACGCCGGCCGCGCACGAAGTCGCCGTGTTCGAAGGGCTCCTCACCTGCTCCCCGTGCGCACCTCAGGTATCTGCACCCGAGGCCCGCATCGCAACCAGACGAGTTCTGTCTGTTTCGTTTTGTTTGCGATTGATGACGATTACGGAGCTATTGAGCGCAAGTCAATGCCGATTTTCGCGGCGATCGCCAGTAAGCAGCGCGTATCCGATCCGGTTCGGCAGCGCGGCACAGCGTCCTGCCCCAGCGACTGGCGCTGAGGCAGTGGAACTAAGAGACTGGTGGGTCTAAACTATTTCAGCGAGCGATGATCAGTTCGATGCCACGACGCTCGAACTCCCGGGCGTCTTCGTCCCGGATCCCGTCATCGGTGATAAACGAGTGAATCACATCCAAAGTGCCAAGCCGCGTGAACGAAGTGCGGTTGATCTTGGTGGAATCCGCCACCAGGTAGACGTGCTGCGCCGCCTTTATCATCGCCTGCTTCAGCTGCAGATCGGCAAAGCTCGGATAGGTCAGCCCGGCATCGAGCGACACCCCGGCCGTGGCGAGGAACAACTTGCCCGAAAGGATGTCGCGGAAATATTCGACCGACTTGTCGCCGCTCAGCGACAGGGTGGGCGCCTTGAACTGGCCGCCCGGCATATGCACCGCGAATCCGGGCACCGCGCCGAGGATCAGCGCAATGTTGAGCGCATTGGTGATGACGGTAAGGTCGCGCCGCTGCAGCAGCCCGTGCGCCACCTCGGTGGTGGTCGAGCCGGCATCGAGAATGATCGTCTCGCCATCGCCGACCAGCGCTGCGGCGCGCACCCCGATCCTGCGCTTTTTGTCCATGTTCTCAAGGTGTTGCAGGCTCAGCGTCTCGACCTGCCGGGGCAGCGTCTTGAGGAATGCGCCGCCATGCTCCCTGGTGATATAGCCGTCGGCTTCCAGCCGCTCGAGATCCTGTCGGATCGTCGCTTCGCTGACTTCGAAGGCGGCGGAGAGGTCGCGCACCCGGGCGCTGCCCTCTTCCTGCAGCCACTCGAGAATCTTGCGCCGCCGCGGCTCCGCCAACAGCCCGCTCAGCGTGCCGGCGTCGACGCCTGCCTTGCGGTCCTGCCGGCGGATGCTCTTCTGCTCGTTCATCTCTCAGGCGCGCCTTTGCTGACCTCTGGCAAACTACCGTGGCGGTTGGGTTTTCCGCAACCCGCGCACCCCGCTTTCCACTTCGGATATCTAGCAACTATACGCCAAACGAAACCATTCGCAAATTTTCGATAGTGACGAGCGGCAAACAATCGGTTAGTTGTCGCAGCAAGATGCATGGGAGGCAGCGGCAGCAAGCCGTCTTACCCCGAATGCTGGAGGAGGCAGTTTTGACGTTCCCGGCTTCCGCCGAACTTCGCAACGATCCGGTCGCGCTGATCCGCGACAAGGCGCTGTGGATCCGCCGGCGCAGTTTCCAGATGGTGTACGAGGCGCAATTGGGTCACCCCGGTGGCGATTTCAGCGCCGCCGACGTGCTGGCGACGCTGTATTTCGGCGTGCTGCGCCACGATCCCGCCGATCCGCGCCACCCGACGCGCGATCGCTTCGTGATGAGCAAGGGCCACTGCACCGGCGCCTTCTATGCCGTGCTCGCCGCCGCCGGCTTCTTCCCCGAAGCGCAGCTGAACACCTACATGCAGCCGCTGTCGCTGCTCAACGGCCATCCCAACCGCAACTACCTGCCCGGCGTCGAGACCAATACCGGCCCGCTCGGCCACGGCCTGCCGGTCAGCGTCGGCATCGCCATTGCCGGCCAGATCGACAATGCCGATTACCGCACTTTCGTGCTCACCGGCGACGGCGAACTGCAGGAAGGCAGCAACTGGGAAGCGGCGCTGACCGCCGGGCATCGGAAGCTCGAGAACCTGACGCTGATCATCGATCGCAACCGGCTGCAGCAGGGCGCCCGCACCGAGGAAACCGCCGGCCTCGATCCGCTCGACGACAAGTGGCGCGCCTTTGGCTGGCAGGTCGAGATGGTCGACGGCCACGATCACCGCGCCCTCTACGAAGTGCTGAGCAAGTCGCCCAAGGGCCGCGGCAAGCCGCTCTGCGTCATCGCCAACACCTTTAAAGGCAAGGGCGTCAGCTTCATGCACGACAACGTCGCCTGGCACCACGGCGTGCCCAACAAGGAACAGTACGAGCAAGCCATGCGGGAACTCGCCTGATGAGCGCCGCTGCCCCTGCCCCCGCCGGCTGGCACGATTGCCGCGACACCTTCTCGAAGACCGTCGAGGCGCTGGCCGAATCCGACCCGCGCATCGTCACCGTGGTCAGCGACAGCGTCGGCTCGTCCAAGCTGGTCAATTTCAGGAAGCGCTGGCCCGAGCGCATGGTCAATGTCGGCATCGCCGAGCAGACCGTGGTGGCGGTGGGCGCCGGCCTCGCCAATGGCGGCAAGATCCCCTTCGTTTCGGCCGCCGCGTGCTTTCTCACCGCCCGGGCGATGGAGCAGATCAAGGCCGATATCGCCTATACCAATGTCAACGTGAAGCTGATCGGCCAATCGAGCGGCGTCGCCTATGGCGAACTCGGCCCCACCCACCATTCCATCGAGGACATGGCCTGGCTGCGGCTGCTCAACAACCTGACGCTGATCGTCCCCTCCGACCCCTGGGAGACCGAACAGGCGATCCGCGCCGCCGCGGCACTCGATGGCCCGGTGTTCATCCGGGTGAGCCGCATGCCGGTGCCCGACCTCAAGCGCTCCAACGCGAAGTTCGAGATCGGCAAGGCCGAGACTTTGCGTGATGGTGACGATCTCGCCATCATCGCCAATGGCGTGATGGTGCACCGCGCGCTCGCCGCGGCCGAGGCGCTCGCCGCCGACGGCATCGCGGCGCGCGTCATCAACATGTCGACGGTCAACCCGCTCGACGAGGCGACCATCCTCGAAGCGGCGAAGACCGGCGCCGTCGTCACCGTCGAAGAGCACTCGGTGCGCGGTGGTCTCGGCGGTGCAGTGGCCGAAGTCCTGGCGACGCATGATCCGGTGCCGATGCGCATTCTCGGCTTCCCCGGCTTCCTGCCCACCGGCTCGGCCGACTGGCTGCTCGAGCATTTCCATCTGAACGCCGCCGGTATCGCCGACGCCGCACGCCAGCTTCTTGCCCGCAAATGAGCAACGGGCTGATCCTCGCCATCGACCAGGGCACCACCAACACCAAGGCCCTGGCGTTCGACGCCGAGGGCCAGGTGGTGGCCAGTGCTGCGGTATCGATGGCGGTCAGCTATCCGCAGCCCGGCTGGGCCGAGCAATCGGCCACCGCTATCTGGCAGGCCGTTCGCACCGTAATAGCCGACGTCGTCGCCAGGGTCGGCCCCGACCTGGACGCGCTGGCCATCTCCAATCAGCGCGAAACCATCGTGGTGTGGGACAGTCGCACCGGCGAGCCGATCGCCCCGGCCATCCTCTGGCAATGCCGCCGCTCGGCCCCCGCCTGCGCCGCCATCCGAGCCGCCGGGCATGGTGAGTTGATCGAGTCCCGCACCGGGCTTGGCATCGATCCGCTGTTCCCGGCAGCCAAGCTTGCCTGGGTCCTCGACAACGTCTCCGGTGCCCGGGACGCCGCCGCCGCGGGGCATTTACGCGCCGGCACCATCGATGCCTGGCTGCTGTGGAACCTCACCGGTGGCGAGCACGCCACCGATCATTCCAACGCCTCGCGCACCCAGCTGTTCAACACCGAGGCGCTGGCCTGGGACGCCGAACTCGCCCGCATCTTCGATGTGCCGCTGAGCCTCATGCCCCGCGTTCGCCCCTCCGACAGCGCCTTCGGCGCAGCCGCAGCGGGCGTCTCGGCCCTGGCTGCCGGAACGCCCATCCACGCCATGATCGGGGACTCTCACGCCGCCCTGTTCGGCCACGGCGTGCGCGAACCGGGCACGGTGAAGGCGACCTACGGCACCGGCACCTCGCTGATGACCCTGACCTCGGGTCGCATCATGAGCCGCAGCGGCCTCTCCTCGACCATCGCCTGGAGCACCAGCGCCGGCGTCGCTTATGCGCTCGAGGGCAATATCTCGGTCTCAGGCCAGGCCGTCGCCTTCATGGGGAGCCTGCTCGGCATCCCCGACCCCGCCGCCGTCGCCGCACTGGCCGCCACCGTCCCCGACAGCAATGGCGTCACCTTCGTGCCGGCCTTGGTCGGGCTTGGCGCCCCCTATTGGGATCCTGACGCCCGCGGCAGCATCTCGGGCCTGGCGCTCGGCACCACCCCGGCGCACCTGGCGCGGGCCGCCGTCGAAGCCATCGCCTTCCAGGTCGCCGACGTGTTCAGCGCCATGGAAGCCGATCTCGGCCAGCCGCTGGGCCGGCTCTCGGCCGATGGCGGCGCGGCCCGCAACGACATGCTGCTGCAGTTCCAGGCCGACCTGATCGATCGCCCGGTGCTGCGCGGCGAGTTGCCGGAAGTCAGCGCCGCCGGCGCCGCGCTGCTCGCCGCTTCGGGCCTCGGCCGCAACACCACGCGGCCCAAAGGGCGAGAGGACCAGTTCATCCCGCAAATGTCGCAAGCCGCGCGCCAGGCGGCGCTCTCGGGCTGGCTCGCCGGCGTCGGTCGCGTGCTGCAGCGGGACCAGATCACCTGAACCAACCGCTTCGGGCGGACAACAACACGAGGGAGACCATCGAGATGAGCAAGCTGCGCTTCGGAGCCGGCATCTGGCATTTTGCCACCTATGTCGATCGCTACGCCACCGACGGCTATGGCGAACCGCGCAACGTCATCGAGGCCATCGACCTCGCCGGCAAGGTGCGCGACCTCAGCGTCGTCGACATCAACTACCCATTCTTCGGCGGCGAGTTCTCCAATGCCGAAATCAAGACGGCGCTCGATCGCAACAAGCTCGGCGTCATCGGCATCACCCCCGAGATCTACACCCGCGAATTCCGCAAGGGCGCCTTCACCAACCCCGATCCGGGCATTCGCCAGCGCGCCCACGAACTGATCACCGAAGCCGCCGGCGTGGTGCGCGAATTCAAGGCCGAGTACGTGAAGCTCTGGCCGGGCCAGGATGGTTGGGACTATCCGTTCCAGGTCGATCACGGGGCGCTGTGGAAGAACTCGCTCGACGGCGTCGGCCGGCTCGCGAGCGAAAATCCCGACCTCAAATTCGTCATCGAATACAAGCCGCGCGAGCCGCGCGTGCATATGAGCTTTGACTCGCTGGCCCGCACCTTGCTCGGCATCGAGAAGATCGGCCTGCCCAATGTCGGCATCCTGCTCGATTTCGGCCACGCCATTTTCGGCGGCGAATCCGCCGCCGACTCCGCCCAGATGGCCATCGATTACGGCCGGCTGTTCGGCATGGACGTCAACGACAACTACCGCTCCTGGGACGACGACCTGGTGGCCGGCAGCCTCCACCCGATCGAGCTGTTCGAGTTCTTCCACGTGCTGCGCAAGAACAAGTGGGACGGCGTCTGGCAGCTCGACCAGTTCCCGTTCCGAGAGGACAGCGTCGCAACTGCCGATCACGCCATCGACTTCCTCAAGGCGGTCGACCGCGGCCTCGAAGCGCTGGATCTCAAGGCGCTGCGCAAGGCCCAGGAAGACCACGACGCCATCGCTGCGCTGCGCATCGCGCAGAAGGCGCTGTTCGGGTCGTTCTGAGGCCACCGTCCTCTCCGTGATCCTCCCCCGCGTGGCGGGGGAGGGGGACCAGCGAAGCTGGTGGAGGGGGCGGCCAAACCATCGGCGCGTCCTGCCCCCGCCACCGCCATCGGCGGTCCCCCTCCCCCGCCACGCGGGGGAGGATTGCTGCACCGCCGGTGCCTGGCCCACGGACAAGCTGCCGCACCGCCAAATGGTGCACTTTCCAACCGTCTCATCCCCACCTATACCCGATGCACACACTGATTTGGGGACGGGACGCTGCCGGGATTTTCGCCTGACATTGCATTGGGAGCACTATGTGCCTTGCCGTTTCTGGCATGCATCCTCGCCTATGCGCTGCAGGGTCGATTATCCTCGGGAGCGGTGTACGTCAGCGGCGGCGTCGCGGCCCTGCTCTTCCTCATCACCCTGCTGCTGTTCCCGCAGATTTCAGCTGTCGGCGTGCTGTCCCACCGCATCGAGTGGATCCCGCAGCTCGGGCTCAATCTGACGCTGCGCATGGATGGCCTCGCCTGGCTGTTCTGCGTGCTGATCACGCTGATCGGCCTGCTCGTCGTGCTCTATGCCCGCTACTACATGTCGCCCAAGGATCCGGTGGCGCGGTTCTATGCGCTGTTGCTCGCCTTCATGGGCGCGATGCTGGGGCTCGTGCTCTCCGGCAACATCATCCAGCTCGCCGTGTTCTGGGAGCTGACCGGCCTCGTCTCGTTCCTGCTCATCGGCTACTGGTACCATCGCGGCGATGCGCGCGATGGCGCTCGCATGGCGCTGATCGTTACCGGCATGGGCGGGCTGGCGCTGTTCGTCGCCATGCTGCTGATCGGCCATATCGTCGGCAGCTACGAGCTCGACGATGTGCTGGCTTCGGGCAGCACGCTGGTCGATAGCCCGCTCTATCCGGTCACGCTGATCCTGTTCCTGCTCGCCGCCTTCACCAAGAGCGCGCAGTTCCCGTTCCAGTTCTGGCTGCCCAACGCCATGACGGCGCCGACCCCCGTCTCGGCCTATCTCCATTCGGCCACCATGGTGAAGGCCGGCGTCTTCCTCCTCACCCGGTTCTGGCCGGTAATGTCCGATTCCGAACTCTGGTTCGCCATCGTCACCTATACCGGCCTCGCGACGCTGATCTTCGGCGCCGCCGCCGCCCTGTTCCAGCGCGACCTCAAGGGCCTCCTCGCCTATTCGACCATCAGCCATCTCGGCCTCATCACCACGCTGCTGGGCATGGGGACGCCGCTTGCCGCCGTGGCGGCGATCTTCCACATCGCCAACCACGCTACCTTCAAGGCGTCGTTGTTCATGGTGGTGGGCATCATCGACCACGAAACCGGCACCCGCGACGTGCGAAAGCTCAGTGGCCTCAGGCGGTTCATGCCGTTCACCGCCACCTTCGCCATCATCGCCTGCGGCGCCATGGCCGGGGTGCCGCTGCTCAACGGCTTTCTCTCCAAGGAGATGTTCTTCACCGAAACGGCAGTGTTCAACCCGAACGCATTCGTCAACCTGTCGCTGCCGATTGGCGCGACCATTGCCGGCATGCTGAGCGTCGCCTACTCGATCAAGTTCGTGCATGGCGTGTTCTTCGGGCCGCCGCCGACTGAACTCGACCGGGTGCCGCACGAACCGCCGGCCTTGATGCGGCGGCCGATGGAACTGCTGGTCGTGGTCTGCCTCGCCGTCGGCATCATCCCCGGCATCACCATCGGGCCGTTCCTCGCCTCGGCGGTGCAGTCGGTGCTGGGTGCCGACACGCCCTATTACAGCCTCTCGGTCTGGCACGGCTTCAACTGGCCGCTCTTGATGAGCCTCCTCGCCATGCTCGGCGGCGTGGTGATCTACGTGCCCTATTACCGGCGCTTCCGCGATGTCGACGGGCTGCCCTTCCTCACCCGCTTCCGCGGCCAGCGCATCTTCGAGCGCCTGCTGGTCAACGCCACCAACAAATGGGCGCGGAGCTTCATTGAGCTGTTCGGCACGCAGCGGCTGCAGCCGCAGATCTTCATCGTCGTGCTGCTGGCGCTCCTTGCCGGCGTCGCCGCCGGCTGGGCCCGCATGGGCAACCTGCCGCTGCCCGAAAGCTTCGATCCGGTGCTCGGCCTCGTCTGGGTGCTGGGCGGCGTCAGCGCCATCGCCGCAGCACAGCAGGCCAGGTTCCACCGCCTTGCGGCGATGATCCTGATGGGCGGCGCCGGGCTCGCCACCTGCATCACCTTCGCCTGGCTGTCGGCCCCCGACCTGGCGCTGACCCAGTTGCTCGCCGAAATCGCCACTACGGTGCTGATCCTGCTCGGCCTTCGCTGGCTGCCCAAGCGCCTGCCGGTGCCTGACGACCTGACGCTCAGATCGCGTGCGCGCCGGGCCCGCGATATCGGTCTCGCGGTGCTGGTGGGGTTGGGCGCAGCGCTCGCCAGCTATGCCGTGATGACCCGCGGCGCCCCGACCGGCATCTCGGAATTCTTCCTCGCCAACGCCTACAAGCAGGGCGGCGGCACCAACGTCGTCAACGTCATGCTGGTGGATTTCCGCGGCTTCGACACCATGGGCGAAATCACCGTGCTCGGCGTCGTGGCGCTCACCGTGTTCGCCCTGCTCCGCCGCTTCCGCCCGGCCGCCGACAGCGCCGACCGGCCCGAGCAGCAGCGCCTGCTCGATGGCAGCGCCGAGGGCCAGCGGCTCGCCGATGATTTCCTGCGTATCCCGGCGCTGATCATGACCTGGCTGTTCCCGGTGGTGATCGCGATCGCCATCTACATGCTGCTGCGCGGCCATGATCTGCCCGGCGGCGGCTTCATCGCCGGCATCATCCTGTCGCTGGCCTTCATCCTGCAATACATGGCCAACGGCACTCGCTGGGTCGAAGAGCGGCTGCGCGTCTTGCCGGTGCTGTGGATCGGCTGGGGGCTGGGGCTCGCCATGCTGACCGGGCTCGGCGCCATGGCGCTCGGCGCGCCTTTCCTCACCTCGGCCTTCGCCTATGCGGAGATCCCGCTGATCGGCAAGATTCCGCTGGCCACCGCGCTGCTCTTCGACCTCGGAGTGTTCGCGCTGGTGGTCGGCGCCACCGTGCTGATGCTGATCGCCTTGGCGCACCAGTCGATCCGAAGGCCCAAGCCCGCCGGCTCGGCCAAGCCGAGGGAACGCGAGGGACTGGCAAAATGGAACTGATCCTTGCCGCTGCCATCGGCGTGCTGGCCGCCTCGGGCGTTTACCTGATCCTCCGTCCGCGCACCTTCCAGGTGATCATCGGGCTGTCGCTGATCTCCTACGCGGTGAACCTGTTCATCCTCGCCATGGGCCGGCTGCGCATGGATGCGGCGCCGATCCTCGATGGCGCCAATGCCAACCCGGCCGACTATGTCGATCCGGTGCCGCAGGCCCTGGTGCTGACTGCCATCGTCATCGGCTTTGCCATGACGGCGCTTTTCCTCGTCGTGCTGCTGGCGGCCCGCGGCCTTACCGGCAACGACCACGTCGATGGAAAGCTGGACTGATGGCGGCGCTCAATCACATCGCCATCCTCCCCATCCTCGTGCCGATGGCGGCTGTCATCGCCAACCTGCTGCTCGGCAACCTGCGGCCCCCCAGCCGGGTGCGGCTCAACCTCGCCTTCAGCGTCGTGCTGGCGCTGGTGTCGATCCTGCTGCTGGTTGCGCTGGCGCAGTCCGATGGGCACCTCGCAGCGGTCTACCCGCTCGGCAACTGGCCGGTGCCGTTCGGCATCGTGCTGGTCGCCGACCGGCTCGCGGCCGTGATGGTGCTCGTCACCTCGATCCTGTCGCTTGCCGCCCTCGTCTATGCCTCGGCGCGCTGGCACAGCCGCGGCACCAACTTCTTCCCGCTGTTCCACGCCCTCACGATGGGGCTCAACGGCGCTTTCCTGACCGGTGACCTGTTCAACCTCTTCGTCTTCTTCGAGCTGCTGCTCGCCGCCTCCTACGGGCTGACCCTGCATGGCGGCGGCCGCAACCAGGTGAAGGCGGCGCTGCACTACATCGCCATCAACCTAGTGGCGTCGTTCCTGTTCCTCATCGGCGTGGCGCTGATCTACGCCACCACCGGCACGCTCAACATGGCCGATATCGCCCGCGCCGTACCGCTGATTGCGCCTGACGATCGTGGCCTGTTCGATGCCGGGGCGGCGGTGCTCGGGGTCGCCTTCCTGATCAAGGCCGGCTCCTGGCCGCTGCACTTCTGGCTGCCCCGCACCTATTCCTCGGCGGCCCCACCGGTGGCGGCCCTGTTCGCGGTAATGACCAAGGTGGGCTTTTACGCCATCCTCAGGCTCTGGACCCTGGTGTTCGCCAACTCATCCGGCCCCGAACTGGCCTTCGGGCAGAACGTGCTCCTGGTGCTGGGGCTTGCCACCATCAGTTTCGGCAGCATCGGCGCGCTGTCGAGCAAGGCGCTCGACCGGCTGGCGAGCTACCTGATCCTTGTTTCTGCCGGAACGCTGCTGCTCGCTGTCGGCTACAATGCGCCTGGCGTCACCAGCGGCGCGCTCTACTATGTCGTCGTCGCCACTCTCGCCGCCGGCGCACTGTTCCTCCTCAAGGATGTGATCGACCAGATCCTCCCCGCCGAAGCACAGGTGCTGGCGGTGTCGCTCGAAATCTACGGCGACGAGGAAGAAGCCGCTGACGACGTCGACGAGGTGAGCCGCACCGTGCCCGGCGCCGCGACGCTCGTCAGTTGGTGCTTCGCCATCGCGGCGTTGATCATGGCCGGCCTGCCGCCGCTCTCCGGGTTCGTGTCGAAATTCGCCATGATCTCGGCGGCGCTCGGCGCCGGGCCGACTGCCGCCACCTGGTGGTTCATCGCCGCGCTGATCGTTTCGGGCTTCCTGGTCCTCGTGGCGATGGTGCGCAACGGCATCAACATCTTCTGGACTTCGCTGCCCGACAGCGACACCCCCCTGGTGCGAACCGCGGAACTGGCGCCGATCGTCGTACTGCTGGCGCTCTGCGTGGCGCTGGCGCTGGCTGCCGGCCCGGCGATGGCGTTCTTCACCGAGACGGCCGCCTTCATCCATTCGCCACAGGGCTATGTCGATGTGGTGCTGCCCAGGGAAGCCACGCCATGAGGCGGCTGCTCCCCTATCCCGTGCTGGCGGGAGCGCTGCTGGTGCTGTGGCTGGTGCTGCAGCAGTCGCTCGGGCTCGGTCAGCTGCTGCTCGGCGGCGGCGTCGCCATCGGCGTGGCGTTTGCCGCCAGCGCCATCCTCCCCGGCCGGGTCCGGTTCCGCCGCCCCCTCAGCCTGCTGCAGCTGATAGCGGTGGCCGGCATCGACATCGTCCGCTCCAACATCGCGGTGCTGCTGATCCTCCTCAACCCCCGGGCCGAGCCGCGGGCCGGTTTCATCAAGATGGAGTTGCAGCTCACCAACCAGTTCGGCCTCGCGGTGCTGGCATGCCTGCTCACGGCGACGCCCGGCAGCGCCTGGCTTGAGTATGACGGCGAGCGCAGCACCGTACTGATCCACGTGCTCGATCTCGCCGACAAGGACGAATGGATCGCCACCGTCAAGCAGCGCTATGAGCGGCTGTTACTGGAGATTTTCGAATGAGCCAGATGATCCTCGACTGGAGTTTGCTCGCGAGCCAGGTGATGCTCGGCATCGGTATGCTGGCGACGCTCTACCGCATGGTCCGCGGCCCCCGCGCCCAGGACCGGATACTCGCGCTCGACGCGCTCTATGTGGTCGGCCTGCTGCTGCTGGTGACGCTCGGCATTCGCACCGGCTCGGCGATCTATTTCGAGCTCGCCATGTTGATCGGGCTGCTCGGTTTCGTCGGCACCGTGGCGCTGGCCAAGTTCCTGATGCGCGGCGAGGTGATCGAATGATCGACGACCTGCCGCTCTGGCTCGCCATCTTCGTTTCCGTATGCGTCGTCGTCGGCGCCGGCCTCACCATGGCCGGGTGCCTGGGGCTGGTGCGCTTCTCCGATTTCTACCGCCGCATCCATGCCCCCACCATGGGCACCAGCATGGGCGGCGGCCTGATCCTGCTGGCTTCAGCAATCTTCTTCACGGTGACGCAGCAACGCCTGGTGATCCACGAACTGGTGATCTTCCTGTTCGTGACAGTGACCACGCCGGTCACGCTGATGCTGCTCGCCCGGGCGACGCTGTTCCGCGATCGGATCGAGGAAGCGCGGGAGACGGAAGACGGCAGTCGGCAGTAGGCAATCGGCAGTCGATGGGCAGTGCCACGACTGCCTACTCCCGACTGCCGACTGCCGCACCTGCAAGCCTGTCGCAAGCTTGCTCGCCTAGGGTACCACCAGGTGAATCGAGGTGCCGAAATGACCAAGCCAGACATAACCATCGTCCGTGAAGTGTTCGACCTGACCGGGGCGCGCTGGACCGTGCCGGTGCTGGTGGCGCTGGAAACCGGCCGGCTGCGCTTCGGCGAAATCGCCCGCGATGTCGGCGGCGTGGCGCAGAAGCAGCTCGCGGCGACGCTACGAGAACTGGAGCGCGACGGCTTCGTCGAGCGCACCGCATTTGCGACCATTCCGCCGCGGGTCGAATACGAACTGACAGAGCTGGGCGAGGAACTGGTCGGCGGGGTCAAACAGCTCGGCTCGATCGCCTACGCCAACCGCGACCGTATTGCGACGGCGCGCCGCGAGTTTGCCGAGCGGGCGGAGAGTTCGGTCGCGATGTAGAAGGGCTCCCCTCCCCCTTGAGGGCAGGACTATCGCATATGGCGTACGCACGGGACTCTCAGTGGTCCTCCCCCGTGCAACGGGGGAGGGGGACCGCCGAAGGCGGTGGAGGGGGCGGCCGGAG
>JAESFO010000177.1_pt1 | contig 149039 bp, 128 predicted proteins | sample 9269421 | NCBI WGS metagenome assembly JAESFO01 (sample SAMN14502839, study PRJNA617101) | algae metagenome | isolation source: Nostoc desertorum CM1-VF14 and co-occurring heterotrophs from rocky... | place: USA: Clark Mountains, San Bernardino, California | collected 2000-06-05 | reverse complement strand
GGCTGACCACTGTCATGCAAGGATTTTGGGCTATTTTACCTTCTTTCCTTGCACCTGAATATACTTCTAGGGTCTTTTTATCTACAGACTGTCACCTTTTCTTTCTTTTTCAGCAAGCCCTAATTAGTAAAAAAATATTTTAAGAAAAATTATACTTAAGTAAGTAAGTGGGCATGAATAATTGAAGCTTCAATGAAATCTTCATATTAAAGGCTTCAGCCTTACTACAAGCTAATTTAATAATTTTCTACTGTGTAACATAGATTGATTTATTCTTACCTACTTACTTAAGTATAAGAAATCTGATATTCTAACATCTCAGTGTCATTAAAGACAACAAAGTTTCAGATTTGAGAGTGGAGCAGTAATGCTTCAACTCTTGAGAATTATTATTAACGTTCATATAAAACATGGATAAAATCCAACTTGCTGTCACTTTCGTGGCTGCTATGCTAGTCAGACTTACTGATCTGGCATCAAGATTGTCAAGGAGAATGAAAAGCAATGTGACGATCGCAGCACTTGTTGCGATCGCAGTGCTAGCCGGACATACTGTATCGGCACAGATAACGCCACCCTCCCAGCCACTGGCTTCGCTAAAGACCGTACCGATTCCAGGGCCAGACTATACAGGTTACGTAAAGGATAAGAGTCGCGCGATCGCTTTGGGAAAGGCTCTTTTCTGGGATATGCAGGTCGGCAGCGATGGCAAGACATCGTGTGCGACTTGTCATTTCCATGCCGGAGTGGACAACAGAATTAAAAACCAGCTTAATCCAGGGATTTTGCGCGTGGATGCAAGCGGCAATCCGAATCCTGATGATACTTTCAGTCTCGGAGGGCCAAACTACACCCTGAAGGCGACAGATTTCCCATTCCACAAACTAGCAGATGTAAACAACCGTAACTCCACCGTTATTTCTGACATTAACGATGTCGCCTCTTCGCAAGGAGTCTTCAATACTAAATTCTTGAGTACCACTCCTGGTAATCCTCAAGACAATGTGACTCAACTCGACGATCCAATCTTCAATGTGGGAGGTATCGAAACCCGCCGAGTAGAGCCGCGCAACACACCGACCACAATTAATGCGGTGTACAATTTCCGTAACTTTTGGGATGGACGAGCTCAGAACTACTTTAATGGGGTGAATCCGTTTGGATTAAGAGACCCCAACGCCAAGCTTTACAAAGCAGTAACTTCTCTTACATCACCACAACAAGTCAGTGTGAAGCTCAAGAATTCATCTCTAGCTTCCCAGGCAGTGGGTCCACCTCTTAGCTCATTTGAAATGTCTGCTGACGGTCGCACATTTCAAGATGTCGGTATAAAGATGGTTGGGAAACGAAACCTGCTGAAGGGTTTAAAGCTTCCGAGGGATCTTGGTAAAAAATTATTTTCTCCTAATTTGAAACCACTGGCACAACAGGAGGTGGCAGTTGACGACAGTACCTTAGGTATTTACAGAGCGCCTAATGGAAAGGGACTAAAGAAAAAGTATAAGCAGCTGATTGAGGATGCCTTCCAGCCAGAGTGGTGGGATTCTTCATGGTCAATTCAGGTTGATAAAAATGATGGTAGCCGACAACCCGTCCTCTTGGGCGCGAGGAGTCTTGTCGATCCAAACAAGAATACATATACGCTGATGGAGTACAACTTTTCGCTTTTCTTCGGGCTAGCGATTCAACTGTACGAGTCCACACTAATATCTGACAATGCGCCTATCGACCAGTACTTTGATGGCAACAAAAACGCCTTAACTTCTCAACAATTGAGGGGTAAACAGCTTTTCGAGGGAGCAGCCAAATGCATCAACTGTCATGGTGGGGCAGAATTCACCAACGCTTCCGTGAAAAACGTGCAGAATCAACGGCTCGAAGACATGATATTAGGGGATGGACAACAAGCCGTCTATGACAACGGCTTTTACAACATTGGTGTCAGACCCACTACAGACGACTTAGGCGTGGGTGGTAAAGACTTCTTTGGTAATCCGCTCTCAGAGTCGCGAGTAGCTCAACAAGGCAAATTCCGGCAGCTTCTCGGTGTAGATCCCAATATCACGGTCAGCCCCAACCAGAGAATAGCCGCAGATGGAGCCTTCAAAACGTCCACACTTCGCAATGTGGAACTCACCGCACCGTACTTCCACAATGGAGGGACATTGACCCTCAAGGAAGTGGTTGAATTTTACAATCGGGGTGGTGACTTCCACGAGCAGAACATCAAAAATCTGGATGCGGATATTGAGAAGCTTAACCTGAGCGATCAGGATAAAGATGACCTAGTAGCCTTTATGAAGGCGCTTACTGACGAGCGAGTTCGTTATGAGAAAGCGCCCTTCGACCATCCGCAGTTGTTTATTCCTAATGGACATCCAGGAAACGAAGCCTTCGTCACCAACGATGGCACTGGTAAAGCCACAGATGCCTTGATAGAGATCCCATCTGTTGGTCGTAATGGTAGCAGGACTCCGCCTGCTAACTTCCTTGCGACTCCCTAAACGCTAGAGGTAAATTTTATCCTTAAGAGGGTGTTTGTTGTAAACACCCTCTTATTTGGCAATATTTGGCAACTAAGTAGGCGTCAATAAATTAAAGGTTTGTAGTGAGTGGTTCCAGGCATGACTACAAACCTTTAATTTATTTTGTTGTTAAGTGACAATAATCTTGATTCGGATACAGTTTATGCGCTGACCCAAATTATCAAAGCAACTTACCATTATTTGCTAGAGTGAAAATTAAAATACTATATGGATAGCAAAGAACTAGCGCAATACATCGAAGCAACTGATAGCATCACTAAACCTTGGCTATTGGTACAACTGCGCCTTAAAAAATTGCAAGAGCGTCGAGCCACCCTCACAAACGATGTCTACACCAAAGAATTAGAAGACATTCACCAAGACATGATGAATTTGGGGGAATGGTGGCGCGGTATTGAAGATGAGGTATTTTAAAGTTATGAGTTTTCCTAACTTTTAACTCTTGCACAGACGCGATTAATCGCGTCTCTAATCCTAACTCCTAACTTAAAACGCAACCTGATGGCTCAAGCTCTCGATCAAGTCGATTACGATACTCTCGATGCCGCAAAACGACGCTTCATCGATGCCGCAAAACGCACGCTTGGCTTTGCAAGCGCCTATGGCATCGTGCCCGCATCGGGTCTTGGAGCAAGTGCTAACGCTTTTAGCTTCAACCTTGCTCCGTTTCTAGAGGCGGGGGCTAGAGAACTTTCGATGACACTTGTCCCCGAAGGACTGGGCACAGCAGACGATACTCGACCTGATGACCTTTCTGAAGAAGAACTGCGACGATTCTGGTGGAACATCGGTATCAAGATCATCTCGTGTCTTACGAACGATGCCGCAACTTCCGGTATGCAGACTATACTTCTCGGTTTATATCTGCCGTCGAGTACTCCTGAAACCATCTTTACCTCTGCCTTCCTTGATGGGTTTTTGGATGGAGTAGTTGAGGGGTGTAAACGAGTTGGGTGTGTGTATCTCTCAGGGGAAACTCCTCAACTAAAAACGAAGATGATTCCAGGCCGGCTTGACATCGCAGGCTCGGTTTTTGGGGTCATGCCGGTTGGTGTTGCTCCCATTGATAGTTCGCGTCTGGATGCCGGAAATACCATTGTTCTTGTTGAAAGTTCGGGCCCCCATGAGAACGGCTTTACTCCACTGCGAAAGCTTGCCGAGTCGCTCCCTGACGGTTACAGAACAAAACTTCCAAGTGGGCAGGAGTTCTGGGAAGCAATGAATGCCGCTTCGTATCTTTACACGCCGCTTGTACAGGCGGTGCTTGGTGAAGGAATTCGTCCCACTGCGATGGAGAACATCACTGGACATGGATGGCAAAAGCTGATGCGGTCGGTGAAGCCGCTGCGGTATGTCATCGAAACGATGCTCCCAGTGCCGGAGATATTTACCTTTGTCGAGGGTCATCTTGAGGGCGGAGCCGAGACAATGCTTTCTGTGTTCAATTACGGAGCAGGATTTGCATTCTATACAGAGTCGCAGCAGGATGCAGAGAGGATCGTTATCCTCGCAAGAGAACATAAGCTCACGGCTGTGATTGCCGGAAGGGTCGAAGCATCCCTTAATCGCGAGGTTGTGGTAGAACCGCTTGGGGTGACCTTGAAAGGAGATACTTTTGGGATTGCGCGAGGAGTATAATGCAGCCCAGGCGTAGGCATAGCCCGTCGTAGACATCGCTTGTTTTCTGGGTATACACTCAATTATGCGATGCCTGCGGCAGGCTACGCCTACGCTGAACTAAATTAGATAAAATTAGTGAAATTACTGAGGTATATAATTTTATATACGCAAAATATGCTTTTATTCCAGGGGAATTAGAGAAAATTATTCTATCAAGCCCTTACAAATAAGTCATTTAGCAAAAATAGTATAGGTCTATTTATAAAACTTTATATGCAATATTTATTACCACTTAAGGCTAATGTAGTTCAAAATACGCATGACTACTGAGGTTAAGATTTGCTAACGTAGTCTTAACATATTGAAAAATTTGCTGAGAAAGCTGAGAAAGTAGCAGCCAATACTAATTTTTAGTGCTGAGTCTTTCTCATCTGTAGATGTGCCGTTTTAGTGTGTTAAAAAGATATATTTTTGTTCAGAGGGGGTTATGGCTGTAAATTTGACCCGAACTACTGCTTCCACAGAACTGTTGAAGCAAGTATTCCAGAACATTGATGCACAAAGTTGTCCAAGATTATTCAACTTTCATATGCACACTGTCTACTCGGATGGGAGGTTGCAGCCGAGTGCATTGATGGAGCAAGCGATCGCTATTGGTCTAAAAGGGTTAGCCATTACTGATCATCATGGTATTATCGGCTATCAAGCATCACTTGCTTGGTTAGAAGACTGGAAGTGGAATAATCCTGGTGCAAGCACTCCTTACCTGTGGAGTGGTGTAGAAATTAATGCCAACCTTTTGGATATAGAAGTTCACATTTTGGCTTACGCTTTTACACCAGAACACCCTAGTATGAAGCCTTATCTACAAAGAAGGGCGACTACAGGTCAAGAATATCAAGCAAGTAACGTGATTGCTGCTATTCATGAAGCCGGGGGATTGGCAGTTCTAGCTCATCCGGCTCGTTACAAGCGATCGCATTTTGACTTAATTCCAGCTGCGTCCCAAAAGGGCATCGATGGTGTAGAAACTTTCTACGCCTACAATAACCCTAACCCCTGGAAACCCAGTGTAGTGGAATCAGAACAAGTACAAAAGTTGGCTAATGAATACTTTCTTTTCAATACTTGTGGTACTGATACCCACGGTTTGAGCCTGCTACAACGCTTGTAAAAATGAATCAATTTTTTTGAACTCTCCTGGTTAAATCTGCCAGGAGGTTATTCTATTTTGAATTTTCGCTAATCAAGCCTGATATCAACCTACATTCGGCAGGTTGGTTTGAACCATATTAGAGTTAACTTCAAGAGCTTGAGAAGCTATCTTGATTGTCTCCTTAGTAGCTTTTTCCTTACGTTCGCTGTAGCGGTCTGTGAGATAATCAACTTTGTCACGCAATAGTAAGGTAAATTTGTAAAGTTCTTCCATGACATCGACGAGGCGATCGCGGTAGGGCGAATCTTTCATAGTGCCGTCTTCGTTAAACTCCTCGTATGCTTTAGCCACTGAAGATTGATTCGGGATAGTGAACATCCGCATCCAACGCCCAAGAATTCTTAATGTGTTAACGGCATTGAAAGACTGAGATCCGCCACTCACTTGCATGACTGCTAAAGTTCTCCCTTGAGTTGGGCGAACGGCTCCAATACTAAGCGGAATCCAATCAATCTGGTTTTTCATAATGCCAGAAATCTGACCGTGCAGTTCTGGGCTAGACCAGACTTGGCCTTCTGACCACAAGCTTAATTGGCGCAACTCCTGCACCTTTGGCTGGCTGTCAGGTACACTGCCGTAAATTGGCAGTTCACGGGGATCGAAAAACTTTACCTCTGCGCCAAATTCTTCAATGATGCGTGCTGCTTCCTCTGCCAAGAGGCGGCTATAGGAACGCTCACGCAGAGAACCATACAAAAACAAAATTCTGGGGGGATGGTCAAATGTCGTCATGGTAATTGCTTATTTTCCTTCAAATTTTGCAAAAAGCTGCTTTGGCCTTCTCGCAATTCAACATCAGGATTTGCCATCCATAACGGAGGCGATCGCACCAACACCAGTAGCCCGTAACTCTGTCAACTCCTCTGCCATTTGCTTCCGAACACCTGCCAGTTTCTCTGGAATCACCCACCACAGGTTCTCTGAAATTGGTTGAATTGTTTCTTGCTCCATTGGTTTGAGCCTTAGTTTAATTCCAGTACTACAATTTGACCTTGCAATCTTTATCGAGCAGGTGTAAATTCTTTATTCACCGACTCAATCAATTGAGTCACCCGTTCTTTAATCTCATCGCGGACTCTAGGAAAAATTTCTGGTTGTTCTGCTGGATCATCTAACTGCCAATCTTCAAATACTTCCCGCACAACCCACTCTGGCGGCAAATTCACGCCACACCCACACAAAGAAATCACTACATCAAAGTCTTGCGCTTGGAAATCACTAAGGGGTTTGGAGTGTTGATCGCTAATGTCGATACCAATTTCTTTCATGGTTGCGATTGCTTCTGGTCTAACCTGACTTGCTTCTAAACCAGAGCTAATTACTTCAATTTTTCCCTTACCAAGGGTTTTAGCAAAGCCTTCCGCCATTTGAGAACGCGCAGAATTCTTTTTACAAACAAACATCACACGTTTCATCGTTCAACTCCTCCGAATAATTTGACTAAATTTAAAATGTTCTCGATTCAGATGGCGAAAAATAACGTTTTTCAAACCAGAAAGCAACATTAACAAGAGCAATTAATACAGGTACTTCGACAAGAGGCCCGACGACGGCAGCAAAAGCAACACCCGAATTAATACCAAATACTGCGATCGCAACTGCAATTGCTAGTTCAAAATTATTTCCGGCGGCTGTAAACGCTACACTTACGGCTCTAGAATAGTCTGTCTTAATCCGCCAAGCCATGTAAAAGCTAACCAGAAACATGATCACGAAGTAGATGATCATTGGAACTGCGATCTTCACCACATCTAAGGGTATTTGAACGATCAAATTCCCTTTCAAGCTGAACATAACTACGATTGTAAATAACAGAGCAATCAGCGTGATCGGGCTGATTTTAGAGACAAATTCCTCATGATACCACTGCTTGCTTTTCACCTTTACTAGGAAGAAACGAGTGAAAAATCCAGCTAAAAAGGGAATACCGAGATAGATAAACACACTTTGGGCAATTTCGGCAATACTTACATTAACAACACTGCCTTGTAACCCGAATAGTGGCGGCAGTACAGCGATGAAGAACCATGCATAAGGGCTATAAAAGATAACCTGAAAAATACTGTTGAAGGCAACCAATCCAGCCGTATATTCTGTATTGCCTCGTGCCAAGTCACTCCACACAACTACCATTGCAATACAACGAGCTAATCCAATCAGAATCAATCCCGTCATGTATTCTGGATAACTGTGTAAAAAGGTAGCCGCCAACGCAAACATCAGAATTGGCCCAATGATCCAATTCTGAATTAGTGACACACCAAGAATTTTTCCGTTGCGAAATACATCTCCTAATTCTTCGTATCGCACCTTGGCTAAGGGCGGATACATCATCAGAATTAACCCAATGGCGATCGGTATATTCGTTGTTCCTATTTGGAACTGGTTGATAAAGCCTTCAACTCCAGGAAAGAAATAGCCCAGAGCAACACCGATAGCCATTGCTAAAAAAATCCATAAGGTTAGGAAGCGGTCAATAAAGGAGAGGCGTTTTAAAGTCTTTTTGTTCATTACAATTAACCCCATACATGAATGCAGGAGCTTCGAGCAGGAATTTCAGATTATTCAATCCAAAATTGAAAATCTAAAATTCGGTGAGTTGTATCAAGAGTATATTTCTATCATTTCAAAAAAAATTGATTTGTCAATCCGTATGAAACTATAGGTAAATAAAACATTACAAAAAAAATTGATGAATTTTAAGTCTCGCAAGGTGGACGAATAGGTAATATTGGGCTAAAGCGGCGAAATTCTGCTAAATACTGTTCCAGGGCTACAAACTGCGGCAGATTGAGGCTGTAGTAAATCCAGCGCCCTTCTTGACGAGCGCGAACTAAACCCGCTTCTTTCAAGGTTTTGAGGTGAAATGACAGTTTAGACTGAGTGGTTCCCAGGTGGTCGCACAGGTCACATACGCATAGTTCTTGAGAGCGCAGAAGTTCTAATACTTTAATCCGTAGGGGGTCAGACAGGGCATGAAAGCCAGCAGCGATCATATCAGGAGTGAAGGTGCTATTAGAAACCATCAACTTTTATTGAATTATTCCTTTATGGTAAAGTCTAAATGATGGGTTAACAATCTCTTTGTTCTTCCTCTTGTTTTGGCTAAGGTATTGTTGAAAATGATGCAAGGGGGCAGGGGAGAAGAAACAGAAAGGGTATTCGACCCCTCCAATACGAGAAAGAACTACTTAACAGAAGTAGGGGACGTAAGAACATGTTCCCCCCTTCATTCCACGGCTCTTGGTTGGGGTCATTTACCCCTGCTCCCTGCCCCCTCTCCCCCAATCCCCACTCCGTGGGGGCCCCGAGTCCCCCTGCCTCTTGAGGAGATTATATTGAACTAGCAGTTTCCTTAGCAGCTTCTCGCAGCCGCTCCACATCGCGCATCGGCGGCGCACCAAAAAGCCGCTTGTACTCCCGGTTAAAATGCGAGGCATCGTCATAACCCACGCGGTAGGCAGCACTGGTAGCATCAAGCTTTTCCCCCAGCATCAGACGGCGAGCCTCCTGGAGCCGCAATTGCTTTTGGTACTGCAAGGGACTCATTGCAGTGACAGACTTGAAGTGATGGTGGAAGCCCGATACACTCATTCCCAGCTCTCGGGCGATGCTTTCAATCTTGATCGGCTCGTTAAAGTCTTTACGAAGTTGCTCGACGGCTCTAGCAATGTGGTAAGTGTAGCCACCCAGAACTGCAATATGACGGAGCCGATTACCTTGCTCTCCCATCAGGAGTCGGTAAATGATTTCCCGCTTAATCAGTGGTGCGAGAACATGAGCTTCAGCAGGGGAATCTAAAAGCCTGACGAGACGCACTACAGCGTCCAACAGATTTGCATTCAATGGACTTACATCAATAGCTTTCACATCAGCACGGCTGCGCGATGAGGGATACCCTGCCTCGACCATCACTGAGCCAACGAGGGTAGGGTCAAGATCGAGGCGAAGGCTAAGGAATGGTTGTGCCTTGGACGCTTCGAGAATTTGGCTGATAATTGGCAGTTCGACCGTAGCAAGCAGATAATGCATTGGGTCGTACTGATAGCGATCGCTACCCAAAAGAACTTCTTTGCTGCCTTGAGCGTTCGCACAAAAGGCAGGGATAGAGACACTATGAACGCATTCTGAAGGTGAAGAGGAGCGATTGAAGTGCAAACCTTTGAGCGGCTCAATCGCCCCATCATGAGGAATCGCGTGTGCGATACGCTCTTTGAGTTCGTCTCTGTTGGCTTGCGCTCTGTTTACCTCGCGCTTTGCCTGCGAGTCGTTCATTAAATCGCGATCGGACTTTTCACTCGTTTTGGCAGCATTCATTTCTAAGTTTGCAGAATTGTACAACGATCTTAGACGATCGTCCTATTACTTGTTCTTCAGGATTCATAGAATGAAGCTAAAGCAATGGAAAATGATTTCGGCTTCTTATAAGCATTCTAGATTTTTATTTAATAGAAAACTCAGTTTTGATTGGGTAAGAGATTTGCCTCCTAGCTACCAAAATTGCAGTTTAGTAAAACCTGAAAGTTGGAGACGGAAATGAAACTGCTTGCTACGACTATCATCTCTTTTTCCCTGCTTACTTTGGCGCTTGCTCATGCAGGTCAGACACAAGTTATATCAGACAATAGCACACGGACAGTGGAGATTACTCGGAAAGGTTTGCAGCCTTCTACTAGAGGATCAACCGAATATTTCACAGGTTCCGTCCGCATCAATTCCCTGTTTTCAGCACACGACCCGTCACGCACGGCTGGTGCTAGTGTAACCTTCGAGCCTGGTGCTAGGACAGCATGGCACACCCATCCACTGGGACAGACCCTGATTGTGACTGCTGGGTCTGGTTATGTCCAGCAATGGGGCGGACAAATTCAGGAAATCAGACCGGGTGATGTCGTCCGAATTGCGCCCGGACTGAAACACTGGCACGGAGCTACAGCCACCACAGCCAGTCCACAGGTTTGCCATTCACGAAGAACTCAATGGCAAACCTGTGGACTGGCTGGAGCATGTCAGCGACGAGCAATATCCCAACTGATCTTTGCATCTGGTGGTTTTAAGACTTTGTTAGGTAAAGAATTAAGGAAAAAAATCATGACAACGAACGAAAATGGAAAGTACACAGGAAAAGTTGCGTTTGTAACCGGAGCAGCGAACGGCATCGGTCGAGCTACGGCGCTGGCATTTGCCCGTGAGGGCGCTAATGTAGTGGTCGCCGATGTTTCAGAACAGGGCAATCAAGAAACGGCACACATGATCGAAGAACTCGGCGGACGAGCGATCGCCATCAAGTGCAACGTAACGCAAGCCGAGGACGTAAAGGCGGCTCTTTCCAAGACCATCGAGACCTTCGGGCGGTTGGACTTTGCTTTTAATAACGCCGGTGTGGAGCAGAAAAATACAGCAACAGCAGAAATCGAAGAGGAAGAGTGGGATCGGATCGTAGACATCGACCTGCGCGGCGTTTTTCTGTGCATGAAGTATGAAATTCCGTTGCTACTCAAGCAAGGCGGCGGCGCGATCGTGAACACATCATCGGGTGCTGGGGTGATAGGCATCAAAGGCGGAGCCGCATACACCGCCGCAAAACACGGCGTGATCGGACTCACTAAGTCGGCCGCTCTCGACTATGCCTCGCAGAATATTCGCGTCAATGCCGTTGCCCCCGGTTACATTGACACACCGATGATGGATCGCTTCACTGGCGGCACTGCTGAAGGACGCAAGCAGGTAATCTCCGAGGAGCCAGTCGGGCGGATGGGTCAGCCCGAAGAGATTGCCAATGCCGTCATCTGGCTGTGTTCAGACGCGGCTGCCTTCATCGTCGGACACACCTTGGTCGTCGATGGCGGTCAAACGGTGCAGTGATTGTTCGTCAAAGGCAGACGCGTCGAACCGAAGCTAACCAATCCACACATTTGAAAACTTAATGAAACACCTGGTTATACTACCCCTCTTGATTAGTGCAATCAGCGCGACGACGGCGGCAGTTGCGCTCGACAAAATGAATATCTCCCAAGCACCCGCCCAGAACTCCACTGTGGTCGAGGGGGCAGACAACTTCTATAAAAGTGACAAGGTGACTATGCAGAAGGTTACGTTCAAAAACCAATACAACATGCAAGTTGCTGGGACTCTCTTCATTCCCAAAACCTTGAATCAGAGCGCTAAGAATCCCGCAATCATCGTTGGGCACCCAATGGGTGCAGTCAAAGAACAAAGCTCGAATCTGTACGCCCAAAAACTGGCTGAACAGGGATTCGTCACCTTGTCCCTTGATTTGTCCTTCTGGGGCGAGAGTGAGGGGCAGCCCCGCAACGTTGTTGCGCCAGATATTTATGCTGAGGATTTCAGTGCTGCGGTGGATTTTCTAGGCACCCGGCCATTCATTGACAGGAACCGGATTGGCGTTCTTGGGATTTGCGGCAGCGGCAGTTTCGTCATCAGTGCCGCCAAGATCGACCCGCGCATGAAGGCTATTGCGACGGTCAGCATGTATGACATGGGTGCGGCCTACCGTAATGGGCTGAGGCATTCGACAACCCTCGAACAGAGAAAGAAAGCGATCGCGGAGGCGGCTGAACAACGCTATGTGGAGTTCACCGGCGGCGAGACCAAATACACGGGCGGCACGGTGCATGAGCTTAACGAGAACACCCACCCCATTCAGCGCGAGTTTTACGACTTCTACCGCACTCCCAGGGGCGAATACACCCCCAAAGGTTCGTCGCCGAACCTGACAACGCACCCGACACTGACCAGCATCGTCAAGTTCGGGAACTTCTACCCGTTCAACGACATAGAGACGATTTCGCCTCGTCCCATGCTGTTCATCACGGGGGCAGATGCACACTCCAGAGAGTTCAGTGAAGATGCTTACAACCGTGCTGCCGAACCAAAGGATCTCTACATCGTTCCGAACGCGGGACATGTCGATTTGTACGATCGGGTAAACCTTATCCCGTGGGACAAGCTTGCGTCCTTTTTCAATCAGCATCTCAGTCGGTAAACGAGCAACTGGCAGGAGAAAACATGCTACCCAACTCGAATGGAAACTTCACAGTTAAGGTGGCCTTTATTACCAAAAAAGTTTTTGCTGATGCCACATTGAACCGTCGGCGTGCCCTTAGCCACTGATTAGCAAGTACGCTCTTACGGAACTCAGTAGTTACTCAACAAAAAGAGGAATAAGATGATTAAAGACAAAGTTGTGATTATTATCGGCGCATCATCAGGGATTGGTGAAGCAACTGCGAAATTGCTTGCAGGCAAAGGCGCTAAAGTTGTATTGGGGGCGCGACGTGAGCAACAATTGAGAAAACTGGTTGATGAAATTCAAACAGATGGCGGACAAGCAGTCTATCAAGTGATGGATGTGGTTAACCCATCTGATAACGCCCAGATCGTCAAGCTTGCCAAGGAAACATTTGGAGGCGTCGATGTTATTTTCTTGAACGCTGGCATAATGCCAAATTCTCCACTTTCTGCATTGAAAACTGATGAATGGAATCAAACAGTTGACATCAATATCAAGGGTGTACTCAATGGTATCGCTGCTGTGTTGCCAACCTTTATTAGCCAAAAGTCTGGGCATGTGATCACAACTTCATCGGTTGCTGGATTAAAAGCTTATCCAGGTGGTGCGGTGTATGGTGGGACGAAATGGTTCGTGCGCGATTTCATGGAAGTTCTACGCATGGAGTCTGCTCAAGAAAGGACTAACATTCGGACTGCGACAATTTATCCTGCGGCAATTAACACTGAGTTGTTAAATCAGATTACCAGCCAAGATATGGCTGAAAAAATGACTCAGTTGTATGAGCAATATGGCATCTCACCAGATCGAGTAGCCAATGTTGTGGCGTTTGCGATTGACCAACCAGAAGACACAAACGTGAACGAATTTACGATTGGCCCAACCACGCAGCCTTGGTAAGGATAGTGCTGGTGGTTAGGCTGAGTGCGATCGCCTATGGCGGGGCGTAGCCCATCGCAGCCGTGCAAGAGATAGCTGCTATACGCAGGAGCGTTTCCTGGACACAATGCGCCACGTAAACAAGCAGTTAAGTAAAGCCACCGGAGGACTATATTTGGTTCGGAGCAAATGTTCTAGTTGTCGCGAAGCCTGAAAATAGCTGTCGTCTAACCCTTCAACATTCACCTCATGCAAGGCATTTTCATTCAATATATTTGCCTGATCTTGATCATTCTCGGATTGGTTATGATTGCGAATAAGCTGCGACTGGCTTATCCGATCGTGCTTGTACTGGGCGGACTCGTGCTGAGTTTCATCGCTCCGTTTTCAAATATCACCATTAACCCAGAGCTAGTTTTCCTGATCTTTCTTCCACCCTTGCTGTATGAAGCGGCGTGGCAAGTCTCGTGGAAAGAATTCTGGAAATGGCGAGGGCTAATCATTGGGTTTGCTTTTCCGATCGTCATCTTAACGTCATGCGTAATTGCAGTGGTCTCCAGTGCGCTCATTCCCGGTTTTACTCTAGCGATGGGCTTTCTGTTGGGTGGCATTATCTCACCGCCTGATGCCGTTTCTGCGACGACGATCATGCGGCGGGTCAACGTGCCGAAATCCCTGGTCAGTCTGGTTGAAGGCGAAAGCTTGCTTAACGATGCCTCGTCGCTGATTGTGTTTCGTTTCGCGTTGGCGGCAGTTCTCACCGGACAGTTTCAATTTCAAGCAGCAGCCGTCAACTTCGTTTTCGTGATTTTAACGGGAATCGCGATCGGTCTTGTTGTGGGATTGATTTTCTATGGCATTCATCGTTTATTACCCACAACGTCCAGTATCGAAATTGTTCTAACCCTGGTTACGCCTTACTGTATGTATTATGCTGCTGAACACTTTCACTGTTCAGGCGTGCTAGCGGTCGTTAGTGGTGGATTGCTCTTATCCAGCAAGCGCGATCGTCTTCTGAGTTACCAAAGCCGGATTGAAAGCATAAATGTATGGGCGAATCTGGTCTTTGTCTTGAACGGGCTGATTTTTTTGCTCATCGGACTCGAATTGCCGTTTGTGACTCGGCAGCTTGGTAACATTAGTTTAGGCAGTGCCGTTTGGTATGGATTAATCATCGCGATCGTGCTGATCGGAACAAGGCTGCTTTGCACACTAGGAACTTCTGTTTTGATGAGAGTTATGAGCCGCTTTATCACGGTGTCAGACCCGAATCCAGGATGGAGAGGCCCGTTGATTTTCGGTTGGGTGGGAATGCGCGGTGTGGTATCGCTGGCATCCGCACTTTCCGTCCCGCTCCTCACTCAAGCCGGACAGCCATTTCCCTACCGTGAGCTAATTCTCTTCATCACGTTTATCGTCATTCTCATCACCCTAGTTTTTCAAGGGTTAACGCTTCCCTGGCTGATCCGCACAGTAAACCTCAGAGATAGGTTCACCCTGATTCCTGAGCAAAAGCAGGAGATGATTATTCAAAAGAAATTAGCGCAGGCTTCGCTTCAATTCCTAGAAGAAAAATACAGTGGCGAGCGTGCGCGAAACGAACATCTGGATAATCTGTTCTCCAAGCTCGAAATTAATCTGAAGTTTTTCAATCGCCAGCTTGAAGAATCAAACTTTGCTTGGCAAAACTCATTAAAAGGCTATGAATCGATTTACCTGGAAGTGCTGGAGCGACGACGAGATTTACTGAACAAAATGAATCACCGTGCCGAGTTTGATGAAGCGTTGCTCAGGAAGTATCTTTTATTGACCGACGTGGAAGAATTCAGAGTCCGGAAGATAGGTGCACAAGAATCTGACACCGAGTGAGAAGAAACGATCAACGGTAAACAATATCAGTTCTACATTAAAGGAAAAAAACAATGCAAACGCGCAAACTGGGGAACAGCAACTTAGAAGTCTCGGCGATTGGGCTGGGCTGTATGGGAATGAGCTTTTCTTATGGCCCACCCAAAGACATACAGGAAATGACCGCCCTTCTGGGGGCTGCTATTGATCGCGGCATTACATTCTTTGACACCGCCGAGGTCTACGGCCCGTTCACAAACGAAGAGCTTGTGGGCGAAGCCCTCGCTCCCTTTCGTGGGCAAGTGGTCATTGCCACCAAATTCGGGTTCGACATCAGTCCGAATTCTGATCCCCGTGGCATGAAGGGTTCACCCGGACTGAATAGCCGACCGGCGCATATTAAGGAAGCCGTAGAGGGTTCGCTCAAGCGACTCAAGGTAGAAACAATCGACTTGCTCTATCAGCACCGGGTTGACCCAAACGTGCCGATTGAAGATGTGGCAGGAGCGGTGAAAGAACTGATTCAGTCAGGTAAGGTGAAGCACTTTGGACTCTCGGAAGCAGGAGTGCAAACGATTCGTCGCGCACACGCAGTTGTGCCAATCGCGGCTCTCCAGAGTGAATACTCGCTGTGGACGAGAACTCCTGAAAAAGAAGTAATACCGACCCTTGAGGAACTCGGAATCGGCTTTGTCCCGTATAGCCCATTGGGCAAGGGCTTTCTCACGGGCAAGATGGACGAAAGCACGACCTTTGACAGTTCCGACTTCCGCAGCACCCTACCTCGCTTCACGCCGGAGGCTCTCAAGGCGAATCAAGCCCTGATTAATCTGCTTGGCAGCATTGCAGAACAGAAGCAGGCTACACCTGCTCAGATTGCGATCGCTTGGCTCCTTGTCCAGAAGCCCTGGATTGTTCCAATCCCAGGCACCACGAAGCTGCATCGCTTGGACGAAAACATCGGGGCAATCTCAGTCGAACTCACGCCCGACGATCTGCGTGACATCGATGACGCCGCTTCCAAAATCACGGTGCAAGGCGCTCGATACCCTGAAAAGCTAGAGCAAATGACCGGTCGTTAAGCGGTAAAAAATGTGTTCTTTGCTTCAATTGCCGCATCGTTGTAGCGTTTATCTGCGGTAACAGGTGTTGTAGCAATGATTAGGATATCGGGTATGGGCTGAAGAGTAGTTTTTGAGTTGTCGTTGTGAGAGACAATAACTTTACTAGCAGCTACGCGCAGCGTCTCCAAGAGTTGGTCTTACCCTGCGCTATCCCGATTTCGTGGCTTGAGGATGTCACTGGTTTATAGTCGATTCTTAGTTGGAATCACAATCATCGAGAAATAAGGTACTTTATCTGGATCAACTTCATCCAGGGGTATGATGCGTTGCTGTGATGTTGATGCCCGCTCAATATATCTTGCCCGTGATGCCAGCCCTAATTTATGCAGGATATCTCGTACTTTGGTAAAGTGACGGCCTAGCTTCATAATTGCTGCTGCGTCGGTCATCAGCAGATGTGTAGTCAGTTCTTCTGCTGGTAATGGCGCGGGTAGGACAGTGAGAATATCGGTGTAATAGGTGAAAGGTACACCCAAGGCTACCGGACAAGCCATCAGCGAAGAAACTCCGGGGACAACTTCTGTTTCATACTGGTCACATAACCGCGTGAACAGGTACATGAACGAACCATAGAAAAATGGATCGCCCTCGCATAGCACTACGACATCTCGACCCGCCGCTAAATGGTCGGCGATTGGTTCAATTTCTTTATCATAAATAGACTTGGCCTTTTCTGGTTCCAAAGCGCGGGGGAGGTGAAATAACACCTCGATTTGATTACCAGGTAGATACTGCGCCACGATCGCTCTAGCAATACTTTCTTTATCTGTGGCTGATTGATAGGCTACCACAGGAGCTGCACGTAATAACCGCAGTGCTTTCAGAGTCAATAGTTCGGGATCGCCTGGCCCGACACCAATTCCATAAAGACGACCTTTGGTTTCCATATTCATTCTTCCTCCGTTGCCAAGGCGTTAACTGCTGCGGCTGCGATCGCACTTCCACCGCGCCGACCATGTAAGGTTAAAAATGGCACATTTCTACTATCTGCTGCCAATGCCGCTTTCGATTCGGCTGCACCGACAAACCCAACTGGAAAGCCTAAGATAATCGCAGGCTTATTAGCTCCTTCATCGAGCATTTCTAACAGCCTAAAAAGTGCTGTGGGCGCATTACCGATTGCGATCACTGCCCCTTGGAGGTGCGATCGCCATAATTCTAAAGCTGCCGCCGACCTTGTAGTACCCAGGCGCTGGGCAATTTCTGGCACTTGCGGCTCATTGAGGGTACAAATAACTTGATTCTTTGCAGACAACCGTCGCCTGGTAACACCATCGGCAACCATCCGGCAATCGCACAGAATTGGCGCTCCTGCCGCTAGTGCTGCCCTTGCGGATTGCACTGCGGTTGGTGAATATCCCAAGTCAGTGACAATATCCGTCATTCCACAGGCATGAATGAGACGCACAGCAACTTTTGCTACATCTGGCGGTAGCACATCTAGGTTCGCTTCTGACCGGATGATTGCAAAAGAATTGCGGTAAATTTCGTTGGCATCTCGGATGTAGTCGGGCATTCGATTTGGGATTTTGGATTTTGGATTGACCGATGAAAATCGAAAGGCTCAGATTGCCGACTTCTCTAAAAAGTTGGGAATCTTGTTGTTCACGAATGATTTAGGAATAATATTAAACAACTGGTGTAATTGGGCGATCGCATATCGATTAGCAAATGTCCCAAAAGACTCATCAGAATTTAAACGTTGAATTTTATATACATATAGCATCCGCTCTATTAATGCAGGTAATTCGGCAAAAGTTACATTTTGATATAATTCACGTCCGAATTTCTCCTTGCTGTCACCAACATAAATGTGATAGCCTTCCACAGTTCCATTGTCACCCTCAATGCTGACACCAAGCAGAGTAATATCACTCTTGCTATGCTGGGCGCAGGATTTTTCGCAGCCGCTAAAGTGGATATTAACAGGGCAATCCAGAGTGAGGCGAGTTTCAAGATACTCTGCTAATGCTAATGCATGACTTTTGGTATCTGTGGCAGAAGCGGCGCAACCTTTTTTTCCAGAACAGGCAACTAATGTACTCTTGATGTTGGTTGCTGAGGAATCTAATCCTAAGAAAGCAATTTCACTTTGGACATCAACAACCCATTGCTGAGGAATATCTGTTAAGAGCAGATTTTGCCAGGGGGTTAATCGAAGAGTGCCGCTACCGTATTTCGTTGCTAAATCTGCTAAACCCCGCATCTGGTTACTCTCCAATCGTCCAAGGGGTAAGACGACACCAATGTAAAATAAGGCTTTCTGACGTTGAGGATGGATGCCAATATGCTGATACTTAGCATTTGACCTCTCCCCCAACCCCTCTCCTTGTAGGAGAGGGGAGAATTCCTCCCCCTTCCCTGCAAGGGAAGGGGGTTGGGGGGTTAGGTCACTGTATAAAAGAGAAAAAGGTAAACACTGTTCAACTTCCTGAAGATAATTTTCACAACCTAAAGTATTCAATAACTCTAATAGCCGTAGCCGACGCTTACCTGTAGTATTACTATGAGCTAGATATACATCCGCCAAAGCTGCCAAGACGGGCAAACATTTCTCTGGTGGTAACAAAATTCCCATATCGCTGGGTGGTTGACCCTTTGCGCCGACACTGAGATAGAGGCGGAAATAAACATTACCGTCAACTAAGACAGCAGCAAATAGGATATCATTCAAGCGATCGCACACCCGAATTATCCCACCACCATCAAAGCAAACGCTAAATTTTGCCGACAGTCCCGAAAGCGCCGGATGTACAGCAATATAATCATCCCAACCTTGGACAAAAGGGCGCGTGTCGATTAATTCTAGCGGGTCGATACCAGCAGTTGGGCTGGTCATAATATTACGGATGTGGTCTACAACAGGATTACGAGAACCTAATCCCATATCTTGTAGATGTTTCAGAACCTCAGCATTAATCCCCGTGCGGATTTCGCGGACTTGTAGATTAGCTCGATTAGTCACATCTACATAGCCGCCACCGTGCTGTTCTGCTATATCTGCGATCGCACGGCACTGCTGACTACCAATAATTCCACCTGGTATTCTAATGCGAGATAATATACCATCGGTGGCGGGTGTAGCATAAAACAAGCCAGGACAAGTGGCAAATTCAGAAAGCAAACTTGTAACTCCTTCCCCGTGCAACGCAGGGAGTAGACGGTGAGTGTGTCTTCTCTGACATCTTGAGAGTTGGCATTCTGACTTGGGTGATCCCATCACAGCTGCGGCACAGTCCCGGAATTTCACCGGAGTTTCCCAACTCCAAGCTTTAGTAATTTAGCACGAGAACGCAGTCAGAATATTTAATGCTTCATATTTTGAATCAACCTATCCACGCCCAAAGAAGCTCATGTAGTAACCGCCTAATTAGTTTAATGACAAGACTTCTCCCTGGTTTTACTACACAAAACTATCTTTTTCTGATTCAGAGAGGGAAAGATTTGAACGAAAAACATAATTTTGAGCAACTTTCCAATAGCGCGAGAACCGCTTGAGGTCAATATAGCCATCATAGTCAAAAAATGGTTCTACTTCTAGCACTTCCACTGCTATAGAACCCTCCATTTGATTGCAGATATCATCAAATCGGGGACTCGGACTCTTAGCTGTGACAACTAAATTCGCATCATGTTCTTGAGCAAAAGCTAAAATTTCTTGTGCGACATCGCCACGACGGATAACAACGGGTAACTCCAGCAAGCATTCGTAGATAAAAGTGATGCGTTTGAGACTCAGTTGCCATTCTTCTATCAAAGCCTCGTCCCAAACCCAGATAGCTGGCGCATCGGGGTATTTTTGTAGTACGGGGTTGTATGGACTGAGGCAATCTCCATGTATCCAAACAATTGGTTTATTCATCTTTTTTGGTCTTTTACCTTACTTTTTACCTTTCTTTCCACGCTGCCAACTTTGGCTATTAGCTTGTTTGCTAAATTCCCCTTTAGGAAAAAGTCGCTGTTCTAATTCTTCATAGCTACCTTCAAAATCACAATGACCATAAAGCGGACATTTCTGGCAATAAATGCCTTTGGTGTAGCGTTCTAAATTTTCACGGTTGAAAAAATACGGTTTCTGACTAAAGGTGCTGGCAACCCACTGCCATGACATATTATTACTAGCAGGATCTCCATCTAATAGGTGTTCGAGAAACCATTTTGCTCCTGCTTGCCAACGAATACGCAGCCAATGGACAATGTAAGCTGCTAGCCACATTCGGGCGTGGTTATGGAGATAGCCAGTTTCTTTCAAGTCACGGCTAAAACTGTCGATGCAAACTCTACCTGTGGTTCCTTGTCTAATATCTTGAGGCAATTCGGCTGCATATTCAGCCACAGTGTAACCAGTTTTGTACTCTTCCTGGTCTTTCCAGATTCCATCTCCTAACTTGAGATACAACCGTTGCCAGTAGTCGCGCCAACCTAATTCGTTAATTAATTTCGTAGCTTCGTCTTGGTGCTGTACCCGTTCAAGGACATAATCTCGAATTTCTCGCAAACTCAAAACGCCATAGCGAATGTAAGGCGAAAGTCGCGTGACTGCACCTGTGAAAAAATTTCGTGTTTGCGCGTAGCTCACTGCATCGATTTTTTGCAGTGCTTTGTGTGCAGCTTTGCGTCCGCCTACCGTTTCACTAATGTGGTGATCACGTTCTGCTGCATCTGGGAATTGTTCGCGCAGGTAGGCTACCAACTCATCGCGGTTGGTAAATTCGCGTTGCATATCTTTAGACATTGTAAGCAAATATAAATAAGTGGGTAGGCATAGCCTGCCGCAGGCGATCACTGAATATATGTACAATTCTAAAGCGATTCTAATCTCTCACACACCCATCATGAGCAACATTCCCCAAGTTGGACAACCAGCGCCAGATTTTTCTACCCCTGACCAAAATGGCAATTTAGTCACTCTCGACGATCTCAGCAGTCAGTGGGTTGTCCTCTACTTCTACCCCAAAGATGACACACCCGGTTGTACCACCGAAGCGAAAGATTTCACCGAGCTGTATCAAGACTTCAGCGCACTGGGAGCGAAAATCTTAGGCGTGAGTCCCGATTTGGGTAAGTCCCATTGTAAATTTATCAGCAAACATAACTTGTCAATCACTCTGTTGAGTGACCCAGAACATATTTTGACAGAAGCCTACGGCGCTTGGCGCTTAAAAAAATTTATGGGCAAAGAATATATGGGTGTTGCTCGCTCAACTTTCTTAATTTCACCTGATAAAATGATTGTCTATACTTGGCCGAATGTGAAAACCAAAGGTCATGCTCTGGTAGTTTTAACTAAATTACGGGAATTATCAGCCACATAACGTGACTGAATGCAGGTATAGTTACAGCAATGCTACATGAATCATATTTATAGTAATAAAGCAGGATGTGAGCAGCTTATTTGAGCAAGCGATCGCCGATGCGTTGAACTCAGCCAATCCTCAAAAAGTTCTGGAAGGCAAAGTCGCTAATGCTATCATCCAGGCAGGCTTTGATTTAGTTAGTTTTAATAAAACAGTAGGTCTAAATGGCGAAGTCGGTGAAATCGATGTGGAAACCAGCAACGCTATCATCGAAGTAACAACTCAAACTGCTCGGAAGTTAAAGCAAGTTCAAAAGTTGATATCAAACTCTGACTTGAATCCCTTGAATAAGCCTGTTATTCTTTATGCACCTAATTATAAATTTACTCCGGCTCAAGATATCATTGCTACTGGCAGTTATGTAGTTTGCAGTCAAGATGAATTATTAGAATTATTATCCATACTAGGAGCATAACCGATGCCAGAACCCATTTCTCTAATTTCTAGTGCTGAGATTAAACCAGGAGAATTTTTGAGTTTTCTGCAATATTCTGGAGTATTACTACATCCAGATAATGTATATGATGGACGTATTTCTAGAGACAATACTCATGTTTGGATTGTTTTAGATAACACTGAATTAAAAAATTTTAATCCTGATGAAATTGAACTGATAACCCAGAAGCTTACAGCTAAACCTCAGACTCACATTCTACTTGATGTCAGCAAAACTTCAGGAAGCGATCAATTAGCGCTAGAGTTTGCGTGTCAGTTTGCCAAAAAATGGTCTTGTGTTGTCTATGATGCAAGTCAAAAAGTCTACTCAGCACAGGAATTGTTAGGGTTATGCCAAACAGAATTAGGTTTTGTTTAGATAGTATATAGAGTTGCATAGATTATGGTTCAATTTATCCAAGCACAAAATGTAGGGCTTGCTTATTTGGAGGAGAAATTTAGTCTACAGCTAGCCGAAGATGAGGCATTCTTCACAGAATGTTTTGAAAATTTACCGGAAATTACAGATTTAGAAAAACAAGATTTAGACAGAATAAAACTTCATTTTCTCCGTTTAGTCAAGCGTCCTCCTTTGTCAGAAGAAACGGTGAAATTAGTAGTTTTATCTCCTTTACTCAATTTAGCTGGATTCTATGATGAGCCTTTTTATATGAGAGGCGAGGAATCAATAGAAATTTCTGCGGAAGATGAAGGAGAAATAATTAGAGGTAGAATTGATATTTTAATTATTCAAGAACAATTTTGGTTGTTAGTAATTGAATCTAAAAGGTCTAGCTTTTCTCTTTTAGAAGCCATACCTCAAGCACTTGTTTATATGTTGGCTAATCCTAATCAAGACAAACCTACTTTTGGATTAGTAACAAATGGTAGTGATTTTATTTTCCTGAAACTTACCAAGGAAAATCAGCCAAAGTATGCTGTGTCCGACCAATTTACACTTTTGAAACGAGAAAGTGAACTGTATCAGGTTCTAAGTGTATTAAAAAATTTGAGTCAAAGTTTGAGTTAATAATTATGTCAATTCGTCCTATATACCTTGATTGCCACGCTACTACAGCCGTAGATGAACGAGTGTTAGCAGCAATGCTCCCCTACTTCACAGAAAACTTTGGCAACCCATCTAGTATCGGTCATGTTTACGGTTGGGAAGCAGAAGCTGCTGTTAAGCAAACGCGAGAGATTTTAGCAGCAGCAATTAACGCCACTCCTGAAGAAATTGTTTTTACCAGTGGTGCAACAGAAGCGAATAATTTAGCTATTAAAGGTGTTGCTGAAGCTTATTTTAAAAAAGGTCAGCATATTATTACTGTTGCTACGGAACATAATGCAGTTATTGACCCTTGTAATTATTTAAAAACTCTGGGTTTTGAAATTACTATTCTCCCAGTTAAAAAAGATGGACTGATTGATTTAAATGAGTTAAACAAAGCTTTCCGTCCTGAGACAATTTTGGTTTCGGTAATGGCTGCAAATAACGAAATTGGCGTTTTACAGCCTTTAGCAGAAATTGGGGAACTATGCCATGCTTACAACATCATTTTTCACACCGATGCAGCCCAAGCTATTGGTAAAATTCCCCTAGATGTGCAAGCGATGAAAATTGACTTGATGTCGCTAACCGCACACAAAGTATATGGGCCAAAGGGAATTGGGGCGCTGTACGTCCGCAGGCGCAACCCTAGAGTGCAACTAGCTCCCCAGCAGCACGGCGGCGGACATGAGCGGGGGATGCGGTCTGGGACATTGTATACACCGCAAATTGCCGGCTTTGGGAAAGCTGTAGAAATCGCTTTGGCAGAACAAACAACAGAAAACCAACGCCTCACCCAGTTAAGGCAAAGCTTGTGGGAACAGCTTTCCCAACTTGAAGGAATTCATCTCAACGGACACGCTCAAGAGCGATTGGCGGGAAACTTGAATATCAGCGTTGAGGGAGTAGATGGAGCCGCACTTTTGCTAGGATTGCAGCCAGTAATGGCGATTTCTTCTGGTTCTGCTTGCTCATCGGCAAGTACAGCCCCCTCCCATGTTCTGACAGCACTGGGGAACTCCCAACAGCTAGCTTATGCTTCAGTGCGGTTTGGGATTGGACGGTTTAATACCCAAGAGGAAATTGATATTGTGGTAAAACATGCGATCGCTACTATTCAAAGTTTACGCAAAACCTCTTTTATGGATTCTCGCCAAGGAAAGCAGCAATTTGATCTAGCTCCTGCTGATTGAGGCGAAATTCCCCAGCAGCGATGATTCCTTCCACCTGCTTGGGATTGCGTGCGCCAACGATCGCAGCTGTCACCGCCGGATTATTTAAAGTCCAAGCGATCGCCACCTCACCGGGGGAGCGATCGTGTTGCTTACCAATATGCTGCAATACCTCCACCAACTTTAGGTTACGAGATAGACGTGGTTCCTGAAATTCATTACTCTGTTTGCGCCAATCATCATCTGGTAAATTAGCAACCCGCTCAGATGTCATTTTTCCTGTAAGCAAGCCAGATTGCATAGGTGAATAAACAATCACACCCATATTATTTTCCTTACAAAAAGGCAGAATTTCCTTTTCGACATCAGGCTTAACCAGTGAATAAGGCGGTTGCAATGAGGTAACTGGGGCAATCTTTTGGATACGTTTCAACTGTTCTACATTAAAATTTGAAACTCCGATATAGCGAACCTTGCCCTCATCCTTGAGCTTGGAGAGAGTCGTCCAGCCTTCTTCAATTTCTGACTCTGGGTTAGGCCAGTGGATCTGGTAGAGGTCAATGGTTTCAATATCGAGTCGGCGCAAACTGGCTTCAACTTCCCGCCGCACTGAATCCGCCTTTAGACTACGACCAATTTCGCCCTTTTCATCCCAAATCATTGAACATTTAGTGAAAATGTAAGGGCGATTAGATCGACCCTTGAGCGCCTTAGCAACAACTTCCTCCGAATGCCCCAGACCATAGATAGCTGCGGTGTCAATCCAATTAACGCCGAGGTCGAGAGCGCGAGCGATCGCTTCCATCGATTCCTGATCATCCTGCGCTCCCCAACCAAAAGCCCATCCACCTCCACCGATCGCCCAGGCTCCAAAGCCAATTGGGGTAATGTGAAGCTCCGAATTACCGAGCTGTTTGGTTTGCATATCTATATATCTCCAAGGATTTTTGAGTCAATTGCTAGTTTAGGTTGCAAATATTTTCTCAACCGCTATCTGAGGTGTGAATGACTACTGGAAAAAACACAACAGCGAATCACTCACTACTTATGTAGGATTACTAAATCCTGAAGGTTGTGTTGATACATGCTACTTGTATACTTAGTACAGCACAGCGTAAATCCAGCTACTATCTCAATTAACAAGACAAGTGGCTCAAATTCCTTGTCTTCTGACAGAGTGTACTAAACTTGCTCAAAGATAGTATGTCAGCGTTTATCAGTATAGAGAAATAATATGTCAGAAGATTTAAAAGGCAAAGTTGCGCTAATCACTGGTGCAAACAAAGGTATCGGGTATGAGATTGCACGCCAACTAGGTTCTAGAGGCGCTACTATTCTTGTTGCTGCAAGAGATATAAAACGTGGTGAAGAAGCGGCGAATAAACTTCGTTTAAATGAGATCGATGCTCGATCAGTTCAACTTGATGTCACCGACCAAAAAACAATCGATTCTGCGGCTAAACAAATCGAGAGCGAATTCGGAAAACTTGACATCCTTGTGAACAATGCTGGCATGATAAGTGATGGCGATGCCTACGGCGGTAAACTACGCTTTCCACCCAGTCAAGTTGATATTGAAACACTGCGGCACACTTAAGAGACGAATGTATTTGGAGTGTTTGCAGTTACAAAAACGCTGTTGCCACTCTTAAAGAAGTCAACAGCAGGGCGAATAGTTAATATATCAAGTGGTTTAGCTTCTCTGACTCAGAACTCTGACCCAAATTATGAGTTCGCTAATTCTAAGTTTCTTGCCTATAACTCATCAAAAACAGCACTGAATGCGCTCACAGTTCTGTTTGCTGCTGAACTTAAAGATACCCCAATTAAAATCAATGCTGCTGACCCTGGTTTCACAGCAACTGACATTAATCAAAACCAAGGATACCGCACAGTTGAGCAGGGAGCGATCCCTACGGGGGGCTACGCCTACGCAGCAGTGAGACTTGCCACTCTACCTGATGATGGTTCTAGCGGAGGCTTTTTTGATGAGGATGGCGTGGTTCCGTGGTAGGAAGTAGGGGGCAGGGAGCAGGGAGCAGGGGGAAAAACAGTAGTGTTGAGTCCAGAAATTAAGATAATTTATTTTTTGGATTTCCCTAAGGGAGCATGGGGCATTGAGCACCAGTTAGGTAACTGGGTTTATCCACCTTTTATCTCCGTTCATCCACCTTGTCTCCTTGTCCCCTTGTCTCCACTCCCCACTCCCCACTCCCCATTTAATATGGATTTGAATCAATCCGTCCCCTTTTAACACTCCTGAGATAGTACCCAGAGGTTGGTCTGTTTCTCAAGTTAAAGGTATCGCCACTGCGAACTTTCCAAATTTTGTAATTGGAAAAGGTCAAAGGCGTTCGGGGTTCGCATACTTCCGGTAGATGATTGCCAAGTACAAAGTACGCGTCACCCCTACCCATAACTTTCACCAAACCGTTTTTATCCACAAGAACCGATGTACTTTCACTAACCGCTATACCTAAAACACTGTTAGATACACCGTCCTTAATTTGACGAGCAATGAAAGCCATAATTCGACCCATTCTTTGCCGCCTGTCGAAGTGCGTATCTACGATGGTTCCCTTCAAATTACTCCAATTGAAAAAGTTGTAAGTAAAAGTAATGTCTCGGTAGGGATCATCGAGTGCATCTCTTGTTTCAATGCCTTTTTCAGAAGAAGCACAAGCATCATAGACACAATCACTTTGGATCATCGCACCCGCACTAGTACCACCAATACCACCTCCTTTAAGGTAAACTGACTTAACGGCAGCCTCAAGCTTGGTATCTTTCCAGTTGCGGATGTACTGACATTGGTCGCCGCCAGCAAAGAAAATTACATCAGCATTTCTAACTTTTTCATAAATCTCAGCTTTGTTTGCTTCTTCTCTATTGCGAATCAGAAGAGTTTCCACAAAGTTTACGCCTTTCATGGCATAAATTAGCCGATTGTAATCGTGATTACCATTGGTGCGGAGAACTACAACATTAACTCTAGTGCCGGAGTTACTACCTCCCCGAACTTGGTTGATCATCCACTGGATTGCATCATCGACATCGGGACCACCCCCACCCAAGGTAAGGACTGGGCCTGCTAAGGAAGGTCTAGCATGGTCGAAAGAGGGAGGACTAGAGGGGGAGGGAGAGGGGCGGACATTACCAGTGTCACCCAGGAAGTAGCGTTTCCAGCTTGCAATAAAACGGGTTATTAGGAAGGTTCCCATCTTCAACAACTTGATTCCTGTACTTTTCAAGCGCCTTGCTATGCTTGGGAATGCCTTTGTCATACTAAGCTTCTGGAGCAAACTGCAATTATTGCTAGGCTGTTACGCACTTTAATTGCTTATTTATCCGTGAAATTCGTCCTTTGTCATTAGTCATTTATCTGTTGCCCTTTGTAAATAATCAATAACAAATGACAGCTTTAACGAAAAAATATGCAGCTTAGATGCGTACTAGCTTAACTCTGGCACTAGATAGGGTAAAATTTCCAGCGTACAGGGTTTGTACTGTTTGTTAACGTCAAATAGCGCAGAGTAATCATTAATTCTCTGCGCTACTGTGCGAAAATCTCCACATTGGGTGTGGCGTTTAATCCCAGCCAGATGAAATCCAAAATCTACTAGGTATCGGTTATCAAGAAAGGCATTCGGAATAACTAAGAACACCAAGCAAATGACCTATTTGCGTTCTAGCATTGCTATCAAACTTGCATTAATCATATCCCCCAAACATAAACAGAGAGACTTGTTCATCAGTAGCATTCATTAAAGCGTGGAGATTACCACCTTTTAGCATGGCAAAGTGTCCGGGTTGTAGTGTACGGATTTCAAAGCAGCGTTCTCGCTCTGGCATTTTGCACCAATCACCTACTACCATAAAGCCTTGACCATCCATCATCAGAAAAACTTCCTGATTATCACGATGGCGATGTAAACCAATCCCACAGCTAGGATTGAGGACGTGCAAATCCATGTAATCTACGGCAAAGAATCGTTCAAAACCGTTGCCATGATTTTTACTACCAAAGGCGTTGAAGTTCCATGAGTTTAATTGGCGGCCCAATTCAGGTTTACTGGAGTAGTTCCCATAATTAGACATCAAATTGCGATACTCCAAAAAGCCAACACCGCCGTGAGGGTTAGGACTGATACCTGTTCCCAAAAAGTGATCCCATCCCCGGAGGATCATGTTGAATTCGTAATGGTAGTTCGCCCCATTTTGGGAGTCCCAAATTTTTTCGCTAAAATCTGCCCAAGCAAGTTCCACATGGAGGGGTAACACAGGATGCATTGTGTTTGTGGGGGCGACGTCCAGTATATAGCGATCGCTTAATACTTCTCGGTTGAAGTCTGCTATGCTGCCATGTACTAAGTCATTACGTACTTGAAGTTCACCGCGATCAAGGGCATTGCGTCCCTTGTCGTCTAGCTGACTTCGCAGATCATTGCCTGGATAACCCCAAAATTCAACTTCATAGCGATCGCTCAGTGGATTATACGGCACCAAAAGCAAAGTAGGAGTTGCTACACCTGCCACTTTAATCCAGAGTTTAATTTTTTCTCCTAATTTATGGTTGGCAGCAACGGATAATTTACTATCAGGGCCCCCACGGTAAGAAACTCGCAAAAACGGCCCTGTCCAGTCTCCCACAGTCACCAAACCTCGAGTCAAAAAGGTGTCGGTACTAACGAAATCCTTAAGATTTTGCTTTTGGAAATCTGTTTTATTGTCCTGCTGAGTCGGATCGAGAATATTAGCATCATTCCCTTGAGGCCCATATAAAACCAGAGATTCATAGGGAAATAAATACTGGAACTCCCCAGTTAAATAGAATTCACGTTCAGCCGCTAGTTGGGCGCGTTCGAGAAAGTTCAGCAACTTCAGCAGCGGATTACCCCGACTATAGTCAGGCGGGGTATTGGGATCAACTTTAAAAACACTATCAGAATGAAGGATAAACATGGCAAAGGTTAAGATTAGATTGTGTGATACAAGAAAGCAACGAATTTTAAGGGTTCTGTACCAGGGTTACGAATGCCATGCATCCCACCGCTCTTGGTGAAAATAACGCTACCTGGTTTCACCGGGAGTTCTTTAAATTCGCGGCTCCCCAGTCCCATAACTTGACGTTTTACAGTCGGGTATTTGTCTGTTGCGGGATCGTCGCCGGCACGCATATAGGCGATGCCCTCTCCCTCGGTGATGTAATATAATTCTTCCGTACCAATATGTTGGTGAGTGCCTTCCACAGTGCCGGGAGGAATTGTTACTTCATGGAAGAAAATGTTGGAACCGCCTAGTTCTCGTTGAACAATCCAGCGCATATCAATAATGTTGTTGTCTGCTCGATCTGGATTGTCGCCATCCATCATGGCATTCCGATAACGTACAGGCTTAATGTCCGGTGCTTGTAAAAACCAACCGCGCTGGAAGTTGATTAGGTAGTTGAGATCCTCAACGGTATTTTGCTGTGAACTGGGTTCTTGGGTGCGTGGTTCTTGGTGCGATCGCGAATAGTCATTATCCCAACATGCATCAGCATCACTAATTTGGTAGCCAGTGGGGAAATTGCGATCGCTTTCACGAAATGCCAATTCTATCTGCGTCAGCGCTTTGATATTTTGCAAAGCTGGGTTAAATGCCTTGACTCGCGTAATCGGTCCATTGCGCCCCATTTGATCCAGAATCTGAAAATCGTGGTAGCTGGTGGCGGGAGCTTCTAGGGTTTCCCAAATCTCCACCTCGTAAGCATCAATCCACGGGCAATAGTGCAGCTTTACCCTGGACTCTGCTTTTTTGCTTTCATCTTCTGGTGACAGCCTCACCCAGGCAATCACATCACTACCGAGCAACCGCTTTTTCTCGCGTACCTGCTCTACTAAACGACCGGATCTGTATTCCAGCCGCAGAAAATTACTGATAAACTTGCCATCGAGATATACTTCTCCCTTCAGGGCATTGATACCCAGGTAGCTGCGAACCTCTCGCACATTGTAACGGTAGCGGGGGCTGCGGGTAGCGTTAAGGTATTCAGCATGGTAAATGCGATCGGGAAAGAAGACGATTTTGAAAATCTCGTTCCAGGGATTACTTTGAATATCGTTAAATGCTGGATCCATAAAGTTAAAGCCTCTTAAGTAATTCGTCAGCTACCCGAAAAGAATTGGCCTGAATTGTCAAGGTTGGGTTTGCGCCTCCCGAAGTGGGCATAAATGAGCCATCGGTGACATAGAGGTTATCAAAGTCCCAAGCTTTGCAATTGCGGTCTAGCACTGAGTCTTTGCGGTCAGTACCAAACCTTGCTCCTCCAAGAATGTGGTTGGCAATCCGTGCCAAGGCGTTTTCTGCCAGGTATACGCCACCCTGACCTTGAAATTCAAATTTGAATTCGCCTGGAATTGTATTACCACCCAGCTTCAAAACCTGGCCACACATTTCAGCCAAGGTATCCATGAGATATCTGTCGTGGCTGTGCCATTCTTTAATGATGTGAGCCACAGGACGACCCCATTTATCTTGAATCGTGGGATGGAGTTCAATCCGATTGGTCTTCAGGGGTACTTGATTGGCCATAAAGCTGACGGATAAACCCCTACCCATGTTGTTGTCCAAAAAGTCCGTCAACCCTTGAGCCGCTAAACTGGTGTTCTCGATAAAGCCTTTCCAAAGAGTGTCTAAATCCCGACTACCGTGGGTACGCCCCAAAGAGATAGGCAAGGCTTGATCGGAAGTATTGTTATAGATTGCTCCACCGGCCCAAAGACCTCTGCTCTTGAGAAAGTCGTCAGTAGCGCAAGCATCGGTTGCCCAATCAGCATCAAGAGCTAAGGTCTTATCGCTACGGGTGGGCATGAGGGCGCTAGCACCTCCAAAACAGTGGGTAAGGAAGTATTTACCCAGTAAATCATTTTGGTTGATGCGTTTGTTAAATTCGGAACTGAGCTGTGCTGACAGCTTCAGTAATCGAATCGATTCAATGGCAGAACAAGCTACGATTACCAACTTTCCTTGAACAAACCGGGTTTTACCACTCGGATCGCGGTATGCTACTCGGCTGACTTTCGACCCCTCACTTTCTAGATGGGTGACTACGCAGTTTGTGCGAATTTCAAAGTTTGGTAAATTAGCGATCGGGCTGAGTAAAGATACCCAAGTATTCGATTTCACACCCAAAGGACAGCCAAAGCGATTTACATAACTGGTTTTGAGGGTTTCAGGGTCTTTGGGAACTTTGCGTCCACTGGGTTCATGATCGCGGGTAATCACCGCTAGAGGTGCGCGGTATGGCTTAATTGGCTTACCATTACCCAGTTGTTCACCTAGCTTATCCATACCAAATTTCGCATAGTTGCTAATTGGGTTAGGTTCTAAAGGCGGTTGATAGCTATCTTTACTAAAAGGCTTGAGCTGATTCTCGGCGGTGCCGTTAAGACCTACAAGGTATTCAGCTTTAACATAGTACGGTTCTAGCTCGTCGTAACTGACAGCCCAATCACGCGCTTCCCTTTGCACATCGTTATTTGGGTCATTCTTCAGGTCTTTACGTCCGGCATTAAAGCTTTGTAGACGTAAATCGGTAGGCGTAAAACGTAGCGAAACACCACCATAAAGTTGAGTACCGCCGCCTACCACTTGAGCTGTATAGCCTTCAATTGTGGCTCTATCTTGTCCATTGGGATCGCGATAGATATGCGGCTCGTCGTTAATATCTGGTTCAACGTGGCTAGAATAAAAGGCTTCGTTCTGATTAGCAACTCCAGGAACGCGGATACGCTTTTCTGGTCCATCAGCAAACAATTCGTCACGCTTAAAGTCACTTAACCCCTGAGGACTCTGATACTGGGGTCTAAATAGTGGGCCTTTTTCCAGAATCAGCACTGATTTCCCAGCCTTCGCTAAAGTGTAGGCAATAGGGGAACCTCCAGCGCCACTACCAATGATCACTACATCAAATTCAGTTTGCATATATGTTCTCCTGAGGATATCAATTAGCCCCGATAATCGCTGTTAAGTCCAAGGGGTGGTTCTATAGCTTTGCGCCAATCAAATAGAGTTTTGCCGTTCTGATCTCTATATCTTTCTGATAGATAAGCCCAACCTGTTCCTCCTACGTTGCCACCATATTTAGGATGAGAAAAAGCACCTGTAAATGTGTGACGGCGCAGTAATTGAAGGAAGAAACGAGGTTCTTGGTATTGTTGATAATTCCAACCATTGACTTGGTTAGTAGCCATTTCGTTATACAGGTCAATGTATAACTCTTTAGAGACATCTTTTGGTTCAACGTAGGGATTACGCTGTCTCAATATCCGGTTAATTTGAGCTAAACAAATTTTGTAATCAATTAAATGATGGTTTTCTTCTCTAGCTAAAATGTTGTCAATAAAGTTTGCGGCTCCGACAGATTCATCTAGACGATAAGCATAGGCGTATTGTACTTGCTTATCTTGTTTACCCAAAAAATTGTAATGACGTTTCAAAAAGTTTTCCCCTTCCTCAGTTCGGAAAGGCAAAATATGATCTACTAATCGAGCTACGATGTCAAATTCCCAATCTTCAAAGTTCAGTGGCTCAGTACATAATTGGGTAAAAAATCTTGACCATAATTGCCCGTTATCAAGCTGGGCCCGCTGGGGATTTATTGGGTCTATAATTGCCTGTCCATCGATGATAAATTTATAGGTGTGAAATTGTGATTTTGGTACCACAATCGATAAAGCATAATATCCTGTGGCTTCCCCGACAAAGTTGACAGGCTTGAGCGGAATTGGCTCATAAAGGTTGGCGAAAGTCCCGATTACAGCAACATTTTTTGGCGGTGTTTCTCCTTGTTGCTGATATACGAAAGTTACTACATTGGAAGAATAACTTTTGACAAAATCCTTGCCATCGCTGTAATTATCGATAATTGGAAATCGCCAAGGTTCCGCAATGCGAGAGCGTGGATCATTGTCAGTCAATTGCCCAAAGTTATGACGAGGATCTTTATTATCTCTAGCAAGAAATTTAGTGCAGTGGTTTAGTACATACTGGTCGTCTGTTTTTAAAATCTCAACAGCCATGAATTTTTCTCCTGGTAGATATCTATCGACCAAATCAAGTCACAATAAATCGCAGCAATTAGCATTTTGGAATCAATCCAAGTTAGCTTTGCCGAACTATACAAAAAAGTGGTGTTTATGGAAACAATAATAACTTTAACCTTTCCGGAAAATTGACTAATGATTTCCGAAAAAATGATTAAATTTTATCCGGGATGTTCTGGATTAGGCACGAGGATAATTTTACCAAATGCCTGTTTTGCCTCAATTCGCTCGTGGGCAACACTTGCTTCTTGTAAAGGCAAAACGGAGTCAATCACAGGTTGAAATATTCCCTGGGCGAAGTGTTGCAAAATTTGGTCGAAATCTTGCGGTTGAATCAGAGCAAATGAACCGTGAATGCTGGCATTTTTCATCAGTAGATCCATGACATTAATTTCTGCCACATCACCACTGAGAGTCCCAGCACAAACAATCCGCCCTTTTTTTGCCAGCATACTAATAGACGATCGCAATGTTGTACGTCCTACTAAGTCAAGAACGAGAGTGGCACCTTGCCCCTCGGTTATCTTGATTACCTGCTCTACTAAATTAGGAGAGTGGCGATCAAGGATAAAATCGGCTCCTAGTTGGTATAGTCGCTCTGTTTTGTTCTTGTCACTGATGGCAATCACTTGGGCATTTTGCCAACGGGCAATTTGAATTGCAGAGGTTCCCACTCCACTGGATGCTGCATGGATCACAATTCGCTCAACTGGCGCGATCGCCCCGTTATAAAATAGGGCAATCCAAGCAGTTGTGAAAGCTAAACCAATACTCGCCGCTCCAATGTAACTCAGCTGATCGGGAATGTGGTGTAATTGCTTAACTGGTAGCGTGGTGTATTCCGCATAAGCACCATTTCTTTCTCTTCCCAGGGCTTCAAAAGTGGCAACAATGCGATCGCCTATTTGCCAATTTGTTACCTCTGCACCCAATTCCACGATTTCCCCTGCTACATCCATACCCAAAATATGGGGGAGACTTTTTTGAATGAAAAACTGTCCTGAGCGGTGAAATATATCTGTGTGATTTACCGTAGCAGCATGAACCTTGACTAATACCTCATTGGTCATGGGTATCGGGGTAGGAAAGGTTTCGTAGTGCAGTACTTCTGCACCCCCTGTTTCATGCATGACGATCGCTTTCATGAGTGTACTCCCCTATACCATGACCAAGCCATTATTTTATTGAGAAAGAATCAAGACGCTATAAGGACCAATGCCAACATTGGCACGGAAGGACATACCATCGGAATCATTGGGATTGCTCCGATCTGCAAAGGTGTCATAACCAGAATGGTTGCCAAAATCTGGGCTGTAACCATTCCAGTCGCTATTAAACCTTACCCACCAAGTTCCGCCTCCAGGAAAGCCCAGGCTATAGCGATCATAGGAGCGATCGCCCATATTCACAATCACAACTACATCATCCCCTGGGCCGCCGTTATCCCAACGATGGAAGGCGATAACTTTGTCGTTATTGTTGACATGATGTACATTCACATGCTGTCCACGTAAACCTCTGGTGTTGTTATACCAGTTGCGCCGTAAACGAATTAACGACTGATATAGATCCCAGATACCACTAAATCTATCTTTCTTGCTCCAATCTAAAGTTCCAGAATCACTCCAACTTCCCCATTCCAGAAATTCCTGACCTTGAAAAATCATCGGGATTCCAGGAGATGTAAAAACGAGAGCCGCCGCTAAGGTAGAGCGTTTGCGAGCAAACCAGCTATCTGCATTACCACGCCAAATTACTTCCGGGAGCCGGACTTTGCGGTTAATTTCTGCTACTTCATCATGGTTTTCGCTATAGATGACTCGCTTCCAAGCATCGGTTTCAAACCTTTGCAAAATTGCGTCCCGAACGCTGTACATATTACGCGCACTATCGCTGGGAGCCACCACCGCTTCAAAAATCGAATAATAAAAGGAACTACCCCACTGGGAATCAAACCCGGCTCCCCCTGCCCCTGTATTACGGTTGATCCATTCGTTATTTTGCAAATCTTCGGCAATGGTAATCTTCCACGGCGTCTTGCTATCTATTTCATTGTTGATCCATTGCATCAAACTCCAGCCTTCAGGAATGTCATTTCCAGGCTCGTTGTTCTTGCCGTAAATATTACGAATGTTGACAGTGGAATCAAATCGTAAACCGTCTATCTGATATTCTTCCAGCCACATCAGAGCGTTGTCACGGATATATTGCCGCACTTCACCCCGGCCATAGTCTGGGCGAGGACCAAAATCGGTTTTGACGCGTTGATCGTTGTAGAAATAGATTCCATCCCCATTATTTTGATTCCAACCATCAAACCGCCTTAGAGAATAATCTAGTTCTTCACTACCGAAATGGTTATAAACTACATCGAGAATGACAGCTATACCAAATTCATGGGCTTTTTTAACAAAGTTTTTAAATTCACTAGGATCGCCATAATTACTTTCTATATCAAAAGGGAAAGCAGGGTTATAGCCTAAAGAGTATTCTCCTGGAAAACCAAAAATTGGCATCAGTTCAATGGCATTGATGCCTAAGTCTTTTAAGGTGCCTAGTTTATCGATAATTGAATTTAAATCTCCGGGCTTGTTCTCGCTTCTATTAAAAGAAGCTACATGCAGCTCATAAATCACCAATTCATTCCAGGCTGGCATATTGAAAGTATTGGTTCCCCAGTCAAACTGATCTGTGACAATTACACCATCGCCGCCCTCATTGTCTAGGACATGTTTGCAATAGGGATCGGTACGCCACCATACAGAATCAGCGGGGATGAAAGGGCTTTGAATTACATAGCGGTACTTTTGACCTTCTTTAGCTCCAGGAACATCCACAGACCAGTACCCATTATTTTCAGAGGTGAGGAGATTTGCGGATGTAGACCAGTTATTAAAATCTCCAGCCACATAAACTGCTGAAGCAAATGGCGCCCAAACTCGAAAAGCTGTTCCTGTTTTATAGGGAATAGCCCCCATTCCAGTAAGGGTAGAGGCTTTAATCGCAGGCATACTTGAGTTAACACTTATTTCGGTTGGGAGCGTCATAAATTAAAATTATCTCCACGATATGACTGAATGGTAAAGCGTTGGCGTTGCTGATTCAGTTTGATTTCAAAACTCTTATAGAGGTGTGAACTATAGCGTCTCTATAATGGGGATTCATGCTGCAATTAAGCAACGCCAAAGCCAGATTAAAATTGCTCCGCTGAAAAAATTACAGCAGTGCCTGTTGTGGATTTATCAAAAGTAAATTAAGATTTTATGCAAGTTTAAAAAAGTTTACATTTATGCACTGTTCAAGGACAGCTTGATTTAGCTGTCCCTAATGTCATATATAGAACAGTATACTTGATTGATTACCACGCAATTTGCGATCGCTCTTGTACAACTCGCTGATATACTTCTTCAGTTTGCTTGGCTAATTTCGGCCAGCTAAAGCGTCGCTCTAAATCTTCATAAGCGTTATCTACCAACCATTGCCGATACCCTGGGTTTTTCAATACTTCCAAAATTCCCCAAGCTAAAGAATCGGGATTGTTCACCCAAGTCACAATGCCTGTTTTGGTATGTTGCACTACTTCTGGAAAACCACCAGTATCAGAAACTACTACCGGAACACGAGAAGCAAAGCTTTCTAAAGCCACAATCCCGAAGGGTTCGTAAAGACTAGGAAATACTGCACAGTCAGCGACAGTTTGGAATCTATCTAAGTATTGATCAGAGAGAAAACCTGTAAAATAGCAATGATGCCAAATTCCCAAATCCCAGGCTTGGCGCTTGAGATGGTCAGTATTGCCGCCACCAACAATTACAAATTTAACGTTACCTGCCATTTGCGAAAGGATCTTAGGTGCGGCATTGAGCAGTATAGGTACACCCTTTTCGTAAGTCATGCGACCAAGGTAATAAACGATTTGCTCATTGTCTGTGGCGAATTGGCGGCGAAAATTCAGAGCATGAAAATCTACGTTATGCTGTTTCTTTTCGGCTCGGATACCGTTATAAATGACATCGATTTTGCCCCAAGGACTGTGTAGCGCTCGTTCTACTTCTTGGCGCATATAGTTGCTACAAACAATAATCCGCCAAGCGTTGTAAGCCAGCAAGGTTTCTTTGCCATTTATATAACCTTGAATGTCTGTGTGAATACCGTTATAGCGTCCGTATTCCGTAGCGTGAATTGTGGCAATTAGTGGTATTTTGAAATTATGCTTGAGAGCGATCGCAGCATCTCCTACCAACCAATCATGGGCATGAATTAAATCAAAAGGCCCTTCTTCTAAAATCAACTTACCACCGTGATCTCCCATACTCAAGTTGAGATTGACTACCCAGTGGAAAAAGTCGTTACTATGTGCCACTGGCACTCGATGCACCTTTACTCCCTCAACCACTTCATACATCGACGCATGACCAAACTCTGCTGTAATTAAGTGGACTTCATGCCCTAGCTTTACCAGTTCCGGGTACAATTCCGCTACATGTCGCGCAATTCCCCCAATAATCCTTGGCGGAAACTCCCAACTCAGTACCAGTATCTTCATCTGCTAGACTCCCCGACACATTACAAATATCTAAAAAACTACATTTACCTCAAAATATAAGGGTGGCAAATGCAGTAAGTATATTTACTAAAATTTTGAGATTTTTTAACAGTTATTTTGTTAAAGCTTATCAAAGGTTATCAACTGTGGGCTAGCGATAAGAAACAAGGTGTAATTCGTAATTAGAACAATTTAGCATCACCTTCGCAAATCATGTGTCAATAAGGGCTAACAAAATCAACAGCATGAACTCGTCGCGCCCTTGCTGCTTGGCTATATAAAGTACTTTGTCCGCAGCATTAATCAAATCTTGCGGCGAAATTCTGGAATTTGGCACAATACCGCAACGCGGAAGTCAAAAGGAGCCAGTGCGTTGGGCGGCTCTGCCGACTTGTCAAGCTACACTCTTAGCGTTCCCGCATGGTAGCAACTGGCGTTCAAAATTCAAAAGTATTATTGAATAGGCCAAAATGCGCTGCTTGATAGTTGCAGAGCACTTAAACCCCCAAACTTTGTTAAACATAAAATAAAATCCTAGTTCGTAGTGAGCGATTCATCGCTCGAAACAAGGATTATCAGGACTAAATGAGGCGTGATTCTTATATCTCCCGAATTCTATTCGGGAGATATAAGCCAATACGGTTCAGTTAGGCATTTTTTTCTTCTTTCTGTTCCCTCTGTGCCTCTGTGGTAGCCTGCGGCAAGCCGCTGACGCTCCTTCTCTGCGTTCGCGCAGCGTGTCGCAGACAGACGCTACGCGAACGTCGTTACCGCTTCGCTAATGCGTCTACGTTAAAAAATTTGACTTTGATAAAGAATTTTAGCCTTAACTGAACCGTATTAGGATATAAGCGAATTAACTAATTTATTCGGCGTTGCTGATTCCATGTATAAAAATGGTTTTGCATAATACCAAAATCCTTGTAGAGAGGTAGCACTGCTACGTCTCTACATCCAGATTCATACTTTAATTCAGCAACGCCATTTATTCGGTCTTTGAGATGTCACCGCAAGCATTAAGCACTCTTAAATCAGTTTTGATCCAAGCGCAGCACTGCCATAAAGGCTTCTTGCGGTACATCTACAGTACCCACAGATTTCATCCGCTTTTTACCTTTTGCTTGCTTCTGTAATAATTTCTTTTTCCGGCTGATGTCACCGCCGTAGCACTTGGCTAGCACATCTTTCCGCAAAGCGGGGATGTGTTCGCTGGCGATAACTTTACTGCCAATAGATGCCTGAATTGGCACTTTAAATTGATGGCGGGGAATTAGTTCCTTGAGTTTTTCTGCCATTGCCCGCCCGACGTTGTAAGCTTTATCCCGATGCACAATCATCGCCAAGGAATCTACCGGATCGCCGTTAATCATAATATCCAGCTTCACCAAAGGGTTCTCACGGTAGCCGATGATGTGATATTCCATACTAGCGTAACCGCGCGATCGCGACTTCATTTGATCAAAAAAGTCAGTCACAACTTCCGCCAAGGGAAGTTCGTAAGTAAGTGTGGTTCGTCCTTGGGCGAGATATTTCATATCTTTGAAGATGCCACGGCGATTCTGTGACAACTCCATCAAGCTGCCGACATAGGTTTCCGGCGTAATCATCTCTACTTGGACGTAGGGTTCTTCAATTCTTTCGCGATCGTTGGGAGAAGGCAAGCGGCTAGGATTATCGATGTACAGTTCCTCACCTTTGAGGGTAATCACCTTATAAACCACCGAGGGAGCTGTAATGATTAAATCTAGGTTATACTCTCGCTCTAGACGTTCCTGGACAATTTCCATGTGCAGCAAACCCAAGAATCCGCAACGGAAGCCAAACCCCATCGCGCTGGAAGTTTCTGGTTCGTAGTGCAGCGCTGCGTCGTTGAGTTCGAGCTTTTCTAAGGCTTCCCGCAAATCTTCAAATTGGTCAGCATCAATGGGGAACATCCCGCAAAAAACCATCGGGTTCGCTTCTGCGTAGCCTGGTAAGGGTGCCTCTGCTTTCGCCTTACTTAGGGTAATTGTGTCTCCTACCCGTGCATCAGCTACAGCTTTAATTGCTGCTCCCAAATAGCCTACTTCCCCAGCGTGGAGTTCTTCAACTTGCTTTTGAGTCGGAGAAAGAACGCCTAACTCATCAATTTCAAATTCTTTACCAGATGCCATTAAATGGATGCGATCGCCTTTTTTCACAGTGCCATCCATCACCCGGAAATACACAATTACTCCCCGGTAACTGTCGTAATAGCTATCAAATATTAAGGCTCGTAAGCGTTCATTTATGGTATTGGGCGGTGGCGGTACCCGCTCAACAACTGCTTCTAAAATCTCATCAATCCCAATTCCTTCTTTAGCAGAAGCCAGAATCGCACCACTGCAATCTAGACCGATAATTTCTTCAATCTCGCCAATTACCCGTTCTGGTTCTGCCCCAGGCAAATCGATTTTATTCAAAACCGGGATAATTTCCAAATTATTCTCTAAGGCTAAATATACATTCGCCAAAGTTTGCGCCTCCACACCTTGGGACGCATCTACTACCAATAGCGCTCCTTCACAAGCAACAAGAGAGCGGGAGACTTCATAAGAGAAATCCACGTGTCCGGGAGTATCAATGAGGTTCAGCACATATTGCTGACCATCTTTCGCTGTGTAGTTCATCCGGGCAGCTTGCAGCTTAATTGTAATGCCGCGCTCCCGTTCCAAATCCATATTGTCGAGGAACTGTTCCTTCATCTGTCGGTCTTCAACAGTGCCAGTAGCTTGTAGCAAGCGATCGGCGAGGGTTGATTTCCCGTGGTCGATGTGAGCAATAATACAAAAATTGCGAATGCGAACTGCGGGAACGTCAGTCATATACTATCTTTGCCTTAGCAGCAACCAAAGTTAAAAGAGCAATTTACTTAATGTATTTTAATGCTTTCTTAGCCAAGACGCTGCTTTTAATGGGGAGTGGGGAGTAGGGACTAGGAACTGGGGAAGAGTTTTCCTAACCCAATCCCTAATCCCCAATCCCCTCTTCACCCCATCTTCAACTTTTGATCTCAATAGGTGGACTTTTAAGAATATTATGAAAGTCTATTTGTCGCTGCTAGTATTCATCAGCTAGGAGCGTACAATAAATGTAAATAAGTACATGTAGGGATCATGTAGTGATCGTGGGCAATTACTACCCGTAATTACCTATAATCACTAATTTGTCGGCAAAATTTCTAAAGCCATTGTCTAGTCAGTTATATGAAAAATGCGATTTGAAACTTAAAGCTGTTACTTTGGTGCTATTTCGGGGAACTATGTAACTGTCCTCTTGAAGATTTTTTCAGTGAATTAGCCCAAATTTATGAATATAACTACTTTACAAAGCTTTAGACAAAACCAATTCACAGTATATCAAACCTATGAATATGCAAGAGAAAACTACCGAAGCGGAAAACACACGAGCCGATAAGGTAGAAATTGCTGTCCGCCTGGACTCCGAGCTACTAGAGCAAATTCAGCATCTCACCAATGACCCAAGTAAAGTGATTGAAGTGGCGATTCGTCAATGGTTACGGGGTGAAATCCTCAGAGATGACGAACTGACACGTACCCCTGTGCGTACCCCTGTTCCTCCTCGGGGTGAATGGAATGATTAACACTATTAATCAGCTGTCAATGCAATTTAAAAAAGTAAAGTTTGTCAATCTGGATTTCAAAACACCAATAAATACCCAATAAAAAACGAAAAAGCTGTAAAAATTTTTGCATAAATTTGAGCAGCTTTAGTAAAATTACGGTCGGATACCCTTTGTCTATCCAACTCAATTAATGACTATTACTGCTAATTCCCAATTGTCAAATGTATTTTCCCAAAATCTGGAATCTATTACCAGTAAGACTGACGGCTCATTACCAACTCTAGGAGCCGAATTGGTGTATACGCAAGATGAGGCAGGGCGCTATCTGACCTTTTGTTGGCAGTACAGCGAACTGCTGGGGTTAAATACCGAAAAAGTAGTTGAGGAACTGAACCAGACTCAAGCCTTTGTCCCGGTGGATAAGGTTAGTTATTTGGAACGATTGCACCGAATTTTGACAAGTTTAGTGCCAGAAAGGTTTCAGTGTTGGTTTAGCTACCACCAGGAATTATTTGAGTTGGACTTGGTGATGAGTCCGATTATGCCGAGTTTGGGAACAACTGCCACCACAGTTTTAGTGATGGGACGGTTAGTGCAAGCGACACTGAACAAAAAAAAAGTGCCTGTGGCATCAAAAACGCCCACACAAATAGAGGTGGCAATACGTTCACAGCAACACCAAAAACTGGTAAATCGCATTACCAGAAATATTCGCCGGACGTTGGATTTAGATATTATTTGGCAGCAAACAGTTGATAGCTTGGGGAAAGCACTGCGGCTAGAGCGCTGTATTATTTGTCCTTATCAGCCCTCTAGCTCAAAAGTGGAGGTGAAGGCTGAGTATTGCCAGCCAAAACTCAAATCAATGCTTGGCTCAAAAATAGATATAGCTTCTGAACCTGCCTTTGGTCAGGCTTTGACAGCCTTAGAACCAGTTGTAATGGAAGTGCCTGGATACGCAGGGTCTGGGCGGCAGAAAACTTTGGTGATTGCAACTTGCTATCAAGACCAGGCTAATGGGTTGGTTGCCTTGAGTTGGCAGGATGAATGCTACACATTAACAGAACCAGAATTAGAACTAGCAAAAGAAGCAGCAGATCAATTGGGAACTGCGATCGCTCATGCTACTTTATATAAAGAATTAGAAGCGGCGCGTCAAAAAGCCGAAGAAGCTTCCCGCCTCAAAAGCGAGTTTCTGGCTAATGTATCTCATGAAATTCGTACCCCCCTCAACGGCATGATTGGTTTCTTGAAGCTGATTTTGGAAGGGATGGCAGATGATCCAGAAGAACAAAACCAGTTTTTGACAGAAGCTCACCAATTATCGATACATCTGCTGAATATTATCAACGATATTTTGGACATTGCTAAAATCGAAGCTGGTAAAATGGAGCTAGCTTATGCGCCAGTCAAGCTAGATGAGCTATTCAGTCATGTAGAAGGTTTCATGCGTCCCCAAGCAGAAATGAGAAACCTCAGCTTTCGGATGCAAATGCCTGCTACCTCTGATGAAATCATTGTCCAAAGCAACTACCAACGGTTGCTACAAGTTATGCTCAATTTAGTAGGTAACGCCATCAAATTTACCCATGAGGGCGGTGTTACCGTCAGCGCCGATTTAGTACTCAAAAAAGCGAAGCCGAACTTTCAAGGTCAGGAATTTCCTGGTATGGTGAGAGTACGTGTGGCAGACACTGGCATTGGTGTTTCCTTAGACAAACAAGATAAACTGTTTCAATTATTTTCTCAGGTAGATGGCTCCCGCACTCGCCATTACGGCGGTACAGGTTTAGGACTGGCAATATCGCAGAAGCTAGTGGAGGCAATGGGCGGCGAGGTACATTTTTACAGTCTGGGCGAAGGGCTTGGCTCAACAGTCACATTCACCGTACCACTATATCAACAACCAGTCATGGTTTTATCTAGTGATAGCGACTCAACAGATAATCCTTGCTGAGTGCTAAGTTATGGAATTTTTGATTTTCAATTTGGGATTTTTTGAAGGAAAAATCTAAAATTGAAAATTGGCAAAGTCAAGAGTCACGGTACTTGGCAATACTGGGTTTGAAGTTTTAAATTTTAAAGTTTTTTAATAATTATTAGTTAATAAACAACAAAGTTGGAAATTGGAAATAATTCCGTCCCTAGTCCACAAAATTGTATAATTATGGGCTGGGTTGAAGAACACAACACAACAAACGTCTGAATGTTGGCTTTTGTTCTGCTCTACTCAAATTTATAAAAATAGAGTTTTGACCCCTCTTTACGGTGAAGTGTACTTAGGAGCATTAAATCCTGTCTCCCGCCAGACTGCAAACCACAACCTAAAAGCTAAAGTAAAGTAGGAGGCTCACATGAAAACTCTGTTCAGACAACATGGAAAATAAAATTTTGGATAATGGTTAACGAGTAACGGCACATAAGGCACATGAATCATTATTATTTAATGCCTATGCCCCATGCCCCATGCCCCATGCCCCATGCCTATCATTAATTTAGCAGGTCTAAAACTATGGAACTCACAATTGACAACGTTGAAACAGTCTTAGATGAAATGCGCCCTTATCTCATGTCTGATGGCGGCAATGTGGAACTGGTAGAACTCGATGGGCCTGTTGTAAAACTGCGCCTGCAAGGTGCGTGCGGTTCTTGCCCCAGTTCTGCAATGACCCTGAGAATGGGTATTGAGCGCCGTTTAAAGGAAATGATTCCTGAAATTGCAGAAATTGAACAAGTGGTGTAAAAGTTAGGAGTTAGGAGTTAGGAGTTATGAGTTTTGAATCAACTCCTAACTCCTCATTCTTAGCTCCTAACCATTTTTATGTCCCATCCTCTTTACATCGCTTTTATCTGGCATCAACATCAGCCGCTGTACAAATCTCCTGGCAGCGGCGTTTCGCTATCTTCTAGTCAGCAGTACCGTTTACCTTGGGTACGTTTGCATGGGACTAAAGATTATTTGGATTTGATATTGCTCTTAGAGCGGTATCCTAAGTTACACCAAACGGTGAATTTAGTACCATCGCTGATATTGCAACTCGAAGATTATATTGCTGGCACTGCTTTTGACCCTTACCTCACAGCCAGCTTGACACCGGATGAACAACTCACCCAGCAACAGCGCGAATTTATTATCCAACACTTTTTCGATGCCAATCACCACACTCTGATTGACCCTCATCCCCGTTATGCCGAGTTGTACCAGCAAAGGCAGGAGAAGGGGCAAGCTTGGTGTTTAGCAAATTGGGAATTGCCAGATTATGGTGATTTGCTAGCTTGGCACAATTTGGCTTGGATCGATCCGCTGTTTTGGGATGACCCGGAAATTGCTACTTGGTTAAAACAGGGTCGGAATTTTACTTTAAGCGATCGCCAGCGCATTTATTCCAAACAGCGAGAAATCCTCAGCCGCATTATCCCCCAACATCGCAAAATGCAGGAGGCGGGGCAGCTAGAAGTTACCACCACGCCTTACACTCACCCAATTTTACCCTTGCTGGCTGATACCAACTCCGGTCGGGTAGCCGTACCCAATATGACACTGCCTAAGCAGCGCTTTCAGTGGGCAGAAGATATTCCCCGCCACTTGCGGAAAGCTTGGAACTTTTATAAAGACCGCTTTGGACAGATACCTCGTGGTTTGTGGCCTTCGGAACAGTCAGTAAGCCCGGCAATACTTCCACACATTATTAACCAAGGCTTTAAGTGGATATGCTCAGATGAAGCCGTCTTAGGGTGGACGCTGAAACACTTTTTTCATCGGGATGGGGCGGGGAATGTACAGCAACCAGAACTGTTGTATCGACCCTATCGCCTGCAAACCGCAGAAGGTGACTTGTCAATTGTGTTTCGTGATCACAGATTATCAGATTTGATTGGCTTTACTTACAGCGCGATGCCAGCAAAAAAGGCAGCTGCGGATTTAGTGGGGCATTTGCAAGCGATCGCTAAAATGCAAAGAGAAAGTCAAAGTGAAGAACCTTGGCTAGTTACCATCGCCTTGGATGGAGAGAATTGCTGGGAATTTTATCCCGAAGACGGCAAACCTTTTCTAGAAGCTTTATATCAAAGCTTGAGCGATGAACCCCACCTCAAACTCGTCACAGTTTCCGAATTTCTGGAAGAATTTCCCGCCACAGCCACCATTCCCGGAGGGCAACTACATAGTGGTTCTTGGGTAGATGGTAGTTTCACCACTTGGATCGGCGATCCTGCCAAAAATCGTGCTTGGGATTACTTGACAGAAGCTAGAGTTATGCTCGCAAGTCATCCTGAAGCGACGGAAGAAAACAACCCAGAAGCATGGGAAGCGTTGTATGCCGCAGAGGGTTCAGACTGGTTTTGGTGGTTTGGTGCAGGACACTCTTCAAATCAGGATGCCATCTTTGATCAGTTGTTTCGAGAACACTTGTTTGGCATTTACAAGGCATTAAATGAACCTGTACCGCCCTACCTGAAGCAACCAGTAGAAATCCACGAAGCGCAGGGAAACCACACCCCACAAGGGTTTATTCATCCTGTCATTGATGGTAAGGGTGATGAACAAGATTGGGATAAAGCTGGACGCATAGAAATCGGTGGGGCGCGAGGGACGATGCACAATAGCAGTGTTATCCAGCGACTTTGGTATGGGGTGGATCACCTCAATTTCTATGTGCGGCTGGACTTTAAAAGTGGCGCTGCACCTGGGCGGGATTTTCCAGCAGAGTTGAATTTGCTGTGGTTCTATCCAGAAAAAACAATGGTTAACAGCCCAATCCCCTTGGCAGATGTACCAGATGCAGCCCCACTTAATTACCATTTTCACCATCTTCTGGAAGTTAACTTACTGACGCAATCGATTCAATTTCGGGAAGCTGGAGACAATTATCAATGGCATCCCCGTTTCAGTCGCGCTCAAGTAGCTTTAAATAATTGTTTAGAGTTGGCAGTACCGTGGGCAGACTTGCAAGTTCCGCCAGATTATCCTTTGCGCTTGATTTTGGTGCTTGCAGATGAAGGGCGTTTTTGCAACTACTTGCCAGAAAATGCTTTGATTCCAATTGAAGTGCCTTAGAACTCAATACGCTTGGTGTTATACCATTTCAAAAAATACCTAGTAGGGGCGTACAGCTAGCTGTAAGCCCCTACAGCCAATTCATGTCTTGTAAAGATTTTCTAAAACATATTGAATTTCTCTTGTCAATGCGTAAATTCTACAAAATTTAGTTTTACTTTTTGAATTTCCAATAGGAGAGTAATGAGGATTTAGCAAAGATCCAGTAATTTTACTGTTTCCAATAAATATATGTCGTAAGATTAGAGACATTTCAGAACAGATACTCTATACTAATGAATCGCTTTTCTCAGAAAATAACGAATTCTCAAGAGAGCATTTTACAGCAAACTCAGCTTGGTCAAATGTGTGGTTCCAAGAAGCTATTTCGCGGTCGTTATGAAATATTGCAAATTTTAGGTAGAGGTGGTTTTGGGATCACGTTTTTAGCCAAAAATGCCATATTACCTGGGAATCCCCTGTGTGTCATTAAACAGCTTTGTCCAAAAGTGACTAATCCTCAAAGTTGGCAGAGGGCATGTACACGCTTTGAAAAAGAAGCAAAAACCTTAGGTCAACTTGGTAGTCATTCACAAATTCCCATGCTATTGGACTACTTTCAGGCAAATGGGGAATTTTTTCTAATTCAAGAATACGTGCCGGGTTTGACTTTGGCACGAGAAGTGCGCCAAACTGGGGCTAAAAGTGAAGCCTCAGTTAAACGGTTTTTGCAAGAATTATTGCCTGTATTACAGTACCTTCATAAACATCATGTGATTCATCGGGATATTAAACCCCAAAATTTATTGCGGTGTGAGTATGATGGGCGGGTAGTGCTGATTGATTTTGGGGCGGTGAAAGAGCAATTAGCTGATTCTTGTGAAAACTCAATCAATCAAGCTGCAAACACCAATTTTATTGGGACTAGGGGATTTGCACCACCAGAACAGTTTTCTCTACGTCCAGTTTATGCAAGTGACATTTATGCGCTGGGTGTAACTTGTATTTATATGTTGACTGCTAAAAATCCTTTAGAATTTGACTACGACGCAGATACTGGTGAAATATGTTGGCAAAAAGAGGTAGATATTAGCGATCGCTTCGGCTATATTTTAGGAAAAATGGTGAAGATTTCGTTAGATGATCGGTTTAAGACTGCCGATGAAGTAATGAAAGTTTTAGGTAATGAAAGCTATTTGCCTACTTTGGCTAACTGTCTAACTTCCCAAAAATTAAACAATAAAAGTATTGCACAATACGGAAATTCTTACGAAGCTTCTGATGTATACATCCCACCTGTGGCCAGAACTGCTAGTGCTATTCGCAAATGGAGAGCAAGACTTAAGTAAACAAGTTAGCACAACTAAGTTAGAGGATGTTTTAAAAGTTGTTAGTGATGTATCAAAAACTTGTAGTTCCTCTAAATTTCCCTTAAAAAAAGGGACTTTGATTCCGGTTCTAACCTTTTTAAGCAGGTTTGGGAGGATTTAAAAGTGCCTAAAATAACAGTTAAACACTTTTTAAACAACTTATTTCTTATTCTCTAAAGTATCAAATGAACAATTAATCATGGGCAATTTAAGCTCTCAAAAACAAATTTAGTAAGCATTTTAACTACATTTAATATTCAGTAATGGTTAATTAATCAGGGTTTAAGTTTAATACTTAGTAAATTATCGCGTGTCAATATACAAGCAAAATTACTAGGTTTAATAGTTCAGAAAAAATTTTTATTCAAATTATTATATAATCGAAAGAATAATTAATTCTATGGCTCTCGTAGTTTTCCACAGATGAGGAAGACTGACACTATTTACAAACGCTAACTATATTAAGTAATTCCCCAATCCCCAGAACAGGGTTTTCTACCAAAAGTAAGCGAGAGTCAATTTTCTTAAGGGAAAGTTCGGGGCAAACTTAGCCTAAGTTGTCATGCAGTCGCGCCTGTCAGATCATGATCTGCTGCTTAAATCCCGATTGCTCAAATCCCCTGAATCCCAATGGAAAGAAGTTTTGCCAAAGTTGTAGCACCCCCTTGGTGTCACTTTTAAGAAATCGCTTTCGTGTCATCCGAGTCCTTTCAGATGAGGGGGGATTTGGCAGAACCTATCTATCAGAAGATGTCGATAAACTCAATGAACGTTGTGTTATCAAGCAATTAGCTCCAAAGTTCCAAGGAACTTGGTCGCAAAAAAAGGCGATGGAGTTGTTTGCCGAAGAAGCACAGCGACTACAAGACCTTGGGGAACATCCCCAAATTCCGACTTTGCTAGCTTATTTTGAGCAAGACGGCTGCCTATATTTAGTGCAGCAATTTATCAATGGCGAGAATTTGTTAAAGGAGTTGCAACAGCGCAAGGCTTATAACGCTAGGGAAATTCAATCTATTTTGCTAGACTTACTGCCAATCCTCAAATTTATCCACGATCGCAAAGTCATTCATCGAGATATTAAGCCAGAAAATATTATCCGTAATAAAAGTGATGGGCGATTAAGCTTGATTGATTTTGGTTCCTCAAAGCAATTCACAGTGAGAGTTCAGCAGAAATCTGGCACATCCATTGGTTCACATGGTTATTCTCCCCTAGAACAGATTAGAGATGGTAAAGCTTTTCCCGCCAGTGACTTATTCGGTTTGGGGGCTACCTGTTTTCATCTGCTCACAGGAAATTCCCCCTTTGAACTGTGGATGGAATCTGGGTACGCCTGGGTGAGTAATTGGCGAGTATATTTGCGGAGTCCATTAAATCCTGAGTTGGATTTTGTCATCGACAAGCTTTTGAAAAAAGACATCCATGAACGTTACCAGTCAGCCGATGAAGTCCTCAGAGACTTGACTCCAAAACAACTCCTCGCACTGCCACCAGCAGGTAAGTCATCTGGAAAAATACCACCAACTAAAGCACCAGATTTACCAAAAAGTTATCACTTACTGAGAATTTTAATTTTGGTAAGTGCTTTTATTTTGTTGTTCGGATTTCAAGAATCTTGGTATAAATATTTTCGCCGAATTCAAACCAATTTATCCTCTAGGCTGAGTCATCACAAGAATTCTGGCAAAGATGAGGCGTTTTTAGGCCAGCAGCTAAAGATTACTTTGGGTAAGGTTTCCTTGGCTAACACTCTCCAAGGACATGAAAAGTCAGTTTTATCCGTTGCCATCAGCCCCGATGGCCAAACAATTGCTAGCATTGGCGACAATCGCACAATTAAACTCTGGAATCTCGCAACCGGAAAACAATCTTCACTCAACGCCTATTCTCAGCAGGTGAATGCGGTGATGATTAGCCCAGATGGTAAAACTCTGGTTAGTGGTAATGATGACAGCACCATCAAAATTTGGAATCTGGCAACAGGAAAACAAATTCGCACTCTTACAGGGCATTCTGACTCAGTTCATGCCCTAGCCATCAGCGCTGATAGCCAGACCTTGGTTAGTGGTAGTGATGACAACACCATCAAAATCTGGGATTTAGCAACAGGGGAGCAAATTCGGACACTAGTAGGGCATACATTTTGGGTGCGATCGGTAGCCATCAGCCCTAATGGCGTGATTCTTGCCAGTGGCAGTTTTGACAAGACTATCAAAATTTGGAATCTAACAAAAGGGTACTCAATCCGCACACTGGAGGGAAATTACCAAACAGTAACAGCTGTAGCTATAAGCCCAGATGGTAAAACTTTAGCCAGTGCTAACCGCGATGTCTACGACGGGTTACGCCTACGCACCATCAAACTTTGGAATCTAGCGACGGGAAAAGAAATTCGCATACTAGCGGGACATACTAACACAGTCACATCCGTAGCTTTCAGTGTCGATGGTAAAATGATTGCTACTGGTAGCCGCGATCGCACCATCAAACTGTGGAATTCAGCTACAGGAGAAGAAATTCTAACATTGTCGGGGCACACCAACACTGTGACATCCGTAACCTTTAGTTCTGATGGCAAGACCCTTGTCAGTGGTAGTGAAGACAATACTATTAAGATTTGGCAGTTGTCTCAGTAAGGAGGAATTATACTTAACTGAGTAGGGTCGCACAACCTATGCGAGATGCTCTGCGAACGCTAATGTACATGAGCATTTAAGCAATAAACAAGCCTTAGTGGGATTACTTGAGACTTTATTGAGAATAGGCTAGTCTTTACTTATTACCATAATACATTCGCCCTCGTCCCTCTCACCCGTCGGAGAGGGATACGTTTTTATTCAACAGAAAGCGGTAGTTTCAAGTGACTTGAATTATCAGAAGATAGTCAATCTGTACTTACCGCGTTCTTGGGGATTGTTGGAAGTAACAACTATATAGTAAGTATCATCTTCGGGCAACCTAGCTCGGTCAATTAAAGCACTGTATACACCATCTTTGTCCTTATCTTGATCTATAGCGATCGTCTTTCCTTGAGAATTTAGCAAGGCTACGTAAGGAGAAAACTCTTCATCAACACTATCTACCCGAATACTTACAAGCTGATTTTTTCTCCCTTGAAAATTGGAAATATTGTAAACGCCGCCATTTTGTTTCAGGGTTGAGCTTTTGGCAGTTAGTTGACCTGCTTCATCTAAGGTATAACTAGCTCTGTCATTCCTCAGAGCCAAACTATAACGGCCTATCTCTCCGGGATCTTGGCTAGTAACTGCAATCTTGTAAGTGCCTTTTACAGGTAGTCGCGCAAAAATGAATGCATCATCGCCACCACTGCTTTTGTTCAAAACGCCTTTTTTGACGATGATATTATTATCAGGATCGTGCAGAAACAACAAAGGATTTAAACTCAAGTTATTTGATCTGCGTGTATCATTACTGCCAATCAGCCTAATTTGGACTAATTGATTTTCTCTACCCTCAAACTCATAAAAATGAAAGTATCTACCTTGAGATTTAAAGTCATTTTTACTCAGAATCCCTAATGCGACATCTGCAAAGTTAATAGGCTTGTAAGTAGGTGCCACGGGTTGAGAAACTGGTGGACGGTTGGAACTTTGCTGGCGAACTCTCCCTGAGTTGGAACTCTGCTGGCGAACTCTACCTGAATTGGAACTTTGCTGGCGAACTCTTCCTGAGTTGGAACTTTGCTGGCGAACTCTCCCTGGGTTGGAACTTTGCTGGCGAACTCTTCCTGAATTGGAACTATTGGATCTTGGCTGTGAATTTTCTGTGTTAGACGAAGTCTGTATTGGTGACTTAACAGATGGTTTGCGTCTTGGAGATACTGATGCTTGAGAAACAGGAATTTGCTCAATTGCTTTTCTTACTGCTTCTGGTTGTCTCTCATCTGGTGATTTAGCAATTATGAAATGTTGGGAATTTTGAGGTTTTCCCAAAGCACTTATAGGCAGTACATTACTTGTGATTAGCAAACTACTACTCAAGCAAGAAATTAAAATGCGATTTAATTTTCGACGATAGTTGTTGTTTTCTACTAGCATAATCACGCTCTTAAATTTGCTGATAATTTTGTTTTTAAGGAATAGACGAATTTTGAGCCGGGGAATTTATATTCAAATTTAAACTACTAGTACAATGTGGCGGAAGTTTGCTTACCTTTAACAAAAGGATTTTTCCCAAAGTCTTGTTTGAGATGGGGTCTGAATTTTGCCAAGCTGTACTAAAACAGTAAATGTCAATTTCGTAAGTATATACTGAGCTACAAGCTTAACTTCCTACTTTTCGGATTTTTGTTGAAATATTTATTTTTACCAAATATGCGCCTACCAGCGTATTTGTATTATTATTAGAATAAAATAACATAACACTCTTTTATATATCTGAAGAGAGAAAAATAAAAAACTAACCTTGAATCTTGTTCAAAGCCTTGCTTGATCGGCAAAGCCAAAAAATCCTTGTTTAGAATCAAGTACGGAGAAACAAGGTTTTAAATATTTTGTAATGAAAGTAATAAAAGAGTACTAAACTCTTCAATACCTTATGAGGTAAGGAAATTGCTAGTTTGTATCGCATCTCAGTGATCTTGACTAACAACAGAGATTATACTGCATGACTTAAGATGATATATACTCCCCTTGAAATGGGTTCCCAGTATGCTCTGTTGTGTGAATCCCGATTGCCAAAAACCCCTGAATCCTGATACAAACAACTATTGCCACAATTGTAGAGCGGAACTGATACCTCTGCTAGGAGGTCGCTATCGTCCCACTCAGGTATTGTCAGATGAGGGTGGATTTAGTAGAACATATTTGGCAAAAGATGTACACAAACTGAATGAATGCTGTGTTGTTAAGCAGTTCGCACCAAAGCTTCAGGGAACTGCGCCACTAACAAAGGCCATTGAACTATTTAAACAAGAAGCGAGCCGACTGCAAGAACTCGGAGAACATCCGCAAATTCCAACTTTGTTGGCTTATTTTGAACAAAAGGGCTATCTGTTTTTGGTGCAGCAATTTATCGATGGGCATAACTTGCTTAAGGAATGGGAGACGCGGGGAAACTATAACGAAACCGAAATTCGCGAATTATTGCTAGATTTACTGCCCGTACTGAGGTTTATCCATGTACGGGGAGTGATTCATCGAGATATCAAACCACAAAATATTATTCGCCGTCAAAGTGATGGGCGATTAGTGCTAATTGATTTTGGAGCCTCCAAACATCTGACGGCAACAGTGCAAAGTAAAATGGGCACTGTTATTGGCTCACATGGTTACACTCCACTTGAACAGATGCAAGATGGAAAAGCTTACCCAGCCAGTGATTTATTCAGTTTGGGGGTGACTTGTTTTCATTTACTAACTGGGATTCGCCCATCTCAACTGTGGATTCAGCAGGGCTATAGTTGGGTTGCATCTTGGCGACAATATTTGATTAGTCCAGGTAAGAATGGGGCTTTTGTGTCTATAGAGTTGGGTCAAGTTTTGGATAAGCTGTTGCAATTAGATATCCTAAAGCGTTACCAATCGGCTGATGAAGTCATCACTGATTTAACACCTCGGCTACCACCATTGTCATCAGTGCCGTCAACTATACTTACCCCAACATTTACAACTACTTCAGCAAACACGGGGCCAGTTTCACCAAAACCAAATAACAACCTAAACAGTAAACTGCTCTTAGGTTCTAGCATTTTGGTATTGGGATTAGGGGGAGTTTGGTATTTCCAGACTCGCACCCATACAATGAGGGAATATTCTCCAACTATTTCTTCCAAGCCGACGATTCAGCCCAAAAAAAGCGTTTCAAAAAATCCTTTTCAGCCCGAACCCCTCAACGGGCATTCCAGCGATGTGAATTCCGTAGCTTTCAGCCCTGATGGCAAAACCCTTGGTAGTGCCAGTGATGATAAGACAATCAAGCTATGGAATCTAGCCAGTAGAGAAGAAATTCGCACTTTAGAAGGACATTCCGATTGGATTTGGACTGTAGGCTTCACTCCTGATAGCAAAACCCTTGTCAGTGGTAGTGCGGACAAAACAATCAAAATGTGGAATGTGGAGACAGGAAAGTTAGTCCGTACCTTAAAGGGACATACTGACGGAGTTACTTCCGTAGCTTTCAGCCCTGATGGCAAAACCCTTGCTAGTGGTAGTGCCAGTAAGGATATGAAAATCAAACTGTGGAATCTAGAGACAGGAAAGTTAATCCACACCTTAGAGGGACATACCAGTGGTGTTCAATCTGTGGCTTTGAGTCCTGATGGCAAAACCCTTGCTAGTGGTAGCTGGGATAAGACAATTAAATTGTGGAATCTGGAGACAGGAAAAGAAATCCGCAGCTTCGAGGGAAATGCTGGGCCGATTCTTTCGGTTGCTTTTACTCCTGATGGCAAAACTCTTGCTAGTGGTAGCTTGGATAAGACAATTAAATTGTGGAACTTGGAGGCAGGAAAAGAAATCCGCACCTTCAAAGGACATAATGATAAGGTTAATTCTGTCGCCTTTTTGCCAAGCACAAGTCCAAATGGCCTCACCCTTGTCAGTGGCAGTAGTGACAAGACAATTAAACTTTGGAATCCAGTAACAGGAAAGCAAATCCGCGCTTTAAAGACGGGTTCTGGATATATTTATGCTGTTGCCATCAGCCCAGATGGAGAAACTATTGCCGGTGGTGGCAGTGGTGAGAACATTCTTAAGGTCTGGCAAACAATTCAATGAAAATCTGTCATGCCTGAAGACGTAATTTTGTATTTTAAAAAAAATTCTACCTTCTAGAATCGAGCTTGTTTTAATGCGATCGCTGACTTCACTATTGCATAATTTGCCATGCCCGGTAAATAATCTATACCAAAATGCTTATTTACTCGATCACAAGTGCAACTTTAAGCGGATTTATATTTGCAGCTAAAGATTGATGCTAACGCTGCTAAAACTTAATAAGCTTTAACTATTACTTGCAGCAATTCAATTGAGGAATGTGATCGTGAAACGCTTTAATGTCTCTAAAATTCTAGGAAGTACTGTTCTAGCTCTAAGTTTGGCTACCTTGCCTACAGTTCTACCTGCTTCTGCTCAGACAACAACAACCCCTGATGCTACTGTTACAGATACTACTACAGACGATACTACTACCGACAGAAATTATCGGGATGGCGATTGGGGTTTGTTGGGCTTGCTCGGTTTATTTGGTTTATTTGGTCGCAAGAGCCGCAAAGCCGATGATAATGTAGCTTATCGTGATCCTAATGCGGTAGGCTCCTCTAGCTCCCGTTCTAACTATTAATAATGAGTTGCCTTCTAATTTAGCGTAAGTCCTAAAGATAATTATGGGTAAAGCCTGCATTAGCAGGCTTTGTTTGTGTGTTTATTTAAGCTTATCCCACCGCTAAAAGGGGATGGAATAACACGAAAGACTTTTGGCTGTTGACTGTCAACTGTCAACGGCGTCGGGGTGTCTTTCATCCCATCTTGAAAAGGAGTGGGTTTTCCCAACGCCTTTTTATAAATAATTGGTAAGAGGATATCTGAAAAGTATCAAACATTTGTTGATCCCCCCTAACCCTTAAAAGAGGGAATAAGAGCCTCAAAGTCCCCCTTAAAAAGGGAAATTTAGCAGGATGTTTTCATACGAAGAAAGAAAAATATTAGATTCCTGTTATTCCCTTTAATGTCTACCTCAAAGTAGTCACAATATAACGAAAGTTCAAGGGTTGCGTTTTTTCTTTGCTTATATGAAATCACCCCGTTTTAAAAAGGGAATTTAGGGGGAATCTCTAAGTGTTCAGTGTAGACAAAAACTTTTCAGGCATTCTTTAAGGCTTATGAAAACTTTTTGACTTACTTCTTTTTAGGTGCATCTATATATATCATACTTCATCCCACTTTTCGTGTTGCGCTTCAGAATATTGAGCTAGGCTTAAATCTAAGATCACTCATAGCTTCAAGAGATGATATCGGCCGCGACTGTAATATGATAATATTTCTTACGTGATCAGCATTTTAGGTGGAAAAAATATCAAAATCTCTGTTTAAACCTTCAAGCATGGGTTTAATCTAAGCTTTTTGTTGCCAAATAAGTATCCACAACTACAAGATTATGATTAATGTATTTTTCCTGCTCATACTATTTTCTTCGCTTTTAGGGCGGATTAAATTTCCTGGACTAAATATTGGTATTCATTATTTATTACTGCCTGCACTTAGCTTTTGTGTAATTAGTTACTCTCTAAAATTAATACCAGAAATCTTAAAAAAGCATAAAACTATTTTGATATCTATAAGTTTACTGTTTTTTTGGATGTGGGTGTCTTCACTGTTTAGCCCCTTTCCAAACACAGCTATTACTTATAGTATTAAATATTCAACTTATTTTATAGTATTTTTTGCGTTTTTAGTTATAACTTTTAGAACTCTCAAAACCTCATCTTTAACATTTTACTATCGTTGCATATTGTATTTATTGCAAATAATTGCAGCTTTGGCTTTTTTAGAAGTGTTCTTTCCTAAATATTGGATTTTTAAATTATTAAAATTTCCCAGCTATTATCCTCAGATTGGTTCAATCATGCAAAATCCTAATCAGTTTGGGGTAATAGTTTCCATTGGATTGTGTTTAAGCTTGATTTTAGAAAAACAGAAAAAGATATCTAAATTTGAATTATATATTAGTGAATTTATTTTTCTCATTCCCTTAGCTTTGTCTGGCAGTAGAAATGGTTGGTTAATTTTTATTTTGGGGATGGTTCTTTTATTAATATATAAAATCATTAGTATTAGAAAAATGATTTTTCTCTTGAGCTTATGGTTTTTATGCATTATATCCATACCAGTATCTACATATAGGATTGGTTTGGGAAATAGTAAAATATTTCCCTTAATTAATTTATTTTCTACTAATCCCAGCGAAATAAGGCTTCCTAATCCTTTAGGTACAGCCTTGTCAAGATTTTCACTTTGGCAAGCAGCTATTATTGAAATTATTAAAAGACCAATCACGGGTATAGGTATAGGAGCTTTTGCAGAACATATAGGACTACAAGTTTTTAAGCTGAAAGGTTATCATGCACATAATATATTTTTAAATGTTTTAGTAGAACAAGGAATTATTGGATTACTACTATTCACAAATTTTTTAGTGAAAATAGCATCTAAAGTTAAATACGCTAATCCCGTCATTCTCATTCCAATTATTATGTTCTTAGCGTCTCAAATGCCAGATGTTTTTGTTGAAGACTATACTTTTACAACTATTGAGTTTTACTTTTTGGCAGCTGCTATCAATTCTCGAAAAGATTTAGTCATGCAATGAAAAACTTAAATTATTTACAATGTTTAAAAAAACTGCAAGAAGTAAACGCCATTTCTACCTAATATTTCCGAATATATTTGATTTTAAGGGAGGTATTCAAGTTTACTCAACTTTTTTTCTCCAAGCTTTACAAGATGTATATCCTGAAGCGGTTTATGATGTGTTTCTTAAGTATGATAAGCGCAATTTAAGACAGCAGCAAAACTTGCCATTTTTAACTTCAACAATATTTCATTATTTTGGAGATTTACCACGATTATTACAAACCATTTTATTTGCTACCAAAATTATTGTTTTGGCTATATTTCAACGCCCCACTATAGTTATATCAACTCATGTTAACTATGCTACTGCTTGTTATGTTCTAAAACTTATGACTGGGATTCCTTACTGGGTAGTTGCTCATGGTTTAGAAGTTTGGGACATTGAAAATAATGCTACAAAATTAGCACTGCAAAAAGCAGATAAAATTATTAGTGTTAGTAATTACACCCGCCAGCGCTTGCTGCAATATAAAAATATTGACTCAGAAAAAATAGTTCTTTTACCTAATACGTTTGACGCCAATCAATTTAGAATAAATCCCAAACCAGCCTACTTGCTAAAACGATATAACTTAACAGATAACCAGCCTGTAATCTTAACAGTAACGCGGATGGGAAGGATGGCAAAATACAAGGGTTATGACCAAATCCTTCATGCTTTACTTAAAGTGCGGTTGTATGTCCCTAATGTTCACTTCATTCTTGCAGGAAAAGGAGATGATATACCTCGAGTTAAAGCTTTAGTTACCAACTTGGATCTGCAAGATTGTGTCACTATTGCAGGATTTGTACCAGATGAAGAGTTGTGCGATTATTACAATCTCTGCGATGTTTTTGCTTTGCCTAGTAAAGGAGAAGGATTTGGTATTGTTTATCTAGAAGCTTTAGCTTGTGGTAAACCTGTACTGGCTGGTAATCAAGATGGTTCTATAGATCCTTTAGCTGAGGGAAAATTGGGATGTTTAGTTGACCCTGATAACATTGAAGAAATTGCCGATAATCTAGTTCAAATCCTGCAAGGTAATTGCTCTAACCCAGTAGTTTACCAATCAGAATATTTGCAACAAAAAACTATTGAAGCTTTTGATTTTAGTCAGTTTCGTACAAGTTTAGCAAAGTTAGTTGGTGGTCATCAGTTACATTAAAGTAAGGTAAATATTTTTTGTATAATTTAATTGGTGGAAAATGGAAGATTCAGTATTTGTTATATTTCTTGGGTTTGGATGTATTTGGATTTTAATGGGAGCTGTTGGTTGGATTGCGTTTTTAAAATCTGAGGGTGAGGAAATTAAATTTGGGAAGTGGGGGCTTATAGTTGCTATCCCAATTCTCATACCAATAATTGTTACTCTGATTATTGGTATATTTTATCACTAATTCTTAATTGCGCCCCTAACCAAAATTACTGTACTTTCTACACCAGAGGCGATCGCTTCTGGAATATTACCTTGAATCGCTTGCTGCAACAATCCTTCGCGCGATGCTCCCAAAACTACAACATCGTAACCTTCGGTTTGCACTAAGTTAATCACACCTTCAGCGACTGAATCTGCTTGGACTGGGAGAGCAACTACAGTACTGGACAGTTTGCGCCGCCGCATCAAATGGCGGATGGCTTGTTCTGAAATTGACATATCTGGCTTGAGTTCGGATGGCTTAAACACTTGTGTCAGGCGAATTTGCGGATTATTGCCCAATGTAATTAAAGCTGGTAGCAATTTAATCGCCAACGGGGAATTGGGCCCACCAGCCATTGGGACTAGCCATCGGTTGAAGAGGGGACTGGGGGCTGGGGATTGGGGAGTTTTGCCTAATTTTACTAACACTACTTCGCAGGTGGCTTGGCGAATTACGGTGTCTACAACGTTGCCAAAAATCCGACCCGGGGTAGATGTGTTACCTTTCCATCCCATTAAAATTAAGTCGATGTGTTGTTCGTTGATTGTCTCTAAAATTGCCTGGGCTACATCGTGAGTAACTCGTATCTGCGTGTGCAAGGGAATTTTCCACTTTTTTGCTAAGACTTCCGCCTGTCGTAGCAAGCGGCGGCTTTTTGCTGTCCTTACCTGTGTTTCTGATGGGGAACTGTGGCGGGGTACTAGCATCACTTGCACGCAATCTATTTCATAATGGCGATCGCGGGCAATAGCTGCTGCCATTTGTAATAAAATACCTGCTGTTTCTGGATTAGCTACTGGCACTAATAATCTACCACTGCCGATGCTGGGCGATCGCGTTTGGTAAACTATATAAGAAGGTTCTGGTCGCAGTTTAAGAGTCCGGTTATCAGCATTGAGATGATCTGCTTCCGCCCGAATAATATCTGCACGAGTAATAATCCCAATCAGTTTCCGTCCATCCACCACAGGTAAGCGGCTGATTTGATAGCGATCGAGTAAATACAGCACATTACTTAAGGTGTGGATTGGTGTTACTGTCATCGGAGCAGGCGTCATAATTTCTTTTAAGAAGATATCGACTAAATTGCGATCGCGGAGCGTGTGCTTTGCACTCTCGCGTATTTTCAGCAAATCTGTTTGCGTCACAATCCCTACTAACTTGCTATCTTCCACCACAGGAAAACCGCGATGATGGGAACGAGCAAAGGACTGCATTGCTTCTTCCAAGCTCATCTCTGCATCTAGGGTTTCTACCCGTTCTTGCATCACATCTTTTGCGGTTAACTTAGTTAACGCTCCTTCCATAGGAGCTTCTTTGGTGAGAGTAATGCCTTTTAATTCCAAAAGTTTCTCATAAAGCGAACCAGGTACTACCTTATCTGCAACTAAGTAAGCAGCTACAGAAACAATCATTAAAGGTAGCACCAAATTAAAATCTGTAGTCATTTCAAACACAATCACAATTGCTGTGATTGGCACTTTAGAAACGGCGCTAAAAAATCCCCCCATACCCGCTAGCGCGTAAGTAGTAGGAGAACCTGCTCCGGTGATGTATAACTCAGTTACACCGATGATGTGCCCTAAACAAGAACCCAAAATCAGACTGGGAGCGAATAATCCCCCCGGCGCTCCTGAACCAAATGCTATGAGTGTGAGGATGAACTGGGCTGCAAAGGCGATCGCTGCTACGGTAGGATGGGTTCCTCCAGTAATTAAAGACTCTCTTAATGCCGTATTATCCCGGAAGGATGGTGGGAGCATTGCCACGACAACACCAGAGATAAATCCAGCCAAAGCTACCCGCAACGGTAAGCTAATATGTAATTTTTGATAAAATTTAATACTAAGTATTAAGCCGCTATTAAACAATGCACCCAATAACCCTGCCAAAATACCCAAAAGCACGAAAAAGGGAATTTCTGGGATGGAGAATTGGCTGGAAGATTGTACCAATTGCAGGTTAAGGTCTAAACTGCCACCACCTAAAAGCCGGGATATCACCCCACCAATAAAGGAAGCGATAATTGCAGTTCCCAGAGTCAGCCCTGATAAATCCTGAAGTAACTCTTCAACGATAAACAATACACCTGCGATCGGGGCATTAAAAGCAGCAGCCAAACCCGCACCCGCACCCGCTGCAATCATTTGCCGTCGATGATCTGGGGAAGTAGGAACCCAGCGACTCATCCCTGCTGCCAAACCTGCCCCTACGTGAACAGTAGGGCCTTGCCGTCCCAGAGTCATGCCCGAACCGATTGAAATGATGGCGCTGATTAACTTTACACCTGCCACGCGCCAAGATAATCTCATGGGCACATTTGCCAGAGAGGCTTTGACTTGGGGAATACCGCTACCAGAAGCCTCTGGTGCTAATCTATCCACCAACCATCCAGCCACGAACCCTAGGACAAGACCAATTGCCGGTAGTGCCAGCCATGCCGGTAAAAGGTGGGTAGTATGGACTCGCCATGTTCCCAGCCATCCCGATCCTACTTTCAATAACACCGCAGATAGGGCAGCAACCAGACCGATGATACAAGCTTCGGCGATCGCTAAACCTCTTCTAGGTTGCCACCAAGTGCGAAAGCGCTGATTCATAGCAATTTTGAATTTTAGATTTTGGACTTTCCTGTGGAACGCTATGCATAGCTTGCTTCCACGTTCACGGAGCGTCTCGTAGAGAAGTGGTACGGCTTTGCTCAGGCAAACGATTTTGGATTACAAGTCTGTACCAAAAAGCTGTTCGGTGGAATCTCAGAGGATGCTTGAAAACCCGTCAAATAGTATAATATAATACCATATAATTCCTGTACTTAATTACGAATTATGTAGCTTGCTTCTCGCACGAGGCGAGTATTAGCATTACGAATTATTTAATTGCTTCTCCCCGTGGTAGATAGCCCTTCTACTATCAGAGATGGAGTATAACAAGAACCATTCCAATCAGCATCATTACCTAGTGTAACCAATTGCTTGAGAGCTGTGTAGACATTACCTGCAACCATCGTATCCTTAACGCGCCCAATTACGTGGCCATTTTGGACGCGATAGCCTAAATCAACGTTGATTGAAAAATCTCCAGAAATACTGCCGCCACCACCCAGCATTTGATCCACAATTAAGCCATTACCCAGTTCTTGAATTAAATCTGGTAGTGATGCTGAACCTGGTTGGATCAGAAAATTAAATAAACCAGGGGTGGGATAGCTACCTAAACCAGGACGGAAACCATTTCCAGTAGTGCCAGTACCTAGTTGGCGACCGGTGGTGCGATCGCCATAAAAATGCTGTAAAGTTCCGTTTTGGATAAATACTAAAGATTTGGTGGGAGTGCCTTCATCATCAAAAGGACAACTGTAAGGGCCGGCTTCTGGGTCTTGGTAGAGGGTGAGACTGGGTGCAATTACTGGGTTACCCAGGCGTTCTCCCCAAGGGGAAGCTACTTCTAAGACTCGCTTGCCATTCAAAGCTTCTTGCACAGTGCCCCAAAGCATATCAGCTGCTTTAGAAGTGAACAAAACCGGGACGCGACCATTAGGAGATGAGACATTTTCTCTGGCCCAAATTAACCGTTGTAAAATTTGGTTAGCTAATATTTCAGGGTGGAGTTCGCCCCGCTTGGTTTGACCATCGGAAACACTTAAAAAATCATCACCGCGCACCCATTCTGCTGATATATAGCAGTTGAGAGTAGTATCGGTGTAGTAAGAATCTAAACCTTTAGTATTGACTATTCTGGTAGTTTCAATATCACATTCCCAGTCACCATTGCAAACAACATCGGGATAGGCATCGCGGATGAGTGCGATCGCTTCTTTGCCCCAGTCTACCAAAATCTCTATCGGCACACTTTCCCCTAAATCTGGGTAGGAGGGCTGAAAGTTAGAGCCTAATTCTACTGCTTCTGGTTCATTTAGCTGACTTAGTGCTAGAGCTTTTTCCACCATCACTTCGGCTAGTACAGAACCGTAAGCCACCGTGAGTCCCGGACGCCCGTTTCGCCAAAGCCGTAGTGCTGTACCTTCAGATTGGTTAGTTTCTAGCTGTTTGAGTCGGTTTGCCTCAAAAAACACTGGACGAGAAAGCGATCGCGACTGATACACCTCAGCAGCTTCTGCTCCAGATTTTCTAGCTAGTTCCAGCAACTGTTCGGCTAGTGTATCTTGTGACAAATTTTCAGAACCCATGATCCTTAGTGAATTGTGGATTTTGAACCGCATATCAACGCACGTTGAAGAAAGTGCGATCGCTAAAAGCCGACGACCAGACTTTCTGCTAATGAACGCAGATAACCATCCAAAAATCATCAGCGTTTCCTTACAGTTATCATTTGAAACGTAAATCAACACTGATGGACGCAGTTAATTATCCCAAATCATTGTCATGTCTCAACGAATCTAGTCATTTGTCATTCTCCCCCTGCCTCCCCTGCTCCCCCTGCTCCCCCTGCTCCCCCTGCTCCCCCTGCTCCCCCTGCTCCACTCCCCGCTCCCCACTCCCCATTTTCAAAGATTAACCTCTTGCAACAGCCAAAAACCAGCAAAAGACTGTGCGTTGGGATCAGACTGCACACCGATAAAATGCACGCCGTTAGCTTTTTGCTTGGTTTCTTCAAAATCTTTGGCTTCTGCTAAGACTTGAGGTTTTTTGATATTTGCCACAATCCAGCTTTCACTAACACCAGTTTCTAAAAGCAATCTTGCCTCTTCACTAGTGTCAAATCTTAAAAAAGCCAACTCCAAACCAGACATCCAGGCTGCTAAGGGCAACGCTCTAGGTGAGAAAATCAAAATCCCAGGAATACGGGCTTCAGGTGAAACTTTCGCCAATTCTATGGGGAAAGCTTCACCAAAGCCAATTTCCCACTCTGGCATCTCAGCAAAATCCGCAGCATCTAAAGTAACAAATGTCCATTGTTGCCCTTCTAAAGCATCTGGTAAACGTTGCGGCAAAGGTTTCTCCAAGCGGACTGAGGGATTAGTCCCCCCTTGATACCCTGCTTCTTGAGGATACACTTCCTCCATGCGCTGTTCTAACCATTGGTTGAGAAGCAAAGTGCGGCGGCTAGGCTGGGCGGGAATTCCCAAGTCTTGGCAAGCTTTAGTAATCATATTGTTCATTTGGCGGCGGAAAAAGCGGATTTTAATTGGTGCTTTTCCAGCTTGGTTAATAGCCTCCTGCAACGCTGTCCGTAACCAACCCGAATTTACCTGGGTACTAGGACAATATTGAGCATAGCGAAACAAAGAATCTACTTTTGTGCTTATATCTAAGGGACTTTCACAGACTAAGATTTCCCAAATTTTTTTCTGATTATCGTCCAAAATCGGACGGGAGTAAAAATCGATTTCCCAAATACTGCCCATGTTTTGCGGTAAAAATATGGCTGTTATGTTTTCCTGATATTTTGATCATACGAGTGTTGGGGCAGCATTGGACATTGAGAAGTGAACACTTGTACTGAGCGTACTCCTACAGTGAAGCAAGCTACACGTAGCGTCTTTACGAGAAGCCGTAAAGCTTGCGGCATAGCTACAGCTTCGCGCGTAGCCTCTCCAAGAGTTGTATTGGGACTTGAAATATAGCGGTTCCCATTCAAATGCGGTACAACATTATATTCCAAGGTGTAGGGAATATGCTGTGCCCCTAGGGGTGTACCTCACGTAAACGAGAACCGCTATAAATGGGTCTTTGAGGTGGATGAACGGAGTTCTGAAGTGAGCAAAATGGTGGCTGAATTTTCCTAAAGGTATGTGAAAGTTTGTTATTTATTTAAAATCTCTAAAGAGTTTATTCCATAACACTTTTGAATTTTGACTTCCGCCTTGCAGTACTAGTGACGGTTGATCCAAACACCTCTGAGTCCAGCTGCTCTAGCCGCGTGGTAATCTTCTATAATGCTATCGCCAATATGCCATGCTGCTTCTGGAGAACATTGATGTTTATCTAAAGCAATGGCAAAAATTTGAGGATCTGGTTTAGCTGCACGTACCTGGGTAGCAATGGTGACAGAAGTAAAAAACTCTCTCAATCCCAAACTTTGCAATACTGAGTAAATCCGAGAATCAAAATTGGATAGCACCCCCAAGGTAACTCCCAACCGCCGCCAGTTGATTAAAGCTGGTAAGACATCCGGATAGACAAACCACGGTTCGGCAGTGCCAAAATGGATGTAAAGTTCGCTAAAAAAAGCCGAAAAGTCAGGAAATTCCTTGAGGACACCCGCACTTTCAAAAGTGTTAAGAGCAATTATCCGCCACCAATCAAACTCGCGCTGGGGAATATCTTGCAGTTCTGCATCTGGAAATATCGGCGGCGGCGCTGCTTTAAAGCTTTTGATGAAGGCTGTATCCAATGTTTCAGCTGAAACTTTAACGTCAAATTCTTGGGCTATCTGGCTATAAACTTTACCCACACTACCTTTGACATCGAAGAGTGTACCCACAGCATCTAAAAAAATAACTTTCGGTTGTTCCATCAAAGTTTAAAAATTTGAATGTTGAATGTTAGATTTTGGCTTGTTTAGAGCTTCTGTGGGTAGAGTCTAGCATCTCCTAAGTAGGTTGGCGGAAAGAAATAAAGCAAATTATCCTGCGATGCCTACGGCGGTAAACTACGGAAATAGACGATGCTGTAGGGGCACAGCAATGCGTAAGTCCTCTTCTTTACAAGACGCTACGCGTAGCTTGCTCCGTAGGAGTACGTTCAGTACAAGTGCCCAATGCCCAACCTTCAGTTACCGAGAAAGTGTTTCTATGATCGGACGCACTAGCCAATTAAAACCAACTTTGAGTTGATGATCTAAAGTTGGCAGCCGATATAAATAAGCAATCCGCCGGGCGACGGATGCCAAGGGGCCATCTAGTTTCATTCCCAAACCAGTGAGAGTAGCGTTGTCTATTCCTAGTGCCATCATTTCTCCCAACTGTTGATAGCGGAAGGGAAGGAGGGGGCGATTAGTCAGAGTTGCCCAGATATTCCAAGCAGTATAATCAGCTTGTTGAAAAGCGGCTTGTGCGGTGGCGGGGACTTGCTGTCCTTCAGCATCATGACAGTCTGCTAAATCTCCCAAGGCAAAGATTTCTGGATGCTCAAGTACTTGTAAAGTTGATGTAGTGCTGATTTGACCACGCTGGTTTTGCTTTAGGGGAAGAGATTTTACCACGGGCGCAACCCTAGTTCCCACAGTCCAAATTACTAAATCCACGGGAATAGTGTCTAACTGGTTTTTGTACTCTAGGGAAATGGAATTTTGCTCTATTGATTCGACTTTGGTTTCTAAATCAATAAACACACCACGGGCATCTATTGCTTTTTTTGCTGCTTCCCGATTAAACTCTGGGGAAGTTCGCAAAATTTGGTCAGCAATTTCAATGATCCGAAAGCGTCCTCTTTCACCTAGTCGGTCGGCTAACTTACAGGCTAACTCTACACCACTGTAGCCAGCTCCAATAATTGCCACCCGAATTTTATCAACATCCGATTCTTCTAAAAATCGCAGGCGTTCTTCTAAACGATAGGCATCAGAGATTGTGCGGAATGGGTAGCCGTAGGCAGTTGCACCTGGGACTAAATCTAGCGGTGTCTCACCTCCTAGCGCCAGTACTAAGCGATCGTAAGGGATTTCTGGCCCGTTCTGTACATTTACTTGTTTCTGCTCGATGTCGATTTCAGACACAACCCCTTGATAAAAACGCACCCCTGTGCCTTGTAAAAGTTCTTCAAACGGTGGGGCAATTTCCCAGGTTTGTAGTTCGCCAGTGAGTAATTCGTAAAGTAAGGGAGAGAATAGGAAGCGATCGCTTTGATCTACTAGAACAATTTCGGGTTTTTGCGTAGATTCCCAAGGGAGCTGACTTAAGCGCAAGGCTGTGTAAAGGCCACCAAAGCCTCCGCCAAGGATACAAATTCTAGAATTTTGTTTAGTCATCGATTCTATCTATAAAAGGATCAATACTAGCTGGGCAACTAACTTCAGGGTAACTGAAACTTTAGGTTTATAGCCTTTCATTTGGATGAAGGCTTATAAACATCTAGGTCACGGGAATGACTTTACACAATTCTTGGAACAGTAGGTTAACTACCTTGCTCATGAGCTTTCCCTGGATGTGCTTACCACCTAGCAACTTTTCACCTTGTTCAGTGACGTTAGCTTTGAGCGAGTCGCGGTAGTTAATCAATTCTCTGGTACCCTGCCAGTTTCTACACCAGTCAGCACATACTGCCACAAACTGATTCTGCACAGCGAGGAACCGCTGGGTTTTTCAAACAAACCATCACCGGACTGTTCTAAGACAAGTACCCATACCTAACCTCATTTTGAAAGTGTCGCGGCTGCGGTTGTGTTTAATTCGTTTGGTATCGCCAGCTAATCGCTTCACGATGGTTTCTCCGTTTTGACGTTCGCGCTCCGTTTTCTTCACCTCCCGCATTTCGTACTTAATAACGGGGCTGCCGTTAACACCCAGAAACGATTCAAAAGGATAAATTCTGGCGATCGCACTCGCAACCCAAACCCGAACTTCTCAAACACGCTCATGTAAGGCTTGAATGCTGTCTCTGTAATCCGCCCTCTGGGTATTGTGTTAAAATGTGAGTGGTTATACTCGACTTACTAACATTAATTCCCAGAATTCTTAATTCTGTTGTCATGCTTCTGCGAGATAGGAGTGAAGGAAACAAAATTTCTCACACTCTAGACATACTCAAGCAGCTTTTTATAATTGAATAGCCCTGGTTAGCCAGGTTTTCGATAGCATCTAAAATGTTTTTGAAACATGAGATTTTTATAGTAGTGAGTTTTCACTAACTTTTAGAGATAGGCGAGATGACTTCTATTTTATAGTTCCAATTAACATTCATTATGCATCAAATTTCAAAGCAGACTATAGAGACAGCACAAAAACATGCTCAAAAATCAGTTGAGCATAGTAAAGAAATACAAGAGTTGGGTAAAAGTTTAGAAAAAGATAGCCAAATTGAGCCGGAACAAAAAAAACGTATTGAAGCCTATGGAGAAACCATGCATGAGCACGCACAGAAATTTCAAGATTTGGCGCACAGATTAACGGAAGATCCTTCAACAAAAGTATTTTCAGAAGCAGTAGAGGAGCATGTAAAAGTGAATCAAGCCCATATCAAAGCAATTCAAGAATTTCAAAAGATAGAGCCGTCAGCTTAAATAAGATATTAGTAATTATTAGTGATTTACGACATTACTAATTTTTTACTCTTTGTCTTCGTAGGCAAAAGTTCCAACGATATACTGAGAACGCCAGTGTTTCTGGTAATGCTATTTTTTAGCAAAAGAATCCCCAACTATAGCCGTCAGGCTTAGTTAGTGGTGCCTTCAAAACGTAAAATATAAAGGTTGATATGCTCGTTGACAGCATTTAGAATTCTTAAATGAAGCGTGAATTGCAATCTGGAGTTGTAAATGATGTCTCCGATGAGTTACACTCACGCATTTTGAATTTTTTTATACAAATGTATAAATACTTAGAAGTAGGTTTCCTGTAAGCCTACTTTTAAGTAAGTTACGCCCATGATCACAAGAAAAGGGATTAAGAGCAAAGGTTAAAGAAATTGAATTTTTTTCCTTTAACCCTTCCCTTTTCGCCACAAGAGCGCAAAAGTCTATTTTGCAAGAGGATGTTAATGAACAGAGTGAAGACAGAGCACCCGCTATGTAAGCACAATTAAAAACGAAAATCTCTTTCCCTGTTCTCTATTTTCAAGATAGGTTTATTACCTACACTTATACTTTAAATTACAACTTCTTGGCGTTGACAATCAAAAACAACCATGTAAGAAGCATTTGGTCTTTCCTGGGAGAGGTGCCGCATATAGCCTTCGGCATCAGAACGGCTGCGGAAGCGAGCAACGATCTCGCGTTGCGTATTAGGAAGTAGACGAGCGATCGCCCAAGAATTGAGGCGTTCTTTATAAGCAATAACCTGATTGTCTGATTTAGAAGCTTTGTAATCTGTATTTTCTGGCATAATTATGTTAACCGTATGAAGTTTAATGAAGGGCGTTAATTAGTTTCTAGGTAGGAATGCACTAACGCTTTTTTTAATGCTGCTGCCACCTTGTTATTCGATTATTTATAAACTGTCAACACTTAAGGCTATATTTTAGACCAATTAAATTGGGATTTTTTGGTGCTATCAATCTCAAAGCCTTAATTTGCAATTGTTTCCAGGGCAAAAAATTCTCAAGCAGAAAGTTTAGCAAGTATTGGGTTTGCATGATTTGTATGCATACACATAAGTAACATTTGTATCAGTATTAAAGCAAAGGGTAACGTTTTAAAAAATACCATTAAAAGAATAGGTTCAGAATGAACAATAACGGTACGCAAGATTAATAAACGCAGACACACTATTAATTTTTCTATAGCGCACTCAGTAAAGCTATATTGTGGGTATTGACGTTTTTATAGTAAGTTTAGAGGATACAAAAATTAAAGTTTTTTTAGATATTTAAAAATGAAGTTATGTTAATAGATATATTAGAAATTCAAACCAAGAGAGAAAAAAACTCATATCTCAAAGTTTTCAAAGCACTTGAAAATGAGAATAACAGAAAAAAGCGTTGATTATGACTGAAGGCGGAGCAGGAGTTGCTCCGTCCCTGAATTCTTTTTCAATTCTACCTATCTCTTTACCACTCCTTATCTAGTAAGGATTCAAATTCAGCTTGTAAGGCGGTGATATCCGCCAATCTTGCCACTAGTAAATTATCCTTACCAGCATCACTTAATCGTACTTTCCAATAACGAATACTGTCTGAGTTGTTCAACCAAAACTGAATCACGGTATCTACTACTTGATCGAGATTCCAATCCCACTTTGCTGGAACTAATTCCACTGATTCTAGAAACGTATCTAGCGTACATGTATGCATTCCCAAGTATTCCACCCCTTGATGAGGTGATTTTTGCCCATTTTTCTGTTGGTGATTAAAAAACTGCAAAAGTGGAGATACTCCTACAATATCAAAAGTGTATTTCATGCTAGCACTCCCAGTTTTAAATTACTTGCAGTAAAGCTTTAGTTTTTTCTAGTATAATGTCTAGCAAGTAGCTAAAGTATCTAGAAAAAGTATAGTTCTGATCTATATCATAGGCATTAAATCTCAGTCAATAATTAGCACTAACAAGCCTTGAGTGCTAATTTATTTTAATAGTTTGATTTATTATTAAAGATGTTTAGTTATTAATTAAGGCGTGTATATAGGGGTCTTAACTGTTAACTGTTGACGGTTAGCAGTTATCAGTCATAAGTCATCGAGAATCAGCCTTCGTGTCAATGTTCAAGTTAAATGCGTAACAGCTTAGTTATCAATAACGCCAGCGTATTACTTTAGATGTAGGGTTGAATTTCATGTTTTTACTTCCAGTTAAAAATACGAATATTGTTAAAGTTAATCACGTCAACTTCTACACTCTGAAGATAATTTGCTAGCTTGAAGTCATCAGTTAGTACAAGATACTTCCCTTTAGATAAAGTCAGTATTCCGCTATCAGTCAGTCCGAACTTGACAAATTTTTCAGTATTAACAGCATCTAAACTACTTACGTATAATTCATCCAAAAGAGCAACATTTTTAACAAATTGAGCAAATATTGCAAAGCACTGAGAACGTTCAGGTTCACCAAGTTGATTTGCAAGGCTATTAACTTCTGTCAGAATATTCGGAGTTGTTACAAGCTTTTGAAAGCTTGCAATAAATGCTAGCAGAAGCTCATAATCTTCTGGTATAAATTGCTGGGTTCGATTAAATTTGGTTATTCGTTCTTGATTGACGCTCCCAACCAAAAAGAGAAGCAGGATATTTGTATCAATTAAAACCCCTTTTTGGCAATAACGACGAACAAGGGAAGCAATCAAATCTTTCATACTTGTCTAATTTTCATTGCTTCTACTTTGCCAGTTTGAGAATTTACTTTAAAAAGTTTATATTCTCGTTCATATAGAACAGGGGTAGAAGTAAGAGAGGTAGCAATAAAGTTTTCCAATTGGCTTTTAGGAGCTTTTTTAGGAATATCAAACCCTAGAGTAATCAACCAGAAGCTTTTATCATCAGACAGTTCAACTTCTTCAAGTCTCAAATCTCCTAATGACGAACCCATCATGTCTTGTATGGATTTTATGTATTCATAAGCAGCATTCACTGCTGTTTTGACATCTATCATAATCTTGGTTCTTCTCTGAACTAATTTGCTAATTCCATACTTTATTATAGTAATTTAACCTTGATTACTCCAGGGTTCGCACATAAGTTACAATATCTACTTTGCCTATTCTTTGAGAATTTTAATAAAAATCAATTTGTTAAATCTGGATTGTGGGAAATATTTTGTAAAAAGTCTCTAACTTCTGTCGGGTTGCGGAGAATAATAACTTGCAGGTTTGGTGTTACTTGACTAAGTTTTTTAATAATTTCAGGACGACGATTAATTGAGTATGACCATACATATTTGAGGAATTCCCAATTTAATCTTTCAGGACAATCTGATGCCATATCAGGTCTGGATTGTCCAGCATACATGAAGCGACGCTTAATCACCCGCGACAAACATAAAATCCGGGGAAAATCCAAAAAAATTACCGTATCTGCAACCGATAAACGAATGTCGAGGTATTGCTATAGTTACCATCCATAATCCAACATTCTCGCAAGGTTAAGCTTTGGATAATACTTTGCCATTTAGCTTTTGGAGTCTCAACCCAACCAGGATTCCAGTACCAAGTATCTAAGTGGATGACTTCTAAGCCTAAGATGGTTCCCAGTTCGCGGGCTAGGGTAGATTTACCAGCACCCCCAGAACCAATAATCAAGATTTTCTTCATCTTAGGTTTGCACCTTCCTTTTCAAGCTTATGAGGGTAAGCATTACTCACCCAAATAACCGTCTTCAGGGCAACTCAATACGCCGCTACAATAGTACCCTAAGAAGGATTATGCCGAAATAGTGATATTATGACGATTGCTACAACTGTAAAAACTGAGTATGAAGCGATTATTGGTCTAGAAACCCATTGTCAGCTGAGTACCAACACCAAAATTTTCTCTAATAGCTCTACGGCATTTGGTGCTGACCCGAATACTAACATTGATCCGGTTTGTATGGGTTTACCTGGGGTCTTACCTGTACTCAATCAAAAAGTCTTAGAATACGCCGTTAAGGCTGGTTTGGCACTGAATTGTCAAATTGCGAGATATAGCAAGTTCGACCGTAAACAGTATTTTTATCCTGACTTACCCAAAAATTACCAAATTTCTCAATATGATCTACCGATCGCAGAACATGGTTGGTTAGAAATTGAGTTGGTAGATGCTGAGGGAAACCCCATCCGCAAACGCATTGGTATTACGCGTCTGCACATGGAAGAAGATGCTGGAAAATTGGTACACGCAGGTAGCGATCGCCTTTCTGGTTCTTCCTATTCTTTGGTAGACTACAATCGCGCAGGTGTACCGTTAGTAGAAATTGTCTCGGAACCTGACTTGCGCTCTGGGCTAGAAGCTGCTGAATATGCCGAAGAATTGCGCCGGATTGTCCGGTATCTCGGCGTGAGTGACGGCAATATGCAAGAAGGATCTCTGCGCTGTGATGTCAACATTTCTGTACGTCCGGTGGGACGAAAGGAATTTGGTACCAAGGTAGAAATTAAAAACATGAACTCGTTCAGCGCCATCCAACGGGCGATTGACTATGAAATTGAGCGTCAAATTGCAGCAATCGAAGCAGGCGATCGCATTATCCAAGAAACTCGGCTGTGGGAAGAAGGCGCTCAACGCACAAGTAGTATGCGGGTGAAGGAAGGCTCTAGCGATTACCGCTACTTCCCCGAACCAGATTTAGCACCAATTGAAGTAACAGATGCCGAATTAGAGAAGTGGCGCAGTGAACTACCAGAATTACCAGCCCAAAAACGCCATCATTATGAAAGTGAGTTGGGGCTTTCGGCTTACGATGCGCGAGTGTTGACAGAAGATCGTCCAGTAGCCGAATATTTTGAAACTGCGATCGCATCTGGAGCAAATCCGAAAGCTGCTGCAAACTGGATTACTCAAGATATCGCAGCCCACCTCAATAAGCAAAAACTTAGTATTACTGAAATCGGTCTAACTCCCATCAATCTAGCTGATATCATCACTCGCATCGAAACGGGCAAAATTAGCAATGCTCAAGCTAAAGAAAAGTTGCCAGATTTGCTCAGTGGTATTTCTCCTGAAAAAGCTTTTGCTGGTCAAGAGTTAATCACCGATCCTAGTGTACTAGAACCCATCGTTGATGAAGTCATAGCCGCTAATCCCAAAGAACTAGAAAAGTATCGCAACGGTAATACCAACCTCAAAGGCTTCTTTGTCGGACAAGTTCTGAAAAAGACAGGCAAACGTGCCGATCCTAAGCTAACTAACGAATTGGTGGAGAAAAAACTGAACGCCTAGCAGGGGAAGCAGGGGGCAGGGAGCAAGGAAGAAGATTTTTCTCCTCTGCTCCCCGCCCCTCTGCCTCTTTTCCATGCCCAATCGCCAATTCCCAATTCCCAACTCAGTATTTTCCCGGTGATTCTTCATAAAATCTTCATACAAAAGATGGTGACAACCCGCATACGTAAAATGCTATGCTGTGGTATGTAGATGCACCCTGATGATCGGGAGAGCTGCCTAAGTGGCTCTCTTTTTATTTAGTTTATGTGGTATTTACAGAGAATCTTTATCATATTTTTAGAAATCGTCTTTATAAATAAGTATTACCCCTGACCTCATCAATGATATGGTGTACTCAAAAGATGCACCGTAATGATTTGGAGAGCGGCCCAATTGGCTCTCCTTTTTTGCTTTTGTCTTTCGTCATAAGAAAGGTAAAAACAATTATGCTAATCGCCAACTGGTGCATTATTATTGCCATCAGCAAATAAACTCACAATACAAGGGACTGGTGTCTGGGGAGCAGAGGGAGAATAATAACTCCTAACTCTGCCAATTTTGGATTTTAGATTTATCCTTCAATCCAAAATCTAAAATTGAATGACTCCTAACTCCGCACTTTATCCAAAGCACAAATTGACCTATCCAACCTGATAGTTGTAAGGAAGAATAATGGCAGATTGGCAAAAAATCACAGGTGGTATTACAGCACCAAGGGGGTATCGGGCGGCGGGAATTACCGCAGGGTTGAAACCTTCGGGATTGCCAGATTTAGCTTTGATATTCTCAGAAGTGGAAGCGATCGCAGCTGGTGTGTTCACCACCAGCCAAGTAAAAGCTGCCTGCGTAGAATATTGTCGCCAACGCTTGCAAGCCAAACATAGCGCTCGTGCCATCCTCTGCAACGCTGGACAAGCAAATGCTGCTACAGGGAGTCAAGGCTACCTTGATACCTTAGAATCTGCTATGGCAGTAGGTCAAGCACTAAACATCCCATCTGAATCTGTGTTAGTGGCTTCCACTGGCGTGATTGGTCAAAGAATTAAGATGGATGCTTTGCGAAGCGGAATTCCCAAGGTAGTAGCAGCACTATCAGAAACAGGTTCCGATGCCGCCGCCGGGGCAATTATCACTACAGACTTGGTAACTAAATCTATTGCCCTAGAGACAACTATAAACGACCGCCCGGTACGAATTGGCGGCATTGCCAAGGGTTCCGGCATGATTCATCCCAATATGGCAACCATGTTGGCATTTGTTACTTGTGATGCCGTGGTTTCGCCAAGTCTTTGGCAGCAGATGTTAGCAAGGGCAGCTGATAGAAGCTTTAATTCCATCACCGTGGATGGTGATACTAGCACCAACGACAGCTTAATTGCCTTGGCAAACGGTCAATCTCGCACCCCAGCAATTACGGAATGGGGCGCAGAAGCAGAGAAATTAGAGGCGATGTTAACAGAAGTTTGTCAGCATTTAGCTAAAGCGATCGCTCGTGATGGTGAAGGCGCAACCTGTCTAATTGAAGTGGAAGTAACAGGGGCCCATGATGAAATTTCAGCCCGACAAATAGCCAAAACCATCGCCGGTTCATCCTTAGTTAAATCTGCAATCTTTGGACGCGATCCAAATTGGGGACGCATCGCCGCTGCTGCTGGACGTGCAGGTATACCCTTTGAGCAAGAAAACCTGCAAATTAAGTTAGGGAATTTCTTAATGTTGGAAAACGGGCAGCCCTTAACTTTTGATCGTGCAGCAGCGAGTGCTTATTTGAAAAAAGCAACGGTAGGTGCTTATCTCAAAGAAGATACGGTGTTAATCTCCGTTAACGTTGGCAATGGTCATGGTGTGGGTAAAGCTTGGGGTTGTGATTTAAGTTATGACTACGTGAAAATTAACGCCGAATACACTACTTGAATTTTTTTTTACAGGTGTACCGTTTCTACTTTCAGGTTGATACAAATACGTTGGTAGGGTAGTACAGCTAGCTGTGCTACCCTAAATCATAGTGTTAACATAATAGTCTTCATAAATAAGAGTTTATATATTAGTAAGTTGTAGAATAAACGGAAACAGCAAATTATATTATAAAAATAATAGTCTCCATAGATAAGAGTTGATATATTAAAAATTATTCATATAGTTAAGGAAAACAGATAAATTTTTCCTTATAGATCCAATTTAATATTTCTTTAATAAATCGATACTTCAAGTTGAGCAATTTGGCTTCAAAGGCTGTAAACTGATTTCAACAAGGTGAATGACACCTCTAAATCACACTAGAGCAGAGTCAAGAAATTAGCCGAGTTTTTATATAAGTAGCCGCGTCATTGATGGAATGGCTGCGATCGCTTGGTCAAATATAGCTTGATTAATCATTAAAACAGCAATAAACACAACGTTTTATTGCCTAAATTGTCATAGCTATAAAAAATAAAATTTACGTTTTCAGGAGATATTATGACAGAATTTTTTAATCAAATTTCCCGTCGCAAATTCATTTTCACAGCTGGGGCATCGGCGAGTGCTGTATTCCTCAAAGGCTGTTTGGGTAACCCTCCTGAAAACCTTACTGGTGGAAGCACTCAAGCACAACCAACTGCTCAAACGGTTGCTAATATTAGCCCCGAACAAGCACCAGAGACTACTACAGTCAAGCTGGGATATATTCCCATTGTAGAAGCGGCTCCTTTAATTATTGCTAAAGAAAAAGGATTTTTTGCAAAGTATGGGATGAGTAATGTTGACCTTTCCAAGCAAGCTTCTTGGGGTTCAGCAAGAGACAACGTAGAAATTGGTTCTGCCGGTGGTGGTATAGATGGCGGTCAATGGCAGATGCCAATGCCACATTTAATTTCAGAAGGTTTAATTACCAAAGGCAATCAAAAAATTCCCATGTATGTCTTATGTCAATTAAATACACATGGAAATGGAATTGCGATCGCCAGCAAGCACGAAGGCAAAGGTATTAATTTACAACTCGCCAGCGCTAAGTCCCTATTCACAGAATTAAAATCCTCAACACCCTTCACAGCTGCATTTACCTTTCCCCATGTCAACCAAGATTTGTGGATTCGCTACTGGTTAGCCGCAGGCGGCTTAGATCCAGATGCAGATGTCAAATTGCTCACAGTACCTGCGGCGCAAACTGTTGCCAATATGCAAACAGGAACGATGGATGCCTTTAGTACAGGCGACCCCTGGCCTTATCGTCTGGTGCGAGACAAAATCGGCTACGTAGCAGCATTAACCGCAGAAATTTGGAAGAATCATCCTGAAGAATATTTTGCCATGAGAGGCGAATGGGTTGATAAAAATCCCAAGGCTACCAAAGCAATTTTAAAAGGAATTATGGAAGCCCAACAATGGTTAGATAATTTTGATAATCGCAAAGAAGCGGCTCAAATTCTGGCTGGACGGAATTATTTCAATCTTCCTTCAGCAGAAATACTGGCAGATCCATACCAAGGCAAATATGACATGGGTGATGGTCGCCAAATTGATGATAAATCAATGGCTGCTTTCTACTGGAAAGATGAAAAAGGTAGTGTTTCTTATCCATATAAGAGTCATGATTTATGGTTCATAACAGAAAATGTTCGTTGGGGATTTTTACCAAAGGATTATCTAGACAATAATGCTGCTAAGGCTAAAGAACTTATCAACAAAGTCAACCGCGAAGATATTTGGAAAGAAGCTGCCAAAGAAGCTGGGATTGCTGCTGCTGATATTCCCACAAATACATCCCGTGGTGTAGAAGAGTTTTTTGATGGCATCAAATTTGACCCTGAAAAACCAGAAGAATATTTGAAGAGTTTGAAAATCAAGAAGGTCAGTATTTAGAGATGCGATTTATCTCTTGTAGAGACGCGATGAATCGCGTCTAGAGATATCGAGCATTTGCAAATGACAAATAAAAAGTAAATTTTGAGGAGAATACAGCATCATGACAATAGCTCAAAAACGCCCTGCAAGCCCTAAATTGAGTAATGGCTTTGTATCCAGCCTGAAAAAGCAGTTTCCTGACCTGATACCACCAGCGATCGCGATCACAATCTTCCTCGTTCTCTGGCAACTCTTCGCTTGGATTCCAGGAGCCACATTACCAGGGCCAATACAAGTTATCCAAGACACTTGGGTTTTGATTTTTTGGCCATTTTATGACCGAGGTGGTATTGATAAAGGTCTATTTTGGCAGATTCTCGCTAGTCTGCAACGGGTTGCTATCAGTTATACCCTAGCTGCGATCGTTGGTATTGGTTTAGGCATTTTGATTGGTGTCAATAGAACCATGTCCAAAGCTTTAGACCCCATCTTTCAATTACTGCGGACTGTACCCCCTCTAGCTTGGGTTCCAATTTCTTTAGCAGCTTTACGACAAAACGAACCCGCCGCCTTATTCGTAATTTTCATCACTGCAATTTGGCCCATCTTAATTAACACTGCTGTCGGCGTTACCCAAATTCCTCAAGATTACAACAACGTCGCCAAAGTTCTGCAACTTAGCCGCAAAGAATATTTCACTAATATTTTGATTCCTTCGGCATTACCCTACATTTTTACCGGGTTGAGAATTGCGATCGGTTTAGCTTGGTTAGCGATTATCGCCGCCGAAATCGTCATGTCCGGTATTGTCGGAATCGGCTTTTTTATCTGGGACGCTTATCAAAATAACAACGTCAGCGAAGTAATTTTGGCTCTAGTTTACATCGGTGTTGTTGGGTTGCTTCTAGATAAAGCAATGGGTTGGCTGCAAAACAAGATTTTACCAGCAGAGCAAAAATAGTCATTAGTCATTAGTCATTGGTGATTTGTAGAAAGCTAAGGACTAATGACCACGTACTAAGGGCTAATGGCGAAAGACAAAAGACTAATGACAAAAGACTAATGACAAAGGACAAATAAGTATGTTCGTAGCTGTTGATCAAATTGACAAAGTTTTTGAATTAACTGGTGGTGGTAAATATATCGCCCTCAAAGGAATCGACCTCCAAATTAAAAAAGGAGAATTCGTTTCTTTGATTGGTCACTCCGGTTGCGGCAAATCCACTCTATTAAATATGATTGCGGGTTTGGATTTGCCTACAGAAGGTCTTGTCACTCTCGAAGGACAAAAAATCACCAAACCCGGCCCAGACAGGATGGTGGTGTTCCAAAATTATTCGCTATTACCTTGGCGGACGGTAAGAGAAAATATTGCCCTCGCCGTGGACTCAGTAATGAAAGGTTTACCAGCAGCCGAACGCAATGCCATTATCGAAAAACATATAAATATGGTGGGTTTGCGTCCCCATGCTAATAAACAACCAGGAATGTTATCAGGTGGACAAAAGCAGCGAGTTGCGATCGCCCGCGCTTTAGCGATTCGTCCTAAATTACTGCTGCTAGATGAACCCTTTGGCGCATTAGACGCACTCACACGCGGCAATTTGCAAGAACAACTGATGCAAATTTGCGAAGAAAATCAAGTTACCGCCGTGATGGTGACACATGATGTCGATGAAGCCGTGCTGTTATCTGACAGAATCGTGATGTTAACCAACGGCCCCGAATCGAAAATCGGCGACATTTTAGAAGTGGATATTCCCAGACCCCGTAAGCGGATGGAAGTAGTAGAACATCCCAGCTACTACAGCTTGCGGAGTGAGATGATTTACTTCCTCAATCAGCAGAAACGCATCAAGAAAATTCGGGCGAGAAAAACTGCCGACGTTGCCCGTCATGGATTAGAAAAAGTTAACCTAGAAATTGGCTTTTTACCTCTGACAGCTTGCGCCCCCTTAGCAGTTGCTAAAGAAAAAGGCTTCTTTCTCAAACATGGTTTAGATGAAGTTAACCTTGTGCGAGAAAGTAGCTGGCGGGGTATAGAAGATGGCATCAGTGGAGGTTATTTAGATGCGGCGCAAATGCCTTCAGGGATGCCGATGTGGCTTACTTTGGGAGGACATAATAACCAACCTCTGCCCGTTGTCACCGCCCTCACCATGACCCGCAACGGTAACGCCATCACCTTGGCAAAACACTTTTATGACGAAGGTGTACAAACCTTATCGGATTTTAAAAGATACCTGCTTCGCACCCGTGAACAACGGCACACAATGGGAGTAGTACATGCCGCATCAATGCACAACTTGTTGCTGCGTTACTGGCTAGCGGCTGGTGGAATTGACCCCGATAGCGATGTGGATATGAAGACCATTCCCCCAGCGCAGATGGTAGCCGACCTAAAAACTGGAAGTATTGATGGTTACTGCGTAGGCGAACCTTGGAACTACCGCGCTGCTGTGGAAAATGTCGGCTTTACCATCGCTACCGATTTAGAAGTTTGGCTAGGACATCCCGGTAAAGTTCTTGGTGTGCGGGAAGATTGGGCAGAAAATTATCCAAATACGCATATCGCCTTAACCAAAGCTTTGTTGGAAGCTTGCGTGTATTGTGCAAATCCCCAAAATACCCAAGAGATTCGCCAAATTTTAGCAGGGCGGGATTATGTCAGCACTGATTTAGAATACATTCAACTCGAAGATCCAGATAGTCTCACCTGTGACATAGACCATCCGTTGCGAGACTATGCCCATCACCAGTTTTATTCCGATTCCGCGATCAACCGCCCCAGCCGCACCGAACAAATTTGGATTATGAGTCAATTGGCGCGTTGGGGTGACACTCCCTTCCCCAGAAATTGGGTAGAAGTTGTTGAACGGGTTTGTCGAGTGCGTGTTTTCAGCACCGCCGCACGAGAATTAGGTTTGGATATTAGCTATATTCGCCAACCGATCCAACTGTTCGATGGTACTCCCTTTAACGCCGATGATCCGATCGCTTATCTCAACAACTTGAAAATTAAACGTGATTTTTCAATTGCGGAAGTTGTTCTTGATGCACCGAGAAGGAGACTCGCATCATAAAAAAATCGTGAGAGAAAGAGGGAGCAGGAGAAGTAGCACATCACGCGCGAACCTTTTATCTCCGTTAACGAGTATTTGAACTGGATGAATCCACCTTTTATCTCCGTCAACGAGTATTTGAACTGGATGAATCCACCTTTTATCTCCGTCAACGAGTATCTGAACTGGATGAATCCACCTTTTATCTCCGTCAACGAGTATCTGAACCGGATGAATCCACCTTTTATCTCCGTTAAAAATCTGACTTTTTACATCATCTGAAAAAACCAGCAAAAGACCTAACCCCCTACCCCCTTCCTTGTAGGGAAGGGGGTAAATTCAAAGCCTCTCCCCTTCTAGGGGAGAGGTTTGGAGAGAGGTCAGAATATTCATTTTCGCATCGCCTACATTTAGCTTTTTAATCCCCAAATACCAAACACCATGCAAAACCGCAACTCAACAGCTACAACCACACTAGGAAAACCATTCGTCGCTGCAAGCACCAGCCGCAGACCTTTCCTAGAAATTAAAGACGTTACCAAAGTCTATCCGACAAAGCAAGGCCCCTTCACCGTACTCGACGGCGTTAACCTCAACGTAGAACAGGGCGAGTTTCTTTGCGTCATCGGCCACTCTGGCTGTGGCAAATCGACACTTTTAAATATGGTATCCGGTTTTAACTTTCCTACCTCCGGTCAAGTGTTGCTCGAAGGAGAACCAATCACCAAGCCAGGCCCAGACAGAATGGTTGTTTTCCAAAACTATGCTTTGCTACCTTGGCGAACTGCTTTTGAAAACATCTACTTAGCTGTCAACGCCGTTTATCCCAACAAACCACAAGCCGAAAAAAGAGCGATCGTCCGCGATCATCTCGCAATGGTGGGACTAGCTGATGCAATGGAAAAAAAACCAATGCAAATGTCCGGTGGTATGAGACAACGGGTTTCCATCGCCCGTGCTTTGGCGATTCGTCCGAAAGTTTTAATTTTAGATGAACCTTTTGGGGCGCTGGATGCCATCACCAAAGAAGAATTACAAGAAGAATTGCTGAAAATTTGGGGCGATAACCGTTGTACAGTGCTGATGATTACCCACGACATCGACGAGGCACTATTTTTAGCAGATAAATTGGTAATGATGACCAATGGCCCACACGCGAAAATTGGTGAAGTCATGGAAATTCCTTTTTCTCGTCCCCGCGATCGCGCCCGCATTATGGAAGATCCACAATACTACCAACTACGTAATTATGCCTTAGACTTCCTCTTTAATCGCTTTGCCCATGATGATGTAGGTTAAGCTGATCTTCTCCTAACTTTCATTCTAAAAAATGGTTCCTTCCAGACGAGTTTATTTATTGTTGGTTTTAGGTATAGCGATCGTCCCGATCCTATGCCTTTTTTTCAGCATTAAAGCAGCGATCGCCATCACTGTAATATTTGATACGATCGTTCTCGGATTGATGGTTGTAGATGGTTTGCAGGTACGGCGTTCTCATGTGCAAATTAGCCGCGAATTACCGTCACGATTATCCATTGGGCGGGATAACCCAGTGGTGTTAAAAGTAACATCGCCAAATACCAACGCCCTAATTGAAATCTGCGATTACTACCCAACAGGATTTGGCATATCTGCACCCACACTCAGCGCTATTATTCCCAGTAATACCACTCAAGAATTGACATATACCGTCAACCCAACACAGCGCGGCGAGTTTCCTTGGGGAAATATTCAAGTTCGACAGTTGGGAATTTGGGGATTAGCTTGGGATGATTGGCAAATTCCCCAAAGTTTGCCAGTTAAAGTTTATCCTGATTTATTGGGATTGCGATCGCTCACAATTCATTTGACATTGCAATCATCTGGATCAATCCGCTAATCTTTCAAATTGGTACTAGATGCACCAAAAAATCAAATTGCCGAGCAGGTGGTTAACCTATATCTGCAATTCAAAGCGCGGAATTAACTTTAGCTAACTGCATTGATCAATCGAGTGCGAGATGCTATTTTCAGCACCTCGCAACACTTGCTTAAAGAATTAAACAACCACAAAATTGTTGTTGGTTAGTGTTAGACCAACAGATAATTGTGCAAATTTTACTTGAGTAAACTTAGCCGCACTACCATCTTGGTCAAAGAACAGTCCACCTGTAGAATTGTCATAAATAAATCGTTGAGTACTAGTGGTTGCAGATATTCCGAGGGTAAACTGACTTGTCCCAAGTGAAGGTGTTGCTAACCCGCCACCAAAACCAGCAGCCGATACCTGAATCAATTCATTAGTGGTGTTAAAGTCATAAATAGTATCAATACCTCCATTTAAACTACTGAAAGCAAAGGTATCAGTACCATCGTTTCCATAAAGGGTGTCATTACCAAAACCACCTGTGATGATATCATTACCCAAACCACCATATAGAGTGTTATTACCTAATGCGCTAAAAGCAGAGAGAGTATCGTTGCCATCGCCGCCATCCAACAGATTCTTGCCTGTTGAATAATCAACAATCAAGTTATCGGCACCAGCGCCACCATTCAGGGTATTATTTCCTGATGTTTTGCGATAGACTCCTTTGCCGTACTCACCATCTTGGTCGAACTCGTAGCCAGAGGCGGAGAGAGTATCGTTGCCATCGTCTCCATTGAGAAGATTAGCGCCTGATGAATAGTCAACATTCAAGTTATCACTACCAGCACCACCGTTCAGGGTATTATTACCAGTGGTGTTATAAAACTTTCCTCCGTAGCCGTAGCCGTAGCGAGAGGCAGACAGATAATCGTTGCCATCGCCTCCATTGAGCAGATTAGCGCCTCGTGAATGGTTAACACTCAAGTAATCGTCACCAGCGTCACCGTTGAGGGTGTCATTACCAGAGGTGTTATCAAACCTGTAGCCCTCGAAGTCAGAGGCACTAAGAGAATCATTGCCATCGCCACCAGAGAGCAGATTATTGCCTTTTGAAATGTTAGCACTCAAAGAATCGTCACCAATACCACCGTTGAGGGTGTTATTACCATTGGCAAGATTGACCGAGAGATAATCATTGTCATCGCCACCATCCAGGAAATTATCGCCTATTGAATAGAAACCACTTAAGCTATCATTACCAGCACCACCTTTGAGGGTGTTATTACCAGACGCATCAGGGTCGTAGTAGCTACTAGAAGCCGATAGATAATCATTACCATTGCCACCATCTAGTAGGTTATTGCCTACTGAACTGTCAGCACTCAAGCTATCGTTACCAGCGCCACCATTGAGGGTGTTGTTACCAGACTTGATATCGTAGTCACCTAAAGCTGAGAGAGTATCATTACCATTGCCACCATCCAAGAGGTTATTGCCTGTTGAAGAGTCAGCATCTAAGTAATCGCCGCCAGTACCGCCAACCAGGGTGTTATTCCCCGCACTACCAAGGAGACTATCATTGCCCGTACCACCGCGCAGCAAATCGTTGCCACTTAAGCCATCAATTTTGTCATTGCCGCCTTGACCATTAATGACATCATCTGAATTATATAAACCCGTAATGTCGTTATCGAGGTCATTGATAAAGGTTACGGTGTTCTTGATGGCTAGGCTTGCTTCAGTGATATTGGCATCTAAAACATTAAAGCTGGGGGTGATGCTAGTTTGCCCATTAAACAGGATATTACCAAGAACTGGTGTTGTTCCAGAAGCTTTCAGGTTATCCAAGTTTTCTAAGTTTAAGTTTTGGAGGATGAGCTTTGTACCAGTCACCCCTTCAAAGGTGATTTCAAGGTTTTTGCCATTTTGGGTCAGCAACAGATTTCTAGCAGTCAAGCCAGCACCTTGGAATTTTATGGTATCCACTTCGGCAATCACTGCTGCTGTCGGGTTTGTGCCTTTACCTACCCCACTGAAATCGGTGATGGTATCAGTGCCGTCGCCCAAGTTATAAACAAATTTATCTTTGCCACCGCCACCGGTCAGGGTATCATTACCCTTCTGAGCTGTAATGGCATCATTACCCGCTTGACCGTTAATCGTGTCGTTGCCGTTACTGCCCAATAGGGTGTCATTACTGATGGTTCCAATGATATTTGTCATAATTTTTACCTTAATTTAATCGATTGTTGGAGTAACTTTACTTCTAAACCCTGAGCTAGTGCTGTTTTAGCGCACAAAGAACTTACCGAGAGTTGAGACTTTCGGTGAGTTTTTTATGTCACTTTTGGGGAACAGTAATTTTTATCAGAAATTCACGCTGTTGACCAGCTTGTAACACGTACTATACAAATTCATGAGTGTGTGAATGAACTGAAATAGACCGTCGTTTCAAGCTTTTTATATCCATTTTTGATTGAATAGTGTAGGCGTAGCCCGCCACAGGCATCGCTCAAAAAGCTTGGTCAAATTAAACTTAAATTCCTAAAAATTACATTCCTTACTTTAATTTTTCAATATGTAATTCCTACTATCTTGAAAATAGAGAAAAGTTAACTATTGATACGAAAAGGGATTTTCATACCCTCGTTGTGGGCTATTGCCCGTGGATGTGTAACTTAAAAATAAGAAACATCTAAATAACACTGTGATAACCATATATGAAGATTTACCGAGATGTCTATACTAAAAACACATCTTTGCATACTCTTCACATTAATCAATTTTAATGTATATAAACATACTTATGTTTGCGTATATTGGACATTTTATAGTCAAGAATTTATTTGCAGAAAGCAACAGGCAAAAAGTTGTCTGAGCCGAGGCATTCCAAGAGATGAAACTTGTGAGATGCTTGAAAGAACAATAAAAAATACAGAATTAATGGTGGCGATGCTTACGGTGGTTGCTTACTTGTACTGGGCTTGTCTTGAGCGTAGCCGTAAAGCCTGCGGCATAGCTACGCTTCGGGTACAGCCTGTTGTAGAGAAGTGCGGGCTACGTCTACGTAGTCAGCAAGATAAAGAAAGTGTGTAGTGATGCCTTTGATATAAGTAATAATTACTATATATGATCAGGATATAAAAATATAGAGATGAATGAACCGATTTAGCCAGGAAAACTTACAACTCAACCGTACACATACTGAAAGTGAGGAATGTAGATACCTATAAACACGTAAAGCTTAGGTTGCCATAACTAGGGCGGCTTAAGGCAAGGTAAGCCAATATCTATATTTTTCCATTAACTCTTATTGCATTAATTGCATTAATAAATTGAACGCAAGATGCTATCTCAAGCATCTCGCATTCTCAAGATTTCTCACTTAGCAAAGGAGTGCTAATCACGATTAAACAACCACAAAATTATTTTCGGTTAGTGATAATCCAAAAGATAGTTGTGCAAATTGTACCTGAGTAAATGCATCGGTACTACCATCTTGGTCAAAGTACAATGCACCTGTAATAGCGTTGTAGATAAATCGCTCTTCGCTAGTAGTTGCAGATGTTCCGATAGTAAACTGACTAGCTTTAAGTGAACCTATTGACAACCCGCTATCAAAGTCACCAGCCGATACCTGAATCAGTTCATCAGTTGCACTGAAGTCATCCAATCTATCAATACCTTCATTGAAACTATAGAAAGCAAAGGTATCAGTACCAGCTCCGCCATAGAGGCTATCATTACCATTAATACCTGTGAGGATATCATTGCCATTGCTCCCCACAATCAAGTCATCGTAATATGTACCTGAGATGTCTAATTTTTCGATATTCTTGTAACTAACCCGATTCGTGCCAGCCGTAATTGAGCCAATGTTAGTAGTGGCATCGAAAGTTGAGGTGATTCCCTCGGTAAGATTATTATCGGTAAAAATGGGGTTATAGGACAACAAATCGTCACCTGTGCCCCCATCGATGTTATCGTTGCCACTAGCGCTTATATATATAGAGTTTTTCATTTTATAGGTGCGATGCCTGCGGTGGGCTAAAATCCTAGAGGTTAGCAAAACTACAAACGCAGAGATGATCCGACTTAGCCAAGAACACCTGCAAACTATCCGCATCCATGCCGAAAGCACCTATCCAGACGAGTGCTGTGGTATAATTATTGGCTATCTGGCTAGTGAGGGCAAAATTGTGGTAGAAGTTATACCAACAGAAAATGCCTGGAATACAGAAGCGGCGGCTGAATTTTCTGGGGAACGCACAGCAGAAAGTAAAAGACGGCAATATGCGATCGCACCCCAAGTTATGTTAAAAACACAAAGGGAAGCACGCAACAGATCACTCAACATTATCGGCATTTTTCACTCCCACCCAGATCATCCTGCTATCCCTTCAGAATGCGATCGCCTGTACGCTTGGCAAGGATACTCGTATATAATAGTTTCCGTCCAAAACGGCAAAGCTGGAGAACTCCAAAGCTGGAGCCTTGATGATACTCATCATTTCCAAGCAGAGGCAATTGAAAATATAATTTAACGGCTTAGTTTAAAGACGCATATCGTTTTTCGATAGGATTAATATTCCCTCCCAGATCATAACTGCTATGCTAAATCCCAACCTGGATGAAATCCAGTTGACCAAAGACGATTACGAACGCTACTCCCGACACCTAATTTTGCCGGAAGTAGGGCTAGAAGGACAGAAACGCTTGAAAGCTGCCAGTGTAATGTGTATCGGTACAGGTGGACTAGGTTCACCACTACTTTTATATCTGGCGGCGGCGGGTATTGGACGTATCGGGATTGTCGATTTTGATATTGTCGATACTTCCAATCTGCAACGGCAAGTAATCCACGGTACATCCTGGGTGAATAAACCCAAGATTGAATCGGCAAAAAACCGCATTCACGAAATTAACCCCTATTGTCAGGTTGATTTATACGAAACCCGCCTGACTTCCGAAAACGCTCTGGAAATCCTTCAACCTTACGATATCGTGGTGGATGGTACTGATAACTTCCCCACCAGATATCTAGTTAACGACGCTTGCGTATTGCTAAATAAGCCCAACGTCTACGGTTCAATTTTACGCTTTGAAGGGCAAGCTACTGTATTCAACTATGAAGGTGGCCCAAATTATCGTGACCTTTTCCCAGAACCGCCACCACCAGGAATGGTTCCCTCTTGTGCAGAAGGCGGCGTATTAGGAATTTTGCCAGGAATTATTGGTTTAATTCAGGCAACCGAAACTGTCAAAATCATTCTGGGACAAGGGAAAACCTTGAGTGGACGGTTGCTGCTATACAACGCCTTAGATATGAAATTCCGGGAGCTGAAGTTGCGTCCTAACCCAATTCGCCCAGTGATTGAAAAACTGATAGACTACGAACAATTCTGCGGAATTCCACAAGCTAAGGCAGAGGAGGCAAAACAGCAGATGGAAATGCAAGAAATGACCGTTAAGGATTTGAAGGAGTTACTTGATAGTGGTGCGAAGGATTTTGTACTGCTAGATGTCCGTAACCCTAATGAGTACGACATTGCCAAAATTCCTGGTTCAGTGTTAGTGCCTTTACCAGACATTGAAAATGGAAATGGCGTTGCTAAGGTAAAGGAAATATTAAACGGTCACCGTTTAATTGCTCATTGTAAGATGGGCGGGCGATCGGCAAAAGCTCTTGGCATCCTCAAGGAAGCCGGGATTGTTGGGACGAATGTCAAAGGCGGAATTACCGCTTGGAGTCGAGAAATCGATCCTTCTGTTCCAGAGTATTAACAAGAAAGGCAGGAGGCAGGAGGCAGGAGGCAGGAAGAATACTGTCGGCGATCTGTTTCCTGCCAAACCAGAGCGAGTTTGCGGTTTAAGTACCCCGCCAAAATCAAAGTTAAACGCAAAGGAACGCAAAGTTATTCTCTGCGTTCCTCTGCGTTTAAAATTTCAACCTTCTAAGATGCAACAGAATCAGCAGTTGTCTTAGCTACAGGTTTAACCTGACTCAACAAACTGTGTAGTTTTTCCCCTTCAATAACTTCTGTTTCTAAGAGTTGAGTAGCGATCGCTTCTAGTAAATCTCGATTCTGTCTAAGAATCTCTAAGGCTTGCTCGTGGGCTGTTTCCACGATTTCCTTGACTTCGCTATCAATCGCTTTCGATGTGTCTTCACTCACTGCCCGCCGGGGATTAGCTCCACCATTACCCAGGAACATTGCTTGCTGTCCTTGTTGGTAAGCCAGTGGTCCTAAGACTTTGCTCATACCATAAGCTGTTACCATTCGTTCTGCCAAGTCAGTTGCTCGTTGCAAATCGTTGGAAGCACCTGTTGTAATACTGTTAAACACAATCTCTTCGGCGGAACGTCCACCTAACAAAGTCGCAATTTGACCCCGCAGTTCATCTTCATTCATCAAAAAGCGGTCTTCAGTTGGTAATTGCAGAGTGTAACCCAAAGCTGCCATCCCACGAGGAATAATCGAAATCTTTTCTACGCGACCGTTTCCTGTGGTTAGCGCCCCGACCATTGCGTGACCAACTTCATGGTAAGCAACAATCTTTTTCTCAGTCTCGTTCATCACTCGACTCTTCTTCTCTAAACCGGCGACTACCCGCTCAATTGCTTCAGCAAAGTCTTCTTGAGCAACACTTTGACGCATATTACGGGCTGCTAATAATGCCGCTTCATTCACCAAGTTTGCCAAATCTGCACCAGCAAAACCAGGAGTACGAGTAGCGATCGCTCTTAAATCTACATCATCTCCTAATTTTACCTTTTGAGCGTGAATCTTGAGAATTGCTTCACGACCAGATAAATCGGGACGATCTACCAACACTTGGCGGTCAAAGCGACCAGGACGCAGCAATGCCGAGTCAAGGCTTTCGGGGCGGTTAGTAGCTGCTAGGACAATCACCGTTGCATCCCCAGCTGCAAATCCGTCCATCTCCGTTAGTAGCTGGTTAAGGGTCTGTTCTCGCTCATCGTTACCACCGTAGAAGCCATTACTGCTACGAGATTTACCAATTGCATCTAATTCATCAATGAATACAATACAAGGAGCTTGTTTCTTTGCTTGCTCAAACAAATCCCGCACTCTGGAAGAACCTACACCGACAAACAATTCCACAAACTCCGAACCAGAGATACTGAAGAATGGAACTCCTGCTTCTCCTGCTACGGCTTTCGCTAAAAGTGTTTTACCAGTGCCCGGAGGGCCTACCAACAATACACCTTTGGGAATCCTAGCGCCAATTTGCGTAAACCGTGCCGGAGTCTTGAGAAAATCCACAATTTCCACTAACTCAGTTTTCGCTTCTTCTACCCCAGCCACATCTGCAAAGGTGATTTTAGCTGATTCGCCTTCAACGTAAACCTTAGCTTTGCTCTTACCAATAGAAAGCGCACCTTGGGGACCACCGCCACCACCACGGGCGAGAAAGAACTGCCAAATACCAATAAAAATCAGTGGTGGAATCACCCAACTTAAGAGGGTTGTAAACCAAGTATTCTTAGGTGGTGGTGTAGCAGCGAATTCAACTCCCTTTTCTTCTAGCAGTTTAGGTAACTCTAAATCAAAGATTGGTGTAGTTGCAAACACCGGGGCCGGCTCGGTATTTTCTGTTTTTAATTCGTAAAGAATCTGGTTTTGACCAACAGAAACGCGGTTGACTTCCCCTTCTTGTACTTGATGAATAAATAAGCTATAAGGAACCCCAGTCGGGCCAGAAGCAAATAAACCAGGCAAAAATAAATTTAAGAGCAAAAATAGCCCTGATACTGCCAATAATATATTTGCAATGATCCGAAACCGAGGTGACTTAGGCTGTTCTTTAATTGCCATAAATGTAACCAATCCTTAGAATGAAAACTTTTGAGAATGTGACTTTCACAGAAAGTGCGTTATTTACTATCCGAATAGTTGAAGCAGCTTATACTGTTTCTAACCAATCAAAAATTTGGGCTAACTGATCCACTGTTACCAACCCATACTGCCAGAGAGTCATGGCTAGAAAGTTTGGTGTCTGCTCACAATGTCGCAAAGCAAGAGAAATTGCTCCACCAGAAATACCCAATTCTTGTTCTAAGAAATCCACCAATTGCTCTGTAGCTTTCATAACCTTGTTAAATAATCTTAATTAAGTTTTATTTCTGACTTAGCTCAAGAAACTTGATTAAACACCAGTCAAGATTTCCAAAGCTATAAGAGATATAAATCCAATTACTGCCAAGTGACCATTAAGTTTTTCGGCATACTTAGTGAAATCAAGCAAATATTCTTGCGTGATGTAAATCTCAGGTGTTGGCGTACCCGCCCAAACTAGGCGATGGGCTAGGCGCAAAGTCGTTCAATTTGTCTTGATCCTCAAAGATATTAACGCTTCTCATAATTTCTCCGATTTAGCAATGTTTGCAGCATTTTTTATTTATGTAACTAAACTTAACAATTAAATTAATCTTTGGGAACTAACGAGCAAATACGGTTTACCGTACTCAAACAGTTAACACGACTCGAAATGAGAAAATTTGAATGAACAGAACGATGTCAAAGAAGACGTAGTGATCCTTTGCCAGTTCGTTCTGTTCTTGGTGTAGATGCGATGTCTACGACGGGCTACGCCTACGCTGACTTCAAACATTCCCAAGGCGATAAGATTGTCTTGGATAAGGCTACCTTCAGTAGTTCAGGGGCGGCTAGCACGGCGAAAATTAGCTACGATGCTGTAAGCGGGCAGTTATTCTACAACCAAACCAGAATGGTTGCGCGGTTGGTTTTGGCAGTGGTGGTTTATTTCGACTCTGACTGGTGCAGTAACGATTTTGTGGTGCAAAGGATCACACATCTGTTATCTGTGTCAACTTCAGGTGAAAGCAGGGGCACACAGCTAGCTATGCGCCCCTATCATCTGTTCCATTTATATGAAAATAGCTATTACATAAGCGATGTCTACGACGGGCTACGCCTACGCAACATCCAATTTTAAATCTTTTTGTAAAGTCTTCTATAGCAGCAAGCAAAACAAAGATTATACCAGATTAATCCCTAAACAATTTTTAATGCTAGTTGATACTCACTTTGGATCTGCTTAGGCGTAGCTCCTGGTAAACATAGCATCAACTATATACTCAATTTCTCTTGCAGTTCTCCAAAATCAAAAATGTTAGTGATAATTCATCTTTTTAATATCCAGCGCCTAAAGTCAAAGTAATTCTATTCTCTAGCAATGACAATATCGTTAGACTTAATGACTGCATAAGCTTCTTTTCCTTCAGATAGTTCTAACTCTTCTGCGGAAGCCCTAGTAATAATCGAGGTTAATTCTACTTTATGAATAATCTCCAGAGTCACTTCGCTATTAACTGCTCCATAAACAACTCGTTTAACCACACCTTTAAGAATATTGCGAGAACTAACTTTTAATGATTTCTTTTGAATACTAGCTTCTATTTCAGGCTTTTGAGTGTAAATATCTTCCTGTTTATCCTCGTGAATTGGCGGTGATATTGGCGCCCATGTGTGCTGATTGAGACTACGCACGAGTTCTCGCAGAATCTCCGTCTTAGTTCGTTGAGACTGTTCGCAGAACTCTTCTAGAATCTTCCGTTCGTCCTCTGAGGTTTGAAATGTGACCCACCCTTGTTCTTTTCTTGGCATAAATCAATTTTGGTTATTCTGGTTATTCTTGGTATGATTCTACCAAGTATCAATTCGATGTGTTATTTTAATAAAAATATTTTTTATTGAAGGATTCTCTAGATAATTCATCAACTAATCTCATACATTTAACTACATAAATATTTATTTTTCGTCGGTACAAAACAATTTGTTACTTAATATTAACTGAGTAGCAGTAATTTCGTACCAACTAGATTGGTATAAAATTAGTGCTGACTTAAATTTGGTATCAAGGCGGTAACAAAAAAATTGTCATCAAAATATGATTATCTGCAAGCCTTTCGGTCGTGATATTCTCACTGATGAACGTTACATCTTGTAATCTAAACAGGGAGATATAAAGATGTCTGCCACAAATTCTCCACCCCAACTTAAACGGGAGTTAGGGGTTGTTGGTGCAACCTTGATGGGACTGGGTTCGATTGTCGGGACGGGCGTATTTGTCACTATCGGGATTGCAGCAGGGATTGCTGGGCCAGCAGTAATTTTGGCAGTAGCAATTGGGGCAATTGTTGCCACCTGTAATGGACTCAACAGCGCCCAGTTAGCAGCTAATCATGCTGTCAGTGGTGGCACTTATGAATATGGTTACAGATATCTTACCCCCGCATTGGGCTTCACCGCGGGTTGGATGTTTTTGGTAGCAAAGACTGCCTCAGCCGCAACCGCCGCTTTAGGTTTTGCTGGTTACTTGCTCAACATTGGGGGTTTGAGTTCCAGTTGGGTAGTTCCTACAGCCCTCTTAGCTGTAGCGATAATGACTTTGGTTGTTTTAAGTGGTATTCGGCGCTCTAATGTTACCAATACGGTGATTGTGTCGGTAACGCTGTTATCTTTAGGCTTTTTTATCCTTGCTTGTCTACCCCGTGCTACCGAGGTAGGAATTGAGAATTTGACACCTTTTTTCAGAACCTCCCCAGGAGGAGTACTCCATGCTAGCGCCTTGATGTTTGTCGCCTACACAGGTTATGGGCGCATTGCCACAATGGGAGAGGAAGCACGCTCCCCAAGGGAAACGATTCCTAAGGCGATGATTGTCTGTCTGCTGCTGACAATGTTGCTTTACATGGCAGTGGCGATAGTTGGTATTGGGGCTGTGGGAGCAGATGTCTTGGGCAGTAGCACAGGGCAGACAGCAGCGCCTCTAGAAGTGGCAGTCCGCAACGTTGCCGGTTCCGGTGGTGCTTTAATCTTAGGAGTTGGGGCGGTGACAGCCATGCTAGGCGTGCTATTGAACCTGATTTTGGGCTTATCCCGTGTGTTACTGGCAATGGGGAGGCGTTCAGATGCACCAAAATTCTTAGCGCAGCTTAACGAACAACAGACAACCCCATACTGGGCTGTAATATTTGTAGGGATAGCGATCGCTCTGCTGGTACTGTTGGGTAATGTCAAAACTACTTGGTCGTTTAGTGCCTTTAGTGTTTTGATTTATTACGCAATTACCAGTTTCGCTGCTTTGCGTTTGGCCCCATCGGAGCGACTTTATCCTGTATGGGTAGGTTGGCTAGGTCTTGTCTCTTGCCTTTTTCTCGCTTTTTGGGTAGAGTCTTCGATTTGGCAAGTGGGTTTAGGGTTGATTGTCGCAGGGCTAATCTGGCACAAAATTCGGCGAGCGATCGCCTATGGCGGGGCGTAGCCCATCGCGCATGTACGATAAAATTCTTTAAAGAAGGGGGATGAAACAGCTAAAATCGCGTTCTCAAGACTTGCGGAGTTTGTTTGAGAACAATATCACCATTGAATATGTGGCAGAACCCCTCAAAGCTATGCCAGCTGATGCAGAAGTTACAGAGGTGCTGCATTGGATGCAGGCGCACAATTTTGATGTAATCGGCGTTGAGACAGGAGATACTGTTAGCGGTTATGTAGAATGCTCTAGTTTAATAGAAGGTAAATCTGGGAAGTGTGGCGACTATCAACGCGTGTTTCATCCAAAAGAACTAATTGCCATTTCCACCCCACTGATAAAGTTACTACCCATTTTGCAACAAACTCAGCGATTGTTTGTTCTGGACTGCAATCAAGTGAATGGTATTGTTACCTGTGGCGACTTGCAGAAAGCACCCGCGCGAATGCTACTGTTTGGTTTGGTAACGCTGCTAGAAATGAATCTGCTACGGCTGGTGCGGATTTACTATCCTCAAGATTCTTGGCAAAAAGTCCTCAAACCTGAACGCTTAGAAGTTGCTCAAAGGCTATGGCGAGAAAGCCAGGAAAGAAACGAAGCTACCGATTTGTTAGATTATCTGCAATTCTGTGATAAACGAGAGTTGATTTAAAATCAACCAGAACTTCTCCAGCAATTGGGATTAAAGTCCAAGCGATTTGGTGAACGCTTCCTTAAGTCTGCTGAACAGTTGCGAAACCGATTAGCTCATGCCCAAAATTTAGTTAGTGGCTCTTCTTGGACAGAGTTGATTTCTCTCGCAGAGGCGATGGAAACACTGTTAATTCTCTGTGAGGAAGTTGAAGAAATTTATCAGTTTTCACTAACATTAATTGGCTCTACGTTAGCAAGCACCATTCTTATCTAACACAACTTTTAAAGTTTTTAAAATTAAAATAATATCATAAAAGATAGACCACTTCCGTTGGTAGTCTAAGTCCATGTGAACAATATCTTCAAAGTTTTTAATACTAGAGCGACCATAAGCCTGCCATTCACCAGTCATACCCGGTTTGACATTCAACCGAACCCAGTGGTGTATTGAGTAGTTTATCACTTCATTGGGAGTGGGAGGGCGGGTGCCGACTAGGCTCATTTCTCCTACCAGCACATTCCAAAATTGAGGGAGTTCGTCTAAGCTAGTGCGACGAAGAAACCTGCCTATACAGGTAATGCGGGGGTCATTCTCATTTTTGAATATCTGATCGCTTTGAGCTTCATTCTTAACTAAATGCTTAAGTTTATCAGCTCCGAGTGACATCGAGCGAAATTTCCAAATTCGGAAGTAACGCCCATTCAAACCACAGCGAACTTGACTGTAAAAGATAGGGCCTGGGCTATCTAACTTAATTGCGATCGCAATAGGAATTACTACAATTAGTGTAATCCATAGCCCTACAACAGCACCCAAGATGTCAATCATCCGCTTGGCTTTACTGAGTACAGAGGGGTGAACTGGAAGTTTAGCTTTAGCAGCATTATGGGGATCATCTATAAATGGCATATGAAAATGGTTAGAAGTAGAGGTATTAGACATAGTAATTACAGTTTGGGTAAATAAATTTACGATCTCAATCGTCTGTACATTTCCTTATTTCAGTAATTTTTAAAAGCAAGAATGAGATTGTTTAACAGGTTCAGCAAATAAATATGTAACCAGCCAATCTTTAATCTATTATTTAAAATATTTGCAGCGACGTAGCAATCAATACTTCATGGTTGAGCATTGAACATCGTTATGACGGCATCATAATTTTCATAAATTTCAAACACTGAATCCATCTGAGTCAGTTCAAAAATCATCCGAACAGGTGCTTGCAGATTTCAAATTACTAAACGACAGCCATTTGAACGTATAGCTGAAACCACCTTAAGTAAAGCAGTTAAGCCCGAACTATCCATAAAATCTACTTTGACTAGATCAATCACCCAAAGATGTTGGGGGTGAGGTACTAGGCTATATAACTGTTCCCTTAAAGTATTACCATACTTCAAATCTAAGCATTGCTGAGGTTGAATCACAATCAGTCGACTTTCTTGTGTAAGAGTCATAAGTTTTATAGATTTAATTAGCATTTAGCTGATTAACTAGCTAAAAAGCTGACTTTAAAAAGCATGAGAGGTGTGTGGTACACCACATATGCTCGTATCGCAATTAATCCAGAGATTGCTTAAGTATTGTTACAAACAGCTTTTTATCAGTGTTGGTAGTAACTTAAAAGTTCAAATCGGTTTCAAATCCAGACTTACTTCGTGCATCTAATGGGATTTTGCTGTGAATTTTGTGTCACTTTGTTGTTCACTTTGGCGTCGAGCAAACGCGTAGGTTAGTACTAAACGTAAAAAGATCAAGTTGCCTAGAAGATAGCGCTGCCAAAGTCGAGTCGGTTCCATTGCCAGGCGCCACAGCCACTCCATACCAACAGCGCGAATCGAATAGGGGGCACGGGGTACACGTTCAGCCATAAAATCGAACAAACCCCCCACACCCATACAAGTGATACTAGGCAATTGGCTAGCGTATTGATTAATCCAAATTTCCTGTAAGGGTACACCCATCGCTACTAACAGCAGGTGGGGGCGGGCTATCCGAATCGCCTCTAATACTTGCTGCGTTTGTGCTTCAGGAAAATAGCCATGCTGAGTTCCAGCAATTATCAAGCCAGAATACGCTTTCTTGAGGTTAGCTGCCGCATCTTCAGCTACGCCTGGCTTACCACCGAGAAAATAGACTGATAAACCTTTTGCCGCCCCATCTTTGCACAAAGCCGGAACTAAATCAGTGCCATTTAGATTATGTACCAACGGTGTACCCAAGAAAGCGCTACCCCAACGAACTCCACTACCATCTGCCAACAACAAATCACTCTGCTCTAACGCCTTTGCGAATGCTGGGTTCTTAGCGGCAGTCACCATAGTATGGGCATTGGCATAGTATACGCGACCACCCTGCCGCTTTAGTAACCGCATCAGTAACAGTTCAGTTGCCTCGTCTAAAGGCATACGATCAAAATCAGTGTTGAGAAAACTAACTCTGTCTGCCATATAATTTAATATTCGCCATCTGGAGTTGCAAAATAGTGGAATTTAGAGCATTGCTCATGTTTTCTAATCACCGGAATATACTGATAAATCCATCGATAATTAATAAGAAACAGTACGGTTGGTGGTAGGTGAGCAATGCTTGCGACAAAACTGAAATCTTTAAATCTGTCAAGGCTTTTAAGATACTTGCATTGTTTTCAATGTCTAAGTACCATCAAAGATTGGATAAGACTTAAGAACTTGTTTACAAGGTTGAGTAAAGACTTAGTAAAGTATACGTATACTTTCGTACGCAAATACCGATATAAAATACTATCTGATGACTACTTAAATTATTTTTTATACAGTATCCTAATGAAGAATAAAATTATCCAGCTAACTATCCGCTTGGCTGTAGCGTACAGATAGTGTAAATTTCATAATAATTAAGTAGGCACGATAAAACCTAGGTATGTTTGATCTTGTAAAAGCTATGAAATGAGCAGTTTATAAGCTATGCGCTAATCTTATACTTCGTTAAATAGCTTGATTTTTTAACGCTGACTTACTTATGTTTGTTGAATGAAAATATCTTGGTGGCTGACCTCAGCTATCAATAAAGTCATACAATAAAACAACATAATGAGTTGACTAAAAACACAATATCTGGGTCACTGAGTTTAGCCCGAGCGAAGTCGAGGGGCGCAGCCGTAAAGCCTGTGGCATAGCTACGCTTCGGGCGCAGTTTCTTGTAGAGAAGTGAGGCAGGAAGTAGAAACTCCTTACATTTGATGCGTGAATCCTGCATTTCGTATCTTACTTAAAAAGCAAACTACTGTAAGCATTTACTGTTTCTAGTAAAATGAAAAATTAACTTAATTGTATTCACAAGTATCCATTAAGCGGTTATAATCGCACTTCCTTTATAATTGCTAAAACGGCTGTATAGTAAGCATTTCACATTTGCGGATCAGTCTAAGCTATGAATTATATGAAAAAACACAAAATTATGGTTATTGGTAGCAATGTCACTACTGTGCAGCGCGTCAGCAGTCATTGCCTAAAACAAAATGCAGAAGTTTTTCCATATTACTGTATTCCCACACTTGAAGAGATAGCTTTGTTTGCACCTCATGTTTTAGTGTTATGCCTGCCCATACCTGATAAATTCCAACATCAACTACTTCAGCCTTACATTTTGTGGTCAGAAAAACTGATTAATGACATCTCACCACTGGCTACCACTTTTACAGAATTATCTGCCTGTTTATATAAATTCCTCTAAGCTTAAATCAACCCTTGGCGTACGGCTAAAGCTGCTGCTTGGACACGATCATCAACGCTAAGTTTGTTGAGAACCATACGTACATAAGACTTGACGGTTCCAAGTGATAGGTAGAGTTGATTTGCAATCTGCTGATTTGAGTGACCTTGTGCAATAAGTTTAAGAATCTCGCGTTCACGATTACTGAGAATCGGTTCCGCTATTGCTTTAGATACAGGAACATCGGGGGCTACAGGGGTTGACCTAAGCATCCGAGCAACTTTTTGAGCTATTAAAGGATCTAAATAAGCACCGCCTTGAAGTATCAATTGAATGACGGCGATGAGCTGTTCCCACTCAATGGTTTTAAGGCAGTAACCATCAGCACCGGCTGCAAGCATCCCCATGACTTGGATATCCTCGTCAAAGGCACTTAAGGCTAGAACACGAGTGGTCAAGCAGCTACTTTTTATCTGCTGGGTGGCTGTAATCCCATCCATAACTGGCAGATCAATATCCATTAAGACTACATCTGGCTGGAGTTGGTTAGCTAATTCAACAGCCTGTTCACCATCCAATGCCTCTCCAACTATACTAAAACCAGGTTCAAGGCTAAATTGCCCTTTCATTCCTCGGCGGATTAAAGCGTGATCATCAACTAATAGAACCCGCACAGTTTTCTCTTCGTCAATCTTAGGCATCATTCTTGCTACATCTACTTATATTCTGTTCATAGTTGCAATCAACGTTATTGATGGCACTTGGGAGAGTAAACCAAAAAGTACTTCCCTCTCCAAGAGAGCTTTCGACACCAATGTTTCCTCCGTGAGCCTCAATAATTTGACGACATAAGTACAGACCAAGTCCACTTCTTCCACGATGCCCTTGTCCTTGAATAAAGCGTTGGAATAGCTTTTCTTTAACTTGCGGTGCAATTCCTGAACCGTAATCCCGCACCGAAATCTGCACTTGACCTTCTCCATAAGGCCTTATCTCTAAAATAATTTCCCCTTTAGGCTTACTTACCCGCACAGCGTTATCAAGTAAGTTTTGTAAAACCCGTTGAATTTCTAATTCATCACCGTAGACTGTTGGCAGCAGTTGAGAAATTTTACAAATGAAGGCTAACTCACGTGTAGATGTTGCTTTTACCTGACCAATTACTTTAATTAAAATCTTTTCCCAATTGAGGCGATCGCAAACTAAACAAGCGCTGCGTGCTTCATAACGGGAAATATCTAAGAGGAGTTCCACAAGCTGAAGTAGATCCTCATTAGCTTCATCGTACTCTTCAAATACTTCTTTCCAAGTGTCATTTACTGGGCCAAAAGCTCCTCTGCTCATACAGTCTAGAGTATTACGAGTGGCAAGTAAAGGAATACGTAGATCGTGAGACAGTGCAGATATCATGTCTTCAAGCTGTTGGTTACGCACCTCAATACTTTGTTGACGGTGACGAGTTTTATCAGCCATCGCGTTAAGAACTCCAGCTAGTTCCCCGATTTCGTCTTTAGAAGAATGGGAGAGTTGCACTTCCATTTGTCCCGCTTGCCAAAGTTTGCTAACTTGTGTCAATTTCTTTAATGGAAGCTTGATTCGCCGATGCAACAACTGGAGATTTAAAAGCGCTCCTAAAAGAATAACTGATGTGCTGAAGACGTTTATCGCAGTGTTAATATCGTGCAAGCGCTCTACACGAATTTGGCGATCGCTCAAAAGCATCTCTTCGTGCTGAATCAGTTTCTCAATCTCGTTGTGCAAGGAACCAAATAAAGTGTTTTTTGCGACACCGTGGTTACTGGCAGAACTAGAAAGCGCTTTTTCCTGCAACTCCCTTTGCCACTGGTTATAGATATATCTAATTTTATGAAGTTGTTTTATTTGAGCAGGGTTGTCTTGTACAAGATTGTATAGATAGTTGAAGCTTTTGTGGAAGTTGGGCTTCTTCTCACCATAATCTATAAGATTGGTTCGCCCCTGACTGGAACTTTCTAAAAAAGCTTTTTCTTCATTATCTATCACAGCATGAAGTAGACGTTCTCCTTCTCGCTCTACCAATAAAGTATGGGTTACGCAGTCAAATGCTTCATGAGTTAGGTGTGCTATCCAGAGGTTGAAGACTTGCTGTCCAACTAAAAATATCACTAGTACTAAAATACTAGTATGTAGAGGAGTTAAAAAATTACCTTTCCTAGATGAATGAATTAAGAAAGGTATCAAGCTAATAGCTATCACTATCTAAATATCTCCACCACCTTAATTTACGTTACTTAGCATACTAATTAAAATTACCGACTTTATAGATACAACAGCTTTGCTAGTATTAAGCTTCCAATGTTGTTATTCAAAAGCCTTAACTGTTGATATATTACATATAAATATCCTTCAACTTTTATAATTTTACTATTAATAACTCAATTGTATTAAATGACGTAGTAATAATTATGATGATGATATTTTTTTTTGGAATATTAACACGATACAGGAAAATTAATCCGGCTTTACACAAAATTCATAATTAACCTGCTTTGAAATTTATATTAGAGGCTATTTATAAGTTAAATCTAAGGCTGACATTTTTACGGTGTTCCATAGTAGATTCCCCTACCGTTAGTGCCAATAAATACTAGCCCGAATTGCTGCCAGCTAGCCTCCATTACATTAGGCTCATTGCCGATAGGCTGGTCTAAAAAGCCAATGTTTATCCATGTTTTTCCTCTGTCGAGAGAGCGAAAAATTCCTTCGCCCATGCCAACAATTTCCCCATACAAATACAGTGCAGGAATTTTGCTTCCTGTCTGTGGCTTACCAAGGGCAAATAAATAAGCTTTCTTTACTTTAGTAATCTGGGCAAAGTTCACACCGCCATTTGTTGAGCGATAAAGTCCGCGCGAATTAAGACTGAGCCAGACTTCGCCATTAACCCCCGGAACCGTTTTGAGCATAGACCAACTTTCTGAAAACAATGATGAGTTTACAATCCCAAAGGATGCGCCTCCATTGTTACTACGGTATAACTTGCCACTGCTATAGTAGTAAAAAGTGTTGCCATTTAATTTGTCAGCTACTAATGGTTGGCCCCAGTACCAGGAACTTTTAGGGCCATTGGGTAATCCTGATACTTTGCTCCAAGAAGATCCGCCATTAGTTGTGCGAATTGGCTGTCCTTCTTTAATAATTGCGACAAATAGATTTGAGTTGGTTGCTGACATGGCTACACGCAACGCTATTGTGTTCTGCGGAAACGAGGAAAATTTTTTCCATGTCAGTCCCCCATCTGCCGAAGTTGCTCCCGTATAGGTATTGTTCCATCCATTACCTCCGACACGTACCATTTGTGAAGGATTGTTTTCGTTATAAGCAAGGCCATAGGTATGCTGGAACCGAGGACTATTTTCGCCGCCAAACTGCGTAGATGGGTAGACATCTAGCCCATCGCTGTGGTTAAATCCATCCACATCAGCAACACCGCTCAACAATTGAGAGCCACTTGGAGGCGAGACTAGCGCGAAGGTAACTACCTGCTCATGTCCTTTTTCATAGTTCGACCAAACAGATGACTGTGCGTTGATGTTGTCGGTCTGCCATGTTCCAAACCAGTCTGTTAACCAGACCCGTCCAGGAGTTTTTGGGTCAAATTCAATCGCTGAGGTTGCGGAGGCAAAATAGGACTCAGGCCACCAGGGCACTTGAGGTTTCAAAATATTCTTTTTCTGTTGCCATGTAGCTCCACCATTAGTAGATTGAAATATTCCAGGATCATTTTTTGTGACAATATGCTGGTCATCAACAATTAAAAGGTGATTGGAATTATTTGGATCCACAGAAATGGCATTAAATGTAGTTTTCGCGTTAGTTGGTGTAATATTGCTCCAAGTGCTGTTTGCATATTTGCTAACACCTGACGTATGCGTTACATACAGAACTTCGCTGTTTGTGAGAGCCATTCGATTCACTTTTGATGGACTTTTTGGTATTTTGCTCCAGGTAACACCCGCATCAATGGATTTATATATTCCGTCTCCATAGGCATTGCCATAGACTAGTCCAGACACATTTTTGTTAAATACAATACCTGCAATTCCAATATTTGCTTCTGGCTTTTCGGGAAAGGAGCTAACCTTGCCCCATGTCGTGCCACTATCTGAAGACTTCCATAACCCATTCAACTGCGAGCCAAAAAAAATAACATTGGAATTAAAGGGATTAACGGCTAGCCTCTCTCCTAGCCAACGTTGGGTTTCATTACCGCCCATTGGCAAGTCTATTTTCAGCTTAGTCCAGGTTTGACCGCGATCGCTCGATTTAAAAATTGTTCCTAATCCACCCCAAGTCGCAGTATATTTACCTGCTGCTATGTATACAATATTTGGATTATTTGGGTCAAGTGCTAGGGCTTCTCCCCCATAGTAATTGCTCTGTTGCAGCCTAAATTTGTCTGTTAGCGGAATCCATTTGTAATCTTTTGAATTCCAACGATAAAAGCCACCATTATCAGTTTTGATGTAGGCTAAATCTCGCTCTAGTGGATGCAAATAAATGCCTGTAACATAACCTCCTCCTCCGATAGAGACATTAGTCCAGCGATAATCTGATGTAGCACTGCAAGCAAGCTTAAGGGGTGTCAATGTGATGACAATAGCCAGCGCAACTATAGCAATACAAGTTGTTTTCCCTAAGAGCCTCCAGAAACGGCGATCGCTCATACCGATTAACTAAGCTCAAGATATAAAGTAAATTTACATCTTTACATAAAAAATCACAAAAACAAGTGATATATTTAAATCACTCAGTATTTAAGCCAAGTTCTTGTATTTAGCGATAAAAGCCAAGAAAAGTAATGTAGCTTTATTGCTCAAACTTTTAGGAAGTACAGATTAATACGGAGAATTGCAATGTATGACTACAATTATCAAAATCAAATATTGGCGAATGTGTACTATAATATGGAGCTGTTTAAACTCATTTTCTACATCTCCTCTCGCTTTAGGTATCTAGCTTTTTAATAAGGCGGCAGGTAGGGTAAACCAAAATGTAGTACCATCATCGGCGGTACTTTCCACATTGATAGTGCCTTTATGAGCCTCCACAATTTGAAGACATAAGTAGAGACCTAGTTTATCTATGTTATTCCGGCCACGTCCTTGAATAAAGCTATTAAAAAGGCTTTCGTTGTCTAAAGGAGCAGTCCCCGAGCTATTGTATCGAACTGATATTTTTACTTTCTCAGCTCCAAAAAATGCTACCTCAAGGGTAATTTCCTGGTCTGGATTATTTAGTTTTAGAGCATTTTCAAGTAAGGTCTGCACAACTTGTTGAATCTCAAGAGCATCACCATATACAATCGGCAGCGAAGAAGCAATTTTATATTTAATTGCAGACTTTTGTTTCTGAGTGCCATTGCTGCGGATAATGGTTTCGAGAAAAATGTTTTTCCAGCTAATAATGTCGCACTTTAAGCTTTTAGAAACTTCGGTTTTGTAGCGAGATACATTTAACAGAACTTCGACAAACTTCAAGAGGTCTTCGTTAGCTTGACGGCAATCTTCTAGCACATCTCTCCAAGTGTCGCTCACAGAACCAAAAGCTCCACCTAGCATAGCATACAGAGTACCACGAGTGGCTAGCAAAGGAGTACGTAGGTCGTGGGAAAGTGCAGAAATTAGGTATTCAATCTGTTTCTCTTCATTATTAGTTATACGTTGTAGCTTGTATAAATTACGCTTTAATTCCATTTGAGTCATGACTTGACGGCTCAAGGCTTGCAACGCTTCGAGTTGTTCTAAATTCAGTTGTCGTGGTACATGGTCTATTACACAGAGTGTTCCTAAAGCATATCCTTCCGGTGTTATCAGAGGCGCACCAGCATAAAACCGAATATAGGGGTCAGAAGTTACTAATGGGTTGGTCGCAAAACGCGGATCGAGTAGTGTATCTGGAATAATCAAAGTTTCATGGGGCTGCAAAATTGCCTGGGCACAGAATGCCAGATCACGGGAGGTTGATTCAGTGCCTAATCCGACTTTCGATTTGAACCACTGACGAGACTCATCAATTAAGCTGATTAAAGCTATGGGAGTACCACAAATTTGTGCTACTAAACGAGTGAGATCGTCAAAGGCAGCTTCACAAATAGTGTCTAAAATGTGATATTGGCGCAGGGCTTGGAGCCTAAGAGTTTCATTGTCAGTTAATATAATTTCATTCATTAGAAGAATGTGAAGCATGATCTGCGTATATCAAAGATAAATCCTAAGATTTCTTTTGTCATCTTTCTATCGCCATAAATCTGCTATTTTCATTATATTGGCAAGTATCGATTCTGTAGGGAGTAGATATTATAAATCAGGATGATAAATTAGGTACAGTTAGGTGGATAGCTGAGTGGATAATTTTATTTAACTCTAGAGGATGCTGTCTACATCAATGCAATCTTGACCATTAGACAGTTTTGTGATTGCTGTTTAAGAAGGAAACTTTACCAAGACTGATTAATAAAGTTTTCAGCTTCGATATAGCATAGACCTGAAAGTTTACTTAGGCGATCGCAAACCCCACCTCAACTTTATAATTCCGCAGCCAGTTCCCGACTTTAGAGGATTTTTAATGGCCAATCATATCGAAATCTCTGGATACTCTGGCAAATCAGTAGCAAAGCGAAAGCCTTGGCAACTTTACTCACTTCTAGCTCTAGCTACTAATCTAGCTTTTTGGCTCTTAGCCTTTCTTTATCTAAAGCTTACGCCACCAACATATAGCAGTCAGTCAGCTATTAACTTGCCAGGAGTAGGATCAAACGCAAATGTCAATTTACCAGGCATTGGTCAAGCTTCTTATGAAAATTCATCTCCGTACTCTTTTAGTTCTTCTCAAGATCCAAGAGAAAATTATAAATTTCTTGCAGAAAGCGAACCTGTATTGAAAGCAGCAGCAACTAAACTCAATATGTCTTTAGGAGAGTTCGGCAGTCCGCGACTCAAGGTAATAGATAATACTACTCTAATGACAGTTGAGTTTATGGGTACAAGCCCTGAAGAAGCTCAACAAAAATCTTTAGCTTTTTACCAAGCCCTTGAAACTAGACTTAATCAGCTGAGAACCGAAGAAGCTGCCAGACGAGATGTAGGTTTCCAAGTACCACTTGGTTCCTCGCAGAGAAAATTACAAAGGGCACAGAAGAACCTTTCTGCCTACAAAGCGAGTTCAGGGTTGAATTCTGAAGAGCAAATTAAGGATCTGGCAACCAATATTGAACAGCTACGCAGACAAAAAGTCGAAATATTAGCTCAACAACAACAAGCTAGTACTCGTTTAAGACAATTATCGGAGAATTTAAAATTATCTGCTGGGCAAGCTACAGATGCTTTCATGCTTCAAACTGATCAAATATTTCAGCAGAACTTAAAAAACTTTAGTGAAGCTAATGCTAATCTGACTATTCTGGAATCTAAATTTTTGCCTAATCATCCTACAGTAGTTGCAAATAAAGCCGAGCGAGATGCTACTCAGTCAGCCTTGCTAGCCCGTAGTCAATCTCTTCTGGGGCGACCAGTAAGTTTGGCAAACTTAGCGCAACTTAACCTTAGTAATACTAGCTCTGGTACGGCTTCGCGAGAAGCTCTTTTCCAACAGCTAATTATAGTTCAAGTAGACCAAAAAGGACTCACAGCCCAAGCTAAATCAATTGACCAACAGATAGTGCAGCTAGAAAATAGACTGAAAAAGCTAGTACAGCAACAGTCTAATCTGGATGCCTTGAAGAGAGATATGCAAGTAGCTGAGGCAGTCTTTTCTTCTACTTTGACCAGACTCGATATTGGCAAGTCAAATGGTTTTGGTTCTTACCCACTTATTCAAGTTATTGCAAAACCTAGCTTACCAAATAGTCCTGTTGCACCAAAAAAAGCATACGTTTATCTTGGTGCAACTGCTGGCTCCATTTTTTCAACTACCGGGATAGTGTTACTTTGGTTGCGCGAACACAAGCGTAAAATTTCTGAGATATCGAATAATTTCTAAATATACATACTTAGAAAGTACACATTAGTATTAGTAACCAAAATTGAAACAAAGTTTTTTAAAAGTTAGAAAAATAGGAAAACAATTTTTACTAAATATATATAATTAATATTCATAGTTATAACTCGGATGAAACCTCAAAATTTAGAAGAAAGAGTTGTTTGGTACTCTTTAATAGGAACTTATGGCTTTTACTTTATTGGAGCATACTACTTTTCAATATCTATAATTGCATGGCTGTTAGCGCTATACGTAGGTAAGAAGCTTTGGAACCAAACTGAAAATACACCAACTGAAGAAAAAGTAACTATTCCTCCCAGTGTATGGGTATGGATTATTTCTATGTTGGTGATGGAATTGGCTTTGATTATGGGCCATATAGACTTTGAGTTGGGAGTAGGTAAGATTATTACTTCCTCAATTAACTGGGCAAGGAATTGGGCTTATTTGGCATTATTTCCGTTGATTGGTTGCCTTAATATCCGCCCAAAATTGATTTACCGAGGTATCTGTATTGTTTGTCTGCAAAGTTTAATCATAATTCCAATTTTCTATCTAGCACACGCGATACATTTACCAAATGTTTTGTACAGTAATTCTCTACTTCAGTTAATAGGAGGTAATGATCAAATATTTTATAGTGTTAAACTCTACGGATTTGAAGAAGGAAATGTCAATCAAATTCGACTGTCATTGTTTGCACCTTGGCCTCCTGCTTTAGGATTAGTAGGCTGCGTCTATTTTTTTCTTGCTTCTCAAGAATCTGACAAAAAGTGGCGGTTAATTGGCATGACTGCTTCTGTTGCTATGATTATATCTTCAGTTTCACGTTTAGGTATTGTCTGTCTTGCGGCCGTTCCATTTATAACTTGGTTTTTGGTAAATTTTATTAAACCTGAAATACAAATTCTAACGGGAGTAACTAGTTTTTTCGCGGGGATATTTGCTCCTCTACTTATCGATTTTATACAAGTATTTAAACAACAGTTCTCTGAAGCGCGAGCAGACTCTTCTCGACTGAGAGAAGTTTTAGGCCGCCTCGCTTTAAAAGGTTGGAAAGAAGCTCCTATATGGGGTCATGGAATTGTTGCTCCCCGTGGGATTTTATTTACAAAATTTATGCCTATTGGCACTCATCATACTTGGTTCGGTCTACTATTTGAGAAAGGAATGGTAGGTTTAATTGCATTAGCATTTCCTTTATTATGGAGCTTTATAGATTTACTTTATAAAGCCTATAAAAATCAGACAGCCAAGGTCGCTTTAAGTGTAGTCTTAGTTTTATTTCTTTTTACGTTTGGTGAAAGAATAGAAGGTTTAGTATATCTTTATTGGCCTGGTTTAGTAATAATGGGTATTGCATTTAATCACAAATAAACGAAAATTCAATTATTTAATATTATTTAATCTTGATAATACTCATATATACTCATATAAAGTAACGAAATTTTAGGTAATTAAATTAAATGCTAATCAATAAGCTAAAACAGCAATTATCCGGTCAATTTATTCGCAATGTTGGTTGGCTAGGAGGAGCTGAATTAGCAAATCGGATATTTCGTTTAGGAACAACAATTACTTTAGCCCGCTTGTTAAATCCTTATGACTACGGGTTAGTAGCAGTGGTTTTAACAACCAATGAATTTGCAACTGTTTTTACTCTCAAAGCTGGGATTGGGTCTAAAATTATTCAGGCTGATGAACAAGAGATAAAAGTTATATGTGATACTTCTTACTGGCTAAATTGGATTTTATGTAGCTCAATTTTTGCGATTCAGTGTATTGCTGCTTTTCCTATTGCTTTGTTTTATGGAAATAATCAAGTTATTCTGCCTATCTGCGTTGCCGCTCTTGTCTATCTAATGTTCCCAATGTTCATGATTCAGTCTGCACTGATTCAACGAGAGAATCGGCTAAATATTGCGGCCTTATGTAATGTTACTCAATCGTTAATTGCCAATGTTTCAACAATAGCTCTAGCTCTATTGGGCTGGGGGATGTGGGCTGTAGTTTTACCCATTGTTCTATCAACTCCAGTATGGATCGTAATTAGTTATATGAATCATTCGTGGCGGCCCCCTAAGTCTTTCAAGCTGGAACGATGGCAGGAAATCACGAAGTTTGGTAAAGATATACTTGGTGTTGAATTACTAAATAAACTTAGAAGTAATATAGATTACTTACTGATTGGGCGTTTTTTAGGAATTAATGCGTTAGGAATATACTATTTCGCTTTCAATGCTGGATTAGGGATTAGTTTGAATGTTATGAGTGCAGTTACTTCAGCTTTATTCCCTCATCTTTGCCAGGTTCGCGGTGACTTTAACCAGCTAAAGGAGCGATATTTTAGTAGTCTCAAATCAACTGCTATGTTCACTGTTCCACTTATTCTTCTACAGTCAAGTTTGGCACCGTTTTATGTACCGATTGTTTTTGGGCAAAAGTGGGTAGTAGCGGTTCCTATCTTGATTACTATCTGTCTTTCAGCTCTACCGCTCGCTATTTATAATCCCACTTACTTGCTACTCAACGCTATAGGTAAAACCCATATTAATCTCTACTGGAATCTGATTTATACTGTGTTGTTCACGATTTCCTTGCTAATAGCTGTACAATGGGGTATTTTTGGGGTAGCCCTAACAGTATTTATTTGTCAGGTAGTAGCCCAGCCTGCATTCAGCATTTGGGGTATTAGATATTTCTTGACTCAAAATTCACCTTTTTTAATTGTAAAAAAACCATGAATATAACTGTAATTTTAACTATGCAGATTTATTAATCTATTATATTAGTGCTAATTAAAATTTATGCTTATAGAATTTTAGAGGTGAAATGAAATAAAAATCAAATTTAAGCTCCTAAAAACCCCAAGTTTCGCATTAATTAATATTTTTTTAAAGGAGTTAGATTGGTGAAAATTCTTCTGGCAGGTTGGTTCAGTTTTGAGAAATGCAACGTCACAGCTGGCGATTTGATGGCGCGAGATATCGTCTGCGAGTGGGTTGAGAAGGCTGGTTATAGGTATGATGTTGCTCTTGCACCTCCTTTTATTGGTGGTGTCGATTGGCGTTTAGCCGATCCTCATATTTATTCACACGTTGTGTTTGTATGTGGTCCTTTTCCTTATGTCAAACTATCTAATGAATTTGTAGAACACTTCAGTTCCTGCCGTATGATTGGCGTTGACCTATCAATGATCGAGCCAATTGATAATTGGAATCCTTTCGATGTACTTCTAGAAAGAGACAGTTCTGCTTGTACACGCCCAGATATTACCTTCCTATCACACCAAGCGAAAGTACCGGTTGTAGGTATTATTCTGGTTCATCCGCAACATGAATATAAAGACAAAGGCAGACATGAAATCGCACATGAGGCTATTAACCAACTCATTGCCTCACGTGAAATGGTAACAGTGCCTATTGATACAGGCTTAGACCCTAACCAAACAAATCTCAAAAGCGCCGCCGAGATCGAATCGCTAATTTCCCGCATGGACTTTGTAGTGACAACACGTTTACACGGTACTGTATTAGCACTCAAGAATGGAGTTCCGGTTATTGCCATAGACCCGATCGCAGGAGGAGCTAAGATAGTACTTCAGACAGAAACGATTGGCTGGCCTGTTGTGTTTAGCGCTGATAGCCTTACAGATGAAGCGTTACAGCAAGCTTTTGATTACTGTTACACAGAACAAGCGCGAGAAAAAGCCAGAGAATGTCGCGATCGCGCTATTAAGCTAGTTGAACAAGTGCGCGATGAATTCATCATAGCTCTAGATTCACCAAGTTCAGCAAGTGCAAGAGTTTGGCGTGAGGAAGCGCTTGACAAATCCCAGTTAGAACCCCCACGTCTGCCAATTAGAAAAGTAGCTATCAGAAAAGCGAGAACCTTTAAGAAGAAAGCAACATATGCGATCGTTAAGTTGCTTTTAGGCAATAAAAAAACTGAAGCTCTTCTCAGTAAGCTGTAATGAATTAAAATTGCTTGACAGATTTGCGAGGTTTATTCATAGCCAAGAAATAGCCCATAGTAACTATTGATTGGTGATTGCCAGAAATAAAAAAATGCAATTAATAGACGCATCAATGTATTAATTGACGAACTTAGATATTCATATCGAGGAAGGCTAATCTTTATGTCACCGCAAATATCTGTAATTATCCCTGCTTACAATGCTGAACGAACTATCTTAGAGACTATCGCATCCGCTCAACAACAAACATTCTCAGATTTTGAGTTAATTGTAATTAATGATGGCTCAACTGATGGGACTTTAGAATTGCTTAATTCAGTTGAAGACCCCCGGCTCAAAATTTTCTCATACAGCAATGGCGGTTTACCAGTAGCTCGCAATCGTGGTATTTCTCAAGCCAGTGGAGAGTTTATTACCTTTCTCGATGCTGATGATTTATGGACACCTGATAAGTTAGAAGCTCAAGTTGCGGCTTTGCAACAGCATCCAGAGGCAGGGCTAGCCTATAGCTGGACTTATTTCATGGATGATAAAGGAGAGTCTTTTCATACTAGTAATACTGTAACTTTTGAAGGGAATGTTTATAGCAATTTATTACTAGGGAATTTCTTAGAAAGTGGCTCAAATCCTCTGATTCGTAGGCAAGCTATCGACTCTGTAGGAGAGTTTGATTATACCCTGAAATATTGTGAAGATTGGGAATATTGGTTACGGCTTGCAGCTCGTTGGCCTTTTGTCGTAGTTCCTAAACAACAAATTTTTTATCGCAAAACCTCAGGGGCAATGTCATCCAATATTGAGGTAGCAGAAAAATACCATCTTATTTTTATTGAAAGGGCATTTCAATCGGCACCGTTAGAATTTCGCTCGCTTAAAAATCAGAGTCTAGCTAATATCTATGAGTTTTTAGCACAGCTATACTTGACGCGACTTCCTGGCGTTAGTGGGGCAAAGTTGGCTCGCCAAAAGTTGCAAACAGCAATTGCTATGTACCCACAAATTTTATTTAAAAAAAAGACTCAAAGTTTAGTATTCAAGTTGGTATTAATTAGAGTACTTTCACCGAATATTGCTAGCAATCTCCTCCAGCTTATAAGCAAAATTCGCGCTACTAGTATCAAAAACTCCCACAATGATAAAGCTCCTCTATCTAAGGATAATTTCTCGGCTTTGTAGAGATAGTAGTGAGATTTGCATATTTCTAAGATTTTCCAAGAATATCAATAGGTATCAACATTGATACTCATAAGATAGCAGGGCTAATATTTACTTTCGCTAAACTATCTATTCACGATCGCTTGTGATTTAGACTTCTTTGCATTACTTTGTTTCTTTCCGCCTTCTTAGGTAATTTCCAAGGATTTATCATGAATATTGAAACTTACAACACCATACCCCAAGCAAACAACAGCTTCAATAATCAGAACAAAAAAGAGACTTTTTTTACTGTTAAGCTGGTAAAATCTGGTTTAGCAGACATGCTGTGGCAGTTATCTCTTCTATACAGACTTGCTCAATTACTCGATTATACTTATGTACACACGCCAATTAACTATGATAAACGGTACAGGTTAAATTTTTTGGGAAAGACTATCAAAAAGATTGAAAATGCCATAAATAAACTTATTAAAATTGATAGATATTCTCACATAACTAGTAATTTTTTAGGCTTAGATAGACTGAAATATAACATAAATGAGCAAAAATTTATTAAGTATAAAATTATTGAAGTCCCCATCAGTGAAATTTATCAAGAAGATAAAATTTCAGATATTGAACAGCTAAAAAAATATGTAGAAGAGTTTATTAATGAGGTAAATCCAACTTCAAAAAAAGTCATTTACTGTTTAACATTTACACCTGAACTATATAAAGGTTTACGTGCTTTTCATCTATATGATCTACTAAATAATGCAGATCCAGAGGCGATTGCACTCAACCCACTGAAGTTTCAATTATCTGAAAGTTACCGCAAAGCAAGAGAACATAGACCAGTTAATATACCTTTCGATGCTGCAAAAATTAAAGTTGTAATACATCTGAGGAAAGGTGATAGGATGTTAGTCAATGTTAATAAAAAAGTAATTGGAGTTTTAAGTACAAAAGTTAAAGTAGTAGAAAGTTTAAGTGACTTGAGTGAATGGGAGAATAATAACTACTCAAACTCTAATGAGACATATAAAGCTTATAATCTTCTACAAAAAACATTTGATAAATACGGTAAAGATAATTTCTCTGTCATAGTGATGTCGGATGGCTATGAAAGGACATTTCAAAATATACGGCACGCTATATCTAAAGGTGAAATAACATTAAGTCAAGAAGAAAAGCGCCAATTATATCTAGCTGAGAAAATAGCAAATCAAGAGTTTGGGATTTTTTCCCAGCACTCAAATGTTTATACTATTATCGGTGAATCTGAAAAAAATACCTTTCCAAGTATTCATGCAATAGTATCTGCGGATATAGTTATCAAGACTACGGGAGGGTTTGCCTGGGTATTACACAGCCTCTTCAAAAGTCCGACTCGCCCTTCAACCATAATTCAATTGGGGCAAGATGAAGACAAAACTGTTGAGGATATTGGACTTTTTTTAGCAGAAAATATTTCGGGGTTTAAAAATATATAAATTATTTTTATTACCTGAACTACCAAAACAGTAGTTTTAACCTCCGCACATTAATCAAACGTTTATTTCACATTTAAACTAGGAATATTAACCATGAAGCCACAAAAGCGAGCGCTAATTACTGGAATTACAGGGCAAGACGGCTCCTACTTAAGTGAATTATTGCTGGAGCAAGGTTATGAGGTTCATGGCATTATCCGGCGCACTTCCACATTCAATACCGATCGCATTGACCATATTTATGAAGATCCCCATAACGAAGGAGCGCGCTTGTTTCTTCACTACGGAGACTTAACCGATGGCACTACTTTGCGTCGGATTTTAGAAGAAGTCCAGCCGGCAGAAATTTATAATCTGGGATCTCAATCCCATGTGCGAGTAAGTTTTGATTCGCCAGAATACACTGTAGACTCTGTAGGTATGGGAACCCTCCGTCTACTAGAAGCAATTCGAGACTACCAGCATCGCACAGGAATTGAGGTTCGATTCTATCAAGCTGGTTCTTCTGAGATGTTTGGTCTGGTGCAGGAAGTTCCTCAAAGGGAAACAACGCCGTTTTATCCCCGCAGTCCATACGCTTGTGCCAAAGTTTATGCTCATTGGCAGACAGTGAATTATCGAGAATCTTACGGTTTATTTGCATGTAATGGCATACTTTTTAACCACGAAAGTCCACGTAGAGGCGAAACATTTGTAACGCGTAAAATTACACGAGCGATCGCTGGCATAGTTGCTGGAAAGCAGAAAAATCTTTACATGGGCAATCTAGATGCTAAGCGAGACTGGGGATATGCCAAAGACTATGTACGAGCAATGTGGTTAATGCTACAGCAAGCACAACCAGATGATTACATCATCGCCACTGGTGAGACTCATTCAGTACGTAAGTTTCTAGAACTGGCTTTTAATTATGTCAATCTCAATTGGGAAGACTATGTAGAGTTTGATGAGCGCTATCTCAGGCCAACAGAAGTGGAATTGTTAATTGGTGATCCCAGCAAGGCACGGCAGAAGTTGGGCTGGGAACCTTCAGTTACGTTTGAGCATTTGGTCGCCTTGATGGTAGAAGCAGATTTACAAGCACTAGGTTGCACTTCATCTAATGGTAATGGTTCAAAGGTAATTCAGGATATTGCTACTATCCGGCAAGAGTTGGGTAGTTTGCACTTCTAATCAGCGAACAGCAAACAGTTATTAGTTGAAAACATGACAATTACTTATCTGAAAAACAAAAGAATTCTCGTCACTGGTGGAGCAGGATTTCTGGGTCGTCAGGTGATAAACAAACTCTGTAAGGCTGGAGCAGATTTGGAGAAGATTACAATGCCGCGATCGCATGAATGTGATTTGCGTGTCTTAGCAAACTGCCAGCGAGCAGTCGATCAACAAGACATTGTAATTCACCTGGCAGCCCACGTCGGCGGCATTGGTCTTAATCAAGTAAAGCCAGCCGAGTTGTTCTACGACAACTTGATGATGGGCACTCAATTGATTCACGCTGCCTATCAAGCTGGAGTGGAAAAATTTGTTTGCGTTGGCACTATTTGCGCCTATCCTAAGTTCACACCAGTGCCATTTAAAGAAGATGATCTCTGGAATGGCTATCCAGAAGAAACCAATGCTCCCTATGGAATTGCCAAAAAAGCCCTATTAGTTCAACTCCAAGCTTATCGGCAGCAATATGGCTTTAACGGCATCTACTTACTGCCAGTAAATTTATATGGACCGGAGGATAACTTTGACCCCAGTAGTTCCCACGTCATACCTGCCTTAATTTGCAAAGTACACGAAGCTCAAATTAAGGGAGAAAAGAAACTGAAGGTTTGGGGTGACGGCAGCCCCACCCGTGAGTTTCTCTACTCAGAAGATGCGGCACAGGGAATTGTTATGGGTACTCAATTTTATCAAGAGTCTGAACCAGTTAACTTGGGAACAGGGTATGAAATCTCGATCCGCAACTTGATTACCTTAATTTGTGAACTAATGGAGTTTGACGGCGAAATTGTCTACGAAACTGACAAACCTAACGGTCAACCACGTCGTTGCTTAGATACAGAACGGGCAAAAAAAGCTTTTGGTTTTGTCGCTCAAGTGGACTTCAAGCAGGGACTGCGGAACACCATTGACTGGTATCGACAGCAAGCTGTGTAGCTGTAGTGATTGTTTTGAATGTTTGTACACTACGACTAAACGGTTAACCAGGTGGATAATTTTTGTATTTCCTTGGATGATATCAGCAAAAGGTGCAATCGTGGCCAGCAGATAGTACTTTGATTGCTACATCAGAGATTACTCTAATAACAGTACACCTGAAAAGATGGCTGAAAAAAGTCAGTCTGGAAGATGGAAAAAATTTCTGTAATTATTCCAGTTTATGGAGTAGAGAAGTACATATCAGCTACGGTTCAATCCGTTTTGGATCAAACCTATAAAAATTTCGAGCTTCTCATTGTCGATGATGATTCTCCTGATAGGAGTATAGAAATTTGTCAGCAATTTACAGATTCTAGAATTAAAATCATTCATCAGGCAAATCGAGGACTTGCTGGAGCTAGGAATACTGGTATTCGCCATGCCCAAGGAAGATATTTAGCTTTTTTAGACGGAGATGATCTCTGGCTGCCAGAAAAACTAGAAAAACAGATTCATCACCTGGAAAATTCGCCAGATATAGGTGTTAGCTTTAGCCGTTCTGCTTTTATTGATGAAGCTGGACAAGCTTTAGGTACGTATCAAATGCCTAAGCTTAAACAAATCACAACATCCTATTTATTGAGTTGCAATCCGATTGGTAATGGTTCAGCTGCGGTAATTCGCAGAGAAGTTTTTGAAGCGATTAAATTCCAAGATAATCTTTACGGTACTAGTGAGGATTTTTATTTTGACGAACACTTCCGCCAATCAGAGGATATCGAATGTTGGATTCGTATTTCCATTAAAACCAATTGGCAAATAGAGGGAATTCCAGAAGCCTTGACCTTGTATCGGGTTAATTCAAGCGGGCTTTCAGCAAATATGCTCAAGCAGTTAGATTCTTGGGAACAGGTAATTGAAAAGACACGCTGCTATGCTCCAGAAATAGTTACTCAAGGGGAAACACTAGCTAGAGCTTACCAGTTGCAGTACTTAGCTCGTAATGCTGTACGATTACAAGCAGGCTCAATGGCTGTAAAATTAATTAATCGAGCGTTAATAACTAACTGGCATATTCTTCTTGAAAATTCACGCAGTACACTTTTGACGCTAGTAGCAGCTTATTTACTTTTACTCTTACCTCAATATGTTTACAGCAAATTTGAAGCTCTGGTTTTAAATAAAATAGGGGCTAATCAAAAACGCCGTATTCTTCAAGAACATTTCTTAAATAATTAAAAAGTTTCCATGCATAAAGTATAATTGTATCCATTGTTGTATAGAGCGTAATAAAATTCATAGATATTAATTAAATTAAATCAACAACAATAGTCAACAATGAAGAAAGTTTCTATCATTATTCCGGTTTACAAAGCAGAAAAATATATAGCTGCTACACTGCGATCGGCTCTTGAACAAACTTACGAAAACTTCGAGATTTTAATTATTGACGATGGTACTCCTGACAGAAGTATAGAAATTTGTCAGCAATTTACAGACTCTAGAATTAAAATTATTCGTCAAAAGAATCGGGGTCTACCTGGGGCAAGAAACACTGGTATTCGCCATGCACAGGGAGAATATTTAACTCTTTTAGATGCTGATGACTTATGGTTGCCAGAAAAATTAGAAAAACACGTTAAGCATTTAGATAATTCACCCCATGTTGGGGTAAGCTTTAGCCGCTCTGCTTTTATTGATGATAATGGGAATACTTTAGGTATTTATCAAATGCCTCAGATGGAGGGAATAACTCCAGAGATTATCCTTTGCCGGAATCCAATTAGCAATGGTTCGGTAGCAGTCATTAAAAGAGAAGTTTTTGAAGCTATTGAATTTCAAGACAATCTTTACGGTACAGTTGAAAATTTTTATTTCGATGAGCGATCGCGCCATACCAATGGTGACTCAACAGATGTTGAATGTTGGTTTCGGATGTCTGTTAAGAGCGATCTGCAAATAGAGGGTATTCCTGAAGCTTTGACCTTATATCGAGTAAATTCAGGGGGACTATCTGCAAACTTGCTCAAGCAATTAGATTCTTGGGAATTGGCTATTTCTAGAGCACGTTTATACGCCCCAGAAATAGTTAATCAATGGGAAACACTGGCTAGAGCTTATCAGTTGCGGTATTTAGCCCGCAGAGCAGTAAGTCTGCAAGATGGTGTCATGGCTGTAAAATTAGTGAATCGAGCCTTAGCAACTAACTGGCATATTCTCTCTAAAGAACCACGCCGTACACTTTTAACCCTGGCAGCTGCCTATTTCCTTTGGCTTTTGCCCCAGTTCCTTTACAGTCAAATTGAGGCTGTTGCTTTAAAGACCACAGGATATACTCAAAGACAGCGCATTTTGCAGGGCTTGGGGGGGAGCAACGCGATTTCGTGAGGTTGGGCAAACAATGTGCCATGCTGTACCCCTTTGGGGAAGCGAGCTACGCATAGTGTCTGTCTGCGACACGCTGCGCGAACGTAGAGAAGGTGGGCTACGCTTACGCTAAAAACTATTTTCAGCAGTTAAAAAAGTAATAAAAATCACGGGTGGCTACAAGCATAATGACTTTTAACGCGGCTTTTGGAGCGAATCACTTACTTGAGTACCTGTATAATTTGGAATCCAACCTTCGGCTATTGCAAAATAGCGTACACCTTTGAAATTTAACGATGCAGTCGGGCTGCACCAATGCTCAACATTGGCAGGGATATAAAGATAGTCTTGTGCCTGAACTAAAAGCTGTACTTGGCTGCCATCAGGTCGCACGAAGCCATAAATCATTTCTCCTGCCAACACGTAGAGGGGTTCAGCAGCAGGATGAGTGTGGTAACGTCCGTAGGTTGCTATCAGGTGGTGAAGATTGAAGGAACCTGGATGTACATTTAACAAGTCACACCAGAGAGCGCCATTTTCTTGCTGAATAAATTCAAAAACGCTGTTATGGAGTTCTACACAATAACGTTTTTCAGACTCAGTTAAAACGTCCTGGTCTAGCATATCGGGGAAGAGAAGCGATGTTCCTGGGTCGTAATGTCTGAGTTGAATCCCAAGAGGCTCAAGTTCACGAGTTATTTCGCCTAAATCGCTCTCAATTGTACCGTCATCAAGTAGTAGGTTAGCCATGACCAAAAAGACTAATTAACTGTTAACAAGAGTATACTCAACTTTGAGCTAAAAAGCCACTATTCCCGACTGACAAACCGGAGTTTTGGGAATGGGGCATTGGGCATGGTGAGATGAAGGGGATAAAGGAAATGGAGCTTCAGAATAATCAATGCCCAATGCACATTAACAGAATAAATTTATCGCCAGAATGATGTTCATTGGTACCACTAGCATTTAAGCTAGTACGTGTGAACTATATCCAGCATGGAATGTCTGACTTAATTCTGTTTTGGCATCGGCGCGATTTACGCATTTCTGACAATACGGGACTGGCTGCGGCAAAACAGCAGAGTCCGAAAGTGGTGGGCGTGTTTTGCCTCGATCCGAATATTCTGGAACGGGATGATGTTGCTCCTGTGAAAGTAACTTATATGATTGGCTGTTTGCAGAAACTTCAAGAGCGATATGCTGAAGTTGGTAGCCAGTTGTTAATACTCCACGCCAATCCTGTACAAGCAATACCAGCTTTAGCAGAAGCAATAAATGCCAAAGCTGTTTTTTGGAATTGGGATGTAGAGCCTTATTCGCAAGAACGCGATCGCACCGTTATAAATGCCCTCAAAGAAAAAGGCATTCAGTTTCTTAACCAAAACTGGGATCAGATCCTCAACTCCCCAGAGCAATTACGCACCGGCAGCAATCAACCTTACACCGTTTACACCCCTTTTTGGAAAAATTGGATTACCAAACCGAAAGCGAACCCAGTTGAAACTCTGCAAGATGTTGAAGGGTTAACAGAAGCTGAACAGGAAATTGCTAAACTTGCAGGAGCCTTAACGCTACCTTCAGCTAAAGATTTAGGGTTTATTTGGGATGAACAATTAATTATTTCACCAGGAGAGGCGGCCGCACAAGAACGACTAGAGGAATTTACTGCTAAAGCCATTACTGAATATCAAGAACAGCGAAATTTCCCCGCAGTTGACGGAACATCGCAACTGAGTGCAGCTTTGAAATTTGGCGTAATTGGCATTCGCACCGTTTGGCAAGCCACGATAGAAGCACTAGAAAACAGCCGCAGTGAAGAAACAGCTGTTAATATTCGCACATGGCAACAAGAATTAGCTTGGCGGGAGTTTTATCAACATGCAATGTATAACTTTCCCGAATTAGCTGATGGTGCTTTCCGCGATACCTTTAAAAACTTTCCTTGGGAAACTAACGAAGAACATTTCCAAGCTTGGTGTGAAGGAAGAACCGGCTATCCCATTGTAGATGCAGCAATGCGCCAGATGAATGAGAGTGGCTGGATGCACAACCGTTGTCGGATGATTGTAGCCAGTTTCCTTACCAAAGACTTGCTAATTAATCCCCAATTGGGAGAAAAGTATTTTATGCAGCACCTGATTGATGGTGATTTATCTGCTAATAATGGGGGTTGGCAATGGAGTGCTTCTAGCGGCATGGACCCTAAACCCGTGCGGATTTTTAACCCAGCCAGTCAAACACAAAAATTCGATCCAGAGGGAGAATATATTCGGCAATGGGTGTCAGAATTGCGGTCTGTAGATACAGAATATTTAGTTACTGGTAAAATTCCATCTTTAGAACGTCATGCTGTTGGCTATCCTGAACCAATTGTGGATCATAGAATACAGCAACAGCAGTTTAAACTGCGTTATCAACAACAAAAAACTGTTAGTAGCGGTGAGTAAAATTGTGAGTTTTTTAATGTTTAGTTAAGGCTGATATATTAACATAGTACGAATCTTGCTACGTTCTATCTTAGCTTGTTACTCTTTATGTTTTAATTAAGCTTGTTTCACTAACAAGACAAATTGATCATAGCTAATTCCTAATATTTGCTTAATATGCTGTGGATATTTGCAAATATAACGAGAAGTAGATTTTCCATTATGGTAGAGCAATGATAGCCGTTCAAATCTCCGTTCTACCATTTTTTTGTGCGCGAATTATATTTTGGACACGTCTACTATGATGTTGACATTTGTACTAAGTATTAGCCGACTTATCCTGACGTATTTTAATAATCATTAAATAGTTAAATTTATAATATTTTTTTAAAACTATCATTTTTACTTATTTCAGTTATTCTGCTATTTAAATTTTCCCACCCTTGTAATATTTTATTTCGTAAACTTTTTGCTTTTGTTGATTTATATGCATCATCAAGACCACCTGAATAATTTATAATTCCAATTCCTGATAATTCAGATACTTGCTCAATTAGTAGAGAATAGATTTGTGTTATTTCGTCAAATTCAGCATATAATTCATAAATTTTATTAATTTCTTTTTCAGTCAATGCTAACGGTAAGAATGAAACTTGGCTCTTCCATACTGTACGATTCCATTGAGGTAAAGACGTTTCTCTAATAAATTGAGATTTGTTTGTACTAATTGTGTTAGCCCTATCCTTAAATTCACCAAGCAATATTAAGTCTTGATTTATTTCAAATTTAAGCATAGTACGGACTGTACTAATTTGTTCCCCTTGCGTTTTCCATTGACGAAATTCACTTATAAAAAATCCAAGAATAGCACCAATAACAGCACCAAAAATCCCAACAAAATCACGTAGTCTCCATTTATCTATTACTATCGGTATTTCTTGATAAAAGTGCGTGAATAAAAAGGGTAAAGTTAAAGTAGCTAAAGATGGTAAAATAACTTTCTTAGTAGACAAAAAATTAGCTACTTTCTCAATTAAATCTAATTCATATGCAACTAATAAACCCGTATAGAGAAGCCAGCTAAATGGAAGCAAGAAACCTAAGATTGCAGGTAGGTTTTGAATTAAATTTTGACTGAGCATTTTTTTATAAATAATAAGTCCAGTATATGACAGATAATCTCTTAACGCATTAGCGTGAATTTATTACTTAAAAAGCTTATTGAAAGTAAGGGCGATGAGCTTCTACTGTTGAGGCAGCTTACGGGAAGTGGGTTAGCTGCCATGAAGCTTCTTCCCTGTTTGCCTCATGTCCTCAATGTGAATTTCTAATCTCCAGTCCCCAGTCCTTAAAATTGCTAAAGTGAAATTTTACCATTAACATGATATTACGTCTTCACAGGTAAACAAGAAATTGTCCATAAGATGAGCAAGAAGATTAAGTAAATTACGCCAACAAGACTAAACTCAATCAGAGGAATATAGGTTATTTCGTAAATTCTGCCCAAGCCGCGTTCAGTCAGTCCATAAACGGTCAGTACACTGACTAAAAAGGCTCCGTAGATAGTACGTTTAGTCCATATCCCCACAGGTAAACCGTGGAGTTGGGTAAGTACTAAAATGCCAAGAAAACCAAAGATAAATGTTGGCCACTTGCTTTGTCCTAGCATCAACGACACAATGGCACTATGTAAAAGCACTGATATTTCTAAAGTGAATGTCCACCAACGGTTTACATGGGTGCGGTTAAAGATCAACGACGATTGGAGCAGAAGTAAGAACATATAGAGGAAACCAATTAAATGCCCCACAGTAGCTTCCATTGGGTGATACCAGAAGGTATAGATAGCGGCGAAGGAGAAAAAATAGCCGTGGTACAGCTTGATAATTTGCAAAAACTGTTGATGGAATGGAACAGAATTGCCAAAAAACAAACCGCGTCGAGGCGTTTCCAAAATCAGTACGAACACCAGTAGGAGTACAACCGCACCTTGAGAAGCCCAAATTGAAGTATCTTGAGCTAGAGCATCGTACCAAATATAGGTCTGGAGAAAATGTAAAGCGATGAATGCACCATTAATAGCAAGCATGAGGTAGTTTATTGGGTGCAAGGCTGATTTGTATTTCAACTGCGATCGCTGCGCCCACAAAATACACGCCCAGATGCTAAACTGATGCCCAAGGTACATCCCCCAAGCCGTCGCTCGACTCCAAAAGGTTGGTTGGGGAAGCTTCCAGTAGTACCAGTTTAATCCTTGGTCAGGGAGTTTGGTGATACTTGCAGGAATGCTCCCACCGATCCAAATTGCGTAAGTAAGGAGAATACTTACAAAGATGCCTAAAAACAATACTCGGCGACCTGTCATAATAATTCGTAATTCTTAATTTGTAATAAAAAGTAGGAATAACCTCCTCAAAGTCATCCAATTTATCGGAGGATTTAGGAGGATCTAAAGTTTTGGATACATCAGCCATTACTTTTAAAAGATTCTCTAAGACCTAGATTGTCAGGCGACACGTTCTGTCTTTGGTTCAGATACACTTTTAGTCACTCGCAAACTAAGAATCAAAGCTACTAGCATTACTAAAGTTCCACTCATAAAAGGAGCAGAACTCCCAAATTTCATAAAACTAGCCCCTGCCCATATTGGCCCAGCGATGCGTGCCAGCGCAGAGCAAGAACTGGCAATTCCTAATATTTGTCCTTGCTCTTCTGCGGCTGTTATTTGGGAAATCAGACTGTTTAATATTGGTTGGCTGACACTAATTCCCCATGCCACAAGCGTGGTAGCGACCAACAATAAAATTAAGCTTTGTGAGAATCCAATTAGCAGTAATCCTACACCTAACCCTAATATCCCCAAGGTAAGTAACTTTATTTCACCTAAGTGTTTCTTGAAAAATCCGATCAGTCCTCCTTGAATGATTGTGCTGACAATCCCCATGAAAGCAAAAAGATAACTAGTATGTTGAGGGCCCCAGTTTAATTGCTGCTTAGACCATAAAGCTAATGTAGAGTCCATAGCCGCAACAGCAAAGGTTACTAAAAAATAGATGGCAGCAAGCATACAGAACTGTGGACGTTGTGACAGTTGTAGCAAGTTCAGCCGTCGCTGACGGTAGCGATAAGCTTGGATTTTGGCTTTAGTCTCAGAATTTAGAGATTCTGGAAGTAACATCAAAGCACAAAGCAATGCTAATAAAGATAATCCGGCTGCGAACAACGACGGTAGATGGAAGTTAGCATTGTCTGGATCAGATCCGACAAGAAGACCTCCAATCGCTGGGCCAAGAATGAAACCAAGGCCAAAAGCTGCTCCGATTATGCCCATGCCACGCGCTCGATTAGCTGGTGTGGTAATATCTGCTATGTATGCTTGAGCAGTAGCAATATTCCCTGCCATAATTCCGGCAAGACTACGAGCAATAAACAAGATCCATAATGAGTTGGCAAAACCTAACCCAGTGTATGCAATTACAGAACCTAATAAAGTAAGTAATAAAATCGGACGACGACCGTAGCGATCGCTAAATCTGCCCCATAATGGTGCAAATAAGAACTGCATTAAAGAATAAACAGCTACAAGTAGAGTCGCCTCATTAGGTTTTGCGCCGAATTGTTCAGCATACAAAGGTAGTATTGGCAAAATAATTCCGAAACCTAGCAAGTCTATAAATACAGTCAAAAATAAGACGAATATAGCCTTGCCATTATTTTTACTCTCCATAGTGCAATTCACTTTTATAAAAAATCTGTGTAGCTTGGATTAATTTTATAGAAATTAGGGAACTTTTGATAATAAAAACCTATTGAATGCAATAAGTAATTATCTCAAACAAAAGGATTGAATTTGAGTGTGGTTGAGCAAAATAGCGTGGAATAAACCGAGTATAAAAATTAAACCAATCAAACTACTAATAAAAGCAACTATCACCTCGTGCTTTCGTATAGCTTTTTGTATTTTAGTGTCTATGATATGTTCTAATTCTTTGTATGACATTGACTTGAATTTGGCTAAAGATAAAAGTTATATGTAAATTACGTCTGACAGAAGTTTGAGTATGTCTAAAAAATCGAGCTTATTCAATGATGAATTATTTCGACACTCCCATAGTGATTAAATAATTCATCATAATAATTCGTAATACGCTCTCTATGAGACGTTCTTGCTAGCTTGCTTCTCCGTAGGGGTACACAGCTCGCTAACATAATTACAATCCCATTTAGGCAATTCCGGAAAATCAATTACCTATCTAGAAAATAAATTACTTAATAGGCGTTGCAGAGAAAGCAGGATGATTCAGCAACTTCCAAAATTCCACCCCTGCGCCCGATCACTGAGTGTAGTCTTACCCCCTTTAGGGAAGCAAGCTAGGCGCAGCCTCTTGTAGAGAGAGAATGCCGAGAATTCGTAGAGTGTGCGTAATGCCCTATTTAGCTCTGGACTCATTACTGATAACGACACGAGAAGGTAAGTCCGCGTAGCACTACAGTTATATTGCTAGTAAGAGCGTCTTAGAGAGAGCATCTTACAGACCACCTAGAGATTTTGATGTGGGCTGCTGTAGCCTCTTCAATTACGAATTACGTAGCTTGCTTCTCGCCAGAGACGAGTATTACAAATTAGTAATTATTTGGCCAAGTACGTTGGCGTCGTTTTAAAACAGCACATGAAACACCAAACGCTAATATCGCTAAGGTAAAAGTTGGTTCAGGAACTGCAATAACGCTTACCTGATTAATAGCTAAGGCGTATTGTGGAGAAGAACTGTTAAAAACGAGTCGTGAGATGTTTGGAGTGTCACTACGAATTCCCAAGAACACTGCCGAGTTATCTAATGCTAGCGATGAAGTACTTAGAGATGAGAAACTACCCAAGAGGTTATTGGCATTATCAAAAGCTGTGATAAAAGTTTCAACTTCTAAATTACTAATATCTATAGCTATCTGAGTACCAGCACCAAAAACAGGCTGGGCAAAGCTAATGCTCAAAGGCCCTCCATTTCCCTGAGTACGAGGATCAGGAGCGCCAGGAGGAAGAGGTTTAAAACCTGTTGGATCTATACCTCCGAAGAAAATAAAATCTCCTTGGGCAAAGTTAGTCCGAATGCCTGGTGGAGGTAAAGTTTGAAAGATGTATGGTGGAGTAATCTGAGGATTATTAGTTGGAGCTATATTTATATCCAACTCTAAACCACCTTGGGATGTTGCTGAAAAAGAGTTAGGTAAAAAAACAGAAAAGTCAGGCGCAGAGGGATTAAATACTTTACCTAAACTTCCCCAATTAACTTCATCATTACCTCCTAAAGCAGCACGTTCAGTTACAAAAAATGTAGCGGCTTTAACTGGTAATGGAATAACCGTTATTATTGCTGCAATTGTTGGTAAATATTTAATAGATAACTTGAATAATTGATTGATCGTAAATGCCACAAGACTTACTCCTTAATTTTGTAGAAAATATCATCCAAATGGAAAAATTCAATACCCAGGATGAGGCAGTGCGTTGCTCTGGTCGAGAGAATTAAAGTAACTGCCGTGTCCAATGGTTCTGTTGCAAAAACTGTTTGAAGGCTAGCTGGTGGAAACTGATAGAATTTATAGTTTTATCAGCCCAACCTCTTTCTTTTTTTGCAACAGAACTTTTATCCTGGTAACAAACTGCAAAAAACTTTAACTTGTTGTGGACTGGTGACTCAAAGTAATTTTATCCCAATTGAATATTCACATTGGATGGGAGATTTTCGAGGGAAGCGAATTGATTTCCTAAGAAAGATAAGTTACCGCTAGAGGTATCGTAAGAAAAGTCGCTAATTTTAGTAGTACCAAACCCTACTTTAGAAACTTGGATTACGTCACCCTGAGCAAAGTTGTAATCTTTAATGATGTCAAAACCTTCCTTAGCACTGTTGAAAGTAAACTTATCTGCACCAAAGCCACCTGTGAGAACATCATTACCTTCTCCACCAATAATGGTGTCATTACCTAAGCCACCGGAGATAGTGTCATTGCCAGCATTACCGACTAATCGGTTATCTTGGCTATCGCCACTAATGCTGTCACTTTCATTTGTACCGATCACATTGTCAAAGTTGAGTACATTAAATGTCAATTTCCCCAGGATGGGAACGTTGTTGGCAGAGATAGTTTGGGCTTCTAAGTCAGCGGTGGCAGATACTCCAGACAAAGATTGAGACGCATCTATCGTGTTATTGGCAACACCAGCATCAGCAATAACTGTTTCTACTTTAAAGACTTGATCTGTTCCAAATCCATCAGCTTTGGTAATTGTCCCTACACCTGAGAGGGTGATGGCTTTACCCAGTTGGCTGTAGTCTGCTTTATCAAAACCATCTCCACCATCGATGCTGTCGTTACCCCCACTGCCCTTGAAGGTGTCATCACCTCCACCACCTATCAACGTGTCATTGCCCGATCCACCGTCAATCAGGTCATTGCCACCTCTTCCATCAATCAGGTCATTTCCAGCCAGACCAGTTAATTGATTATTTTGACTATCGCCTTTAATGCTGTCAGCCTCATTTGTACCAATGACGTTGGCAAAGTTGACTACATTGAATGTTAATGTTCCCAAACCAGGAACATTAAAGGCAGAGATAGTTTGGGCTTCTAGATCAGCGGTGGCGGATACCCCAGACAAAGATTGAGATGCATCTATGGTGTTATTGGCAACACTAGCATCAGCAATCACCTTTTCTACTTTAAAGAGTTGGTCTTTTCCGAATTTATCAGCTTTTTCAACTGTCCCTACACCTGACAGGGTAATACTTTTATTTAATTGGCTGTAGTCTGCGGTATCAAAGCCATCTCCACCATCAATACTGTCGTTACCCCCGCTGCCCTTGAAGGTGTCATCGCCTGCACCACCTACCAATGTGTCATCGCCTGCACCACCTACCAATGTGTTATTGCCTGCACCACTTAGAAATGACACATTGCCTCCACCACCTAGCAATGACAAATTGCCACCACCACCTAGCAATGACAAATTGCCTCCACTATCTAGCAATGACACATTGCCTCCAGTACCAACAACTACATTATTTTCTTGGGTAGTGGAGATATTATCATTGCTTTCACTACCAAAAATCTGATCTTCAGCATCAGTGCTCAACAAAAAATTATTGTTAGGAATTCCAACAACAATGGACATAGTAGACCTCTTGCAGTATTACAACGATCAAATGTATTTGATCGTTGTAATACTTACATAATAGAACCCCTTGAATTATAAAATTCTGATGAAATCACCTTAAACATAATTAATGTTGTTTTATATATCTGATCAACTAAAGATGCATAAGGATTCAGTTTTTTCAAAAATGCGTTTTTGTGTCGAAAATATTGAGAAGTAATAAAATTAGGACTTACGCACTTTACAAAAAAAGCATCTTGTGTATCAGGAAAATGGTCGTTTCAGCCTTTTACTAATCACCTTTTATTTATTGATTGCATAAGTCTAGTCTGCACTTCTCTACGTTCCCTGCGGGATGCCACGCAAACGCGCAGCGTGTCGCGCGTAGCAAGACTCCCAAAGGGTTATACAGCGTTTTTTAGTGCGTCTGTTACGCGAACAGCGATCGCACCTAAATCGAAATTGCCTAGTTCCCAGACTTATTTGCATAATTTCGGATACATTACCGCAAATGCGCTGATACTTTATTTTCCCCTCTTCATAAATTCCGCAAAAACACCGTTACGCTATTTGTGCTTGTGATCAAAACTTAGAGCATCCAGTTTATTAGGGCGTGTTTATGACCAACCCTGTAAAGACGGTTATCCAAGTCAATCTGGAGATGGCTCTAGAAGTAGCTCAAGAATTGGAGCAAGCTCCATACACTCAACTCGGTGCTTATTGTTTGGAGATTTTACGAGAGATAGGATGTCCTGGTACTGAACTCCCGGTCAACTTACAAACTCGCGATCAGCAGCTAAACTTTATTACAGGCTTTGCATCTTATGCATTTGGAGAGGTACAAAGTGTATAAAACATTAATTGAAGATATATTTTCTGATCCAGAAGAGGCAGAAGAAACTACTTTTCCTGCCACAGATCAAGATTTGCTAATTTTAACAGAAAAGTTTTTAGCATTTGAAATTCCTTCAAAGGTTTTCTTACAAGCTATAGCCATTGCTGATTACGATGGTGTCGCTGCTTTTCGTTACGTTGATAATTATTTGACTACCCGGAAAAATAAGAATAAACGTAAACATAAAAAGTTACTTGTGTTAGGTGCTTCGACTAAGTTTGATCATAATTGATGTGTTTCTTTACAAGCTAATTAACAACCAATCTGATTTAGATAAGATAATGTGCACTACCGATGTAGAGAGGTTTCATCGCAACCTCTCTATACACATTTGTCCCACATCGGCAAAAAATAACAATTAGTAATTTATCAATTACGAATTACGAATTACGAATTATTATTGCTCTCTCCCAAGACAAACTTGTTCATAGCTTTTACCAGCCATATCCCAAGTAAATTGTGTTTCTACTAGTTGTCTGCCGTTGTGAGACAATTGTGAACGCAGATGTGGGCGATCAAATAGTTGACTAATAGCGGTGACATACTCCGTCGGTTTATTTGCTCGTAATGCCCGTAATGGATGACTAGTGCCATCTACGGCTAATCCTTCTAAGCCGCGATCGCTAGCTACTATCGGTACACCAGCTGCCATTGCTTCTAAAGTTTTATTTTTAATGCCAAACCCCGTTCGCATGGGGACAACGCAGATTGTTGCTTGATGTAAATACTCTACCATCGAAGGCACACGCCCAATTACATTAATTCCTGGTTTTTGATCGAGTGCTAAAACTTCTGACACCGGATGAGAACCGACAATATCGAAAGTTGTATCAGGATACAATTTTTGGATTTCTGGCAAAACTTCGTTGCTAAAAAAGCAGACAGCATCAATGTTTGCCAAATTATCCATTGCACCGATAAAAATTAAACGATATCCACCTGGATCGATGGTACGGCTGGGGAAAGAAGCTAAATCTACACCATTAGGAATAACTGTAATTTCACTATTGGGGTTAAACTCTTGTAGTTGAATTTTATCTTCTTCTGTTGTTGCAACAATTCCCGAAAATTTAGCACAGTAGCTTTGCTCATAACGTCGCAAAAGTGGCAGATTAATTTTGTCTCTGAGAGAATTTTCGGAAATGCCCGTTGATAGTTGATTGCGACAAGTAGCGTAAACTGAGCTATGAATATTAACTATAGTTTTTAGTTGTTTGGGAAAATGCGAACGTACATAAATTTCATTGACGCTATGTTCACAGGTAATTACATCGCATTTTCCCGCTTCCACCCAGTTATCAACCCACGTTTGCATCTCAACTGAGTAGCGGTTGAGTACGCTTGGCGGTGTCCCCTGTTGCAAAAATCTACCAAATCGCTGTATTTTCTCCAGTATTCCGGTATTTCCAGAATCTGGCGGGCGTTCAAAAATGGCTAGATGATGCACACAATCACGTAATCCTGCTACTTCTGCATCTGTAACATCGCCCTCGCGTTGAGTTGCAAGGGTAACACTATGACGTTGACTTAGGTATTTCAGTAAATTAAATGTCCTGACTTGGGTTCCCCCGCGCGTTGGTGGGTAGGGAAAGGTGGAAGATAGCATTAAGATGTTCATATAAGTAATGAATTAAATGTGATACATACACCATGACCTGATTTGAGGCTGTATGTCATCATTTGATATTGAATAGACTTCACCCGATGTACAACTTAATTTTTTACCTCTCTCCTAAAAGGAGAGAGGCTTTGAGGCTACTCCCCAACGCTTGCAGGGAAGGGGCTGGGGTTTAGGTCTTTTTTAGTGCATCCAACCGATAATCACTAAAAATCACAACATAATCAAACCCAGTCGTACACCCACAGCAACAGCCTCGGTGCGGCTAGAGACACTGAGCTTTTGAAAAATGGATGAAACATGAAATTTGACAGTATGCTCCGAAATGTGCAAGCTTTTAGCGATCGCTTTATTCCCCAACCCAGAACCAAGCATTCCTAAAACTTCTATCTCCCGTGGTGTCAAGGTTTGCACAGGATTTGCCACCACTTTTTCGCGGATAGATAGTAATTCTATAGCATCCGGGTGCAGCACTACCAAACCAAAAGCGATCGCTTCCACAGCAGCAACAATTTCTGACTCTGTGCTAGTACTGGGCAATATCCCTCGGATACGAGAACGTAATGCTGTCTCTAAGTCTATGCTGTCGAGTTCCTCAACAATAACGATCATTCCTAGCGGATATTGCTCCTCTTGAATTAGCAGCAATTTTTCCCACACTGATTGTTGAAGATTGCCGCTCAAATCTACCAGCACCACATCTGGTTGTAATTGCCCAACTTCTCTTGCCAATACATCCAAATCGGATGCACTCCCCACAACCGTCAGCCGAGAATTGGTAGCCACCACAGCTGATAACCCTGCCCGCACAACAGGGGAAGTGGCAACTACCATCACCCGGATCATGTCGCCTCCACAGCAGTTTTATCAGACTGCACCTCAACGTAAATCACGAATTGCTGCCCACCGCGTAGGAGTTGTAGCGGTACAGATCCTTTACTGTCATGGAGATATTTAGTTAAATCATTCATGCTAGTGAATAATCGCCCCGAAACTCCAATTAAAACATCACCGATTTGTACACCAGCAGTTTCCGCCGCACTGTTAGGTAGGATTGACAACACCAATAAACCCAAGCTACGCCTACTTAAAAGCACAGGTTGCAGTGTAACTCCCAGTTGCGGACGAGTATTTCCCTGTAAAAAACGCTCAACGGTGTTGCTAGGAACTGCCACAGCCAAACCATTAACAATCATCGTATTAATTCCCACAACTCGACCGAGACAGTCGGCAAGTGGTCCCCCAGAATTTCCAGGATACAATTGCAAATCAGCCATAACAGCCCGTGGATTATTTGCATAAATAATTCCAGTTGTCACAGCACCACTCTCAGCAAACGGATTACCCACCGCCAAAACTAATTCACCCACTCGTAGCGCCTCAGAATTGCCAATGGTTGCAGCAGTTAAATTAGTGGCAACAATTTTCAGGGCTGCTAAATCCTGCTGTGGATCAAATTGTGTACGCACCGCATCAAATACCCTTCCGTCTGCCAATTCCACAGTTGCGCGGTTGCTGGTTGCGACATGGGCATTAGTAATAATTAGTCCGTCAGATTGCCAAATTACACCAGAACCGACTCCCAGAGAACCACTTTTCACTTTGACAGTGCAATCGCGTAGTTTAGCAGCTATCTCTGTCAATTCAGCAGCGATGTTAGTTAATGTTGTGTTTGCCATGTTATAGAATTTTTCCCTATGTCAAAATAGAATCAGTGGGCTGACAAGAGTTTTTAGTCGGGTTGGAATAATTGAGAATGCTGCAAGATATCAGTCAACCCAACTTTGGAAAGCAAATTCTGACAATTCCGAGTTCAGAGGCTCAACGTTCGAGCAAAAAGGTGGAAGTTCCGAGTTAGGAGGCTCAACGTTTGAGTAAAAAGGTCGAAGTTTCTAGTTCAGAGGCTCAACGTTCGAGTAAAAAGGTCAAAGTTTCTAGTTCAGAGACTCAACCTTCGAGTAAAAAGGTTGAAGTTCCGAGTTCAGAGGCTCAACGTTTGAGTAAAAAGGTTGAAGTTCCGAGTTCAGAGGCTCAACCTTCGAGTTCAAAAGCTCGAATGAATAGAAAATTTCGATAAATTTTGACACAGCTGGTTAAACTCATCCTAAATTGGATTATTCCTCCTTGGTAGGTCGTTCGCCAATTGCGATCGCTAACTCAACCAACACTCCACCCCGGACAACTTGCACGTTGACAGTTTTACCAATGCGATCGCTATCATTAAGCAGCGCCAGTACATCACCTGTATCGCCCACAGTTACGCCATCGAACGTTACCAAAACATCGCCAAGCAGCACACCTGCATTGTCAGCTGGCCCGGAAGGCTCAACATTAACGACAATTACCCCAGTTGCAGAAGTTAAATTGAGAGCAGTTTTCAGGTTTTTTGGTAAACGTACAGGTTGCATTCCCACACCTAAGTAGCCTTTTGAAATGTGTCCTTTTGCTACTAATTGGTCAACCACGCGATCGACTGTAGCAGTAGGAATAGTCAGAGCAGTACCACGCCGTCCCGATGTATTCATGCCTACCACAAAACCAGCAGCATCTACCAACGGCCCGCCTGCAAAACCAGAGTAAAGGGTGATATCTGGGCGGATGAATTGGTCAATATTTCCGCCACTCATACTCCGCCAAGCACCGCTAACCACGCTAACCGCACCCATCGCCGCCCTTAAGTCACCTTCGCTACCTCTTGCTAACCCTAGTACCAGATGACCAACTTTGAGTGTCTTGGCATCGCCAAGTTTTGCCACAGGTATTTCTAGATTTTCTAGTTTAAAAACAGCGATATCAGTGCTAGAGTCATGACCGATGAGTGTTACTGGTGCAGTGTTACCACTTGATAGAGTGATGGTAATATCGTCGTAGCGCTGGAGGGACTCATCAGAAGTAACAATAATTCCATTGCGCCAGTGAATGCCGCTTGGGGAAACACGAGTACCCGCATTAACTGCAACCACACTGCTTCCAGCTTGTTCTACGGTATCAGCTAAACTGTTGGATAAAGCTAGTAATGAAGACATAAGATTTTTGTGAAAACGTTCTTAGATGTTCATATCTTGCCGTTTTACCAACCAAGATGACATCGGAAAAATGGGGAGAACTCATCCTAGAAAAATGGCTAGGATTTCTATTAGGACTTTCAAGGTGACTCGTAAAATAAGATTGTTTTTTCTCAGCGTTCTCTGCACCTCTGCGGTTTAAAAATAATTTATGATGCTCCCGGACACAGAGTTGGTTGTATGAAACCACCCTACGTTTGAAAGCGGGAGAGGTTGGGGGTGGGGTTCTTTTATTATGGGTAATTTGGCGGATATGATATTAGGAGTTAGGAATTAAAACTTCTAACTCTTCTAATTCTTCCTTTACAGATAAAGGCTGATAACCCAATGCAAAAGCTTTAGAACTATCCAAAGAAACATCTGCTGGTCTAGGTGCTGCCATTTTCACATCTTGTTGTCGGCAAGATTTAAGACCGGTAGCGGGGAGTTGAAGCACTTCCACTAATATTCGTCCAAAATTATAACGCGAAATCCGCTCTTTTCCACCTAAGTGAATAATGCCGTTAACTTTTTCCAATGCTAATAAAAGTCCTTTGGCGGCAGTTGTCCCACTCACTGGGGTGCGAAATTCATCTATAAATAAATTTAGTTCTTTTTCTGCTTGTAAAGTTTGAATAAATGGCTGAATAAAGGTTTTAGCTGTGGGTGTTGCTGCGCCAAACATTAACGGCATCCGACACACTGCGGTCATAGGATGTCTTTCCAGCATACCTACTTCTGCCATGACTTTTTGTTCACCGTAAAGATTGACAGGACACACAGAATCTGTTTCTCGATAGGGAGCATTTAAGCCATCAAAAACTAAGTCAGTTGAGGTAAAAGCACAAGGAATAGAATTATCTGCACACAGTCCGGCAATATTGCAGGATGCTGTGACGTTAATTGCGTGCGATTCTTCGGGATGGGTTTGACAAAAATTTGGTTGTGACAGTGCAGCAGTATGAATGACTGCTGTTAGTTTGACATCACTAAATATACGCTGCAATTCCTGAAAATCTGTTAAGTTCACTTTTAGCATTTTGATGCCCGGAATCTCTAAAGAATGGGAAAAATAAGTGCCATAAACTTCCCATTCTTGTTTTGCAAGCTGGCAAAGATGCCATCCCAAAAAACCGCTCGCTCCGGTGATTAACAATTTTTTCATGTCTAATCGTAAACCGCTTAAGAGAAAAAATTATTGCTACATCAAGTTTCTATTTTACACTGAGTTCTAGTTAAAGAATACTATTGAAGTAATGTCTGAAACTGTTTTTCATTACGTATTTTGCTAAAGTCTGGATCAGTTTGTGCTAATTTCTTGTATTTATCAGGAACCTGCTGGATTGCTTTGTTTAAATTCTCAATTGCTAATTTGAGATTGCTTTGTAAAGCATAAGAGCAAGCTTTGTTGTAATATGCTTGATGTAAATCTTTCTTGATAGCGATCGCTTTATTATAAGACGCGATCGCATCTTGGTAGCGGTGTAGTTTTGTCAGAGCAATGCCTCGATTAATTAAGGCTTCATACTTGTCGGGTTGAATAGCGATCGCTTTGTCGTAAGATCCAATAGCGTCTTTGTAGCGTTGCAACGACGTTAAGGCTATGCCACGATTATACCAAGCTTCATATTTGTCGGGTTTAATGGCGATCGCTTTGTTGTAGGATGCGATCGCATCTTTGTTGCGTTGCAACGATGTTAAGGCTATACCACGGTTAATCCAAGCTTCAGGACTCTCAGCTTTGATGGCGATCGCTTTGTCGTATGCTTTTATTGCATCTTCATAACGCTGTCCATCTAATAAATTATTACCTTGATGAAAGAAATCTTCTGCTTTCTGGGTAACCTTCGCTTCTATGAAAAGCTGGGTTACATTAGTTTCTTGCACAACTTTTGTAGTCTTTTCCGTTGATGAGTTTGCCCCACCACTACAGCCAAATGCCAAGAAAGCTATCAAGCCAGATGCAACGAAGCAGCGCCGAAAAACCATGCTGTACCTATAGAATTTATAAAATGATGTTAAAATTTATTCGTTTTTTGAGTATTATTAAAATACACTATTTTTTACCATTTATTTACTTCAATTTTGTAAAATAAGTTTGTTGATGATGCATAGATCCTTTTAAAATCAAGCGTATGTTACATTATCATATTAGATACACATAAAGCAATTGCTTAGAACCTATTTCACTCAAAAAACAATAATTAGTGTTGTTATAGCAATGCATGCAGGAGTTACGAACAAAAAGATCCCCGCCCCGACTTATTGAAGAAGTTGGGGATCTGAGCCTCTCGGTGGAGAGGAAATCAAATAGGATTGCTATATATACGTTGCGTAGGCGTAGCCCGTCGTAGACATCACACTTGTGTAGTAATTTCCCTTCTAATATGGATTAAATAATTAATGTCCAATTTAAATCATTAATGCCCACCTCTCAAACTCTATTTTAGAAAGGATTTGAGTCAATAAAACTAAATCTTTAAATTGGACAATCAATCTTGAATGTAGAGACGCTGAGGGAAGTGCAAAGGTTCGCAGAGAATTAATTACTCTGCGTTTCTCTGCGTTTTAAAATCCTAGTTTTCTTGTTTGGCAGCACTTTCATGCCACTTACTTAATATAAGGTCAGATAAGGCGCTCAAGCTGACAAAAATTAATACACCCAACCCCGTTGTGAGAAATAATGCCGCAAACATCCGAGGAATTTGTAAGTTGTAGCTGGAAATTAAAATTCGGTAAGCAATGCCAGATTTTGCCCCACCAGTACCCGCGACAAATTCGGCAACTACTGCGCCAATTAATGCTAAACCACCGCTAATTTTTAAACCGCTTAAGAAATAAGGCATGGCACTAGGTAAGCGGAGATAAAGGAGAGTTTGCCAGCGAGAAGCTTTGTAAAGTTGAAATAGGTTGAGCAAGTTCCGGTCAACGCTGTTGAGTCCTAGTGTAGTGTTGGATACGATGGGGAAAAAGGCGACAATCCAGGCACAAACGACTAAGGCGGCAAAAGTGTTATTTTTGAGCCAAAGAATGATTAAGGGTGCGATCGCAACTATCGGAGTTGTTTGTAAAATTACTGCATAAGGAAAAAAACTGCGTTCAATCCATTTGCTTTGGGTGAACAGAATCGCCATTAGTAAACCAGAAATAGCCGCAGCAATAAAAGCAACTACTGTGATTTGCAATGTAATTAATAGCGATGGAAAAAGTTCGTTCCAGTCAGTAATTAAAGTTTTAAATACTAATAAAGGCCCAGGGAGGATATAAGGAGGTAGATGTGTTATCCGCACAAATATATCCCATAACAATAATGCGATAATGCCAACTACCATCGGTGCCAAAACTTCAGCAGAAAAAAACTTGCTTGATGTCTTTTGTGATTCGGTACGACGGATCAATAGCATATAATGACTTAAAAATTTTAAATTGGCGCAAAGCTCATAGCTTGGGCTAGATGCTGAGAAACCTGCCGACAATACTGGTTGTACAGCAATGATGTGCGAAAGTCATCGTCACGGGGGTAGGGAACATCAATTTCTACATCAGCTACAATCCTTCCCGGGCTTGCCCCCATAACTAGCACGCGATTTGATAAGTATACTGCTTCATAAATATTGTGAGTAACAAAAACCACCGTCCAGCGTTGTTGAAACCACAAATCTAGTAAATCACCATTGAGTTTACTACGAGTAATTTCATCTAATGCGCCAAATGGTTCATCCATCAACAAAATATTTGGCTGAGTAACTAATGCTCTAGCAATTGATACCCGCATTTTCATCCCACCTGATAACTGGCGGGGATAGTTTTCCTCAAAACCTTCCAATCCTACCAGCGCTAATGTCTGCTGTACCAATGCTTGGCTATCTTTTTTAGACATTCTCGCCAACTTTAGCGGTAGGCGCACATTCTCCTTAACGTTTGCCCAAGGCATAAGTGCGGCATCTTGGAAAACAAAAGCCAGCTTTCTTGCTTGCTGAGTTATACCCCAGTCAATACTACCAGAACTCGTGCGTCCCAATCCGGCAATCAGTCGCAGAACTGTACTTTTACCGCACCCGGAGGGACCAACTAAACTAACAAATTGCGACTCTGGAATTGCTAAATTCAGGTCTTGCAGAGCAACAGTGCCATTGGTATATACCTTGCTAATCTGATTTAGGGTGATAAGGGGATGGTGACTCATTCATTTTGTAGATTAAAACTTGACTGTATGAAATAATATGAAAAATATTTTTAATGGTTAATCTAACTATCAGTTAAAACTCAAACTCGTTCAAAGTATTAATAACATTTCTTCGAGCCGATGTTAACTAAATATTCCTTAAAAATACTGGTAATGCAAATTTAAATGGTATCTATTTGAGTTTAACTGAACAACTTAGTGTTACAGTAGAGGGTTATATAAAATAGCAAACTTATGAGTAAGCTGATAGCATTCGGTTGGTATGGAGGGAAATATAGTCATCTTGACTGGCTTTTACCACTCTTGTCAAAAACTACTCACTACTGTGAGCCTTTTGGAGGTTCAGCAGCAGTTTTGATAAACAAAGAACCATCACCTGTAGAAACTTACAATGATATTGATGGCGAACTAGTTAACTTTTTTCGTGTACTACGTGATGAGAAAAATGAACTCATCAGAGCTATTACTTTTACTCCTTTCTCAAGACGTGAGTTTGAACTTGCCATTTCTCAACCCACAAAAGAGTTATCTAATTTAGAGAGAGCTAGACGATTTTTTGTCCGAGCTAGACAAGTAAGAACAGGATTAGCTCAGACAGCAAGCTCCGGTAGATGGGCACATTGTTTGTTGACAAGTCGTGCAGGTATGGCTGGGGCTGTCTCAAGATGGTTAGGGAGTATAGATGACCTTTCTAAAATAGTTCAAAGATTTCAGCGAGTTCAAATAGAAAACTGCCCAGCAATTGAAGTTATTCAAAGATATGACAGCGAAGAAACACTTTTTTACTGTGACCCTCCTTATCCACATGATTCTCGTGGCGACAGTAATGCTTATGGGTATGAGATGACAGATGAAGAACATCATAAATTAGCTTATGTCCTTCACAATGTCAATGCTAAAGTTGCTATCTCAGGATACGACTGTACCCTAATGGAGGAACTATATGGTGACTGGCGACGTATTCCAGCACCGTCAAAGTACTGTCACTCTGTCAAAAAGTTACGTACAGAAGTCCTATGGACAAACTATGACTTAGAATATCAACCTGTACAAATAATATCTCAAAGTAAGTCCAAAAAGTCTAAAACAGCTATTATGTCAACGCCTCCAGAGATTCTTAACTCAGCTTTTGATAGAGCATCCGAATACATTAGAACGGGCGATTCAATGATGATTGCTCCAGAAATTGTTGATAGAGTCGAATTTGTGTGTAGACATCCTCAAAATAAGTCTGGCATAAGGCTTCTATTAGCTTGCTTGTTAGCGAAAGTTCATCAACCCCATCTAGATATTCGTAAGCCATTTACTGAAATCGGCACAAAAGATTCTTACTCTGGTCGTTTTTATGATGAATCATATATAGCATTTTTTATTAATGAACGTAACTTACAAGATGTATGCAACCCAACAACTGCTTTTTTAACACCTGCACTTCGTACTAAAGCAATACCTTTAACTTTAGACGCTAAGTTAATAGGAAAACCTGCAATATTATACCAGACTGTTATTCAGCTATTTGATGATGTTTATACAGAGCGTGTAGCAACAAAAGACCTTATTGTAGAAACTATAAAATGGCTTTTGATTATCAAAAAAGAGAAAAATCAACGAATTCAAAGTCTTATTGCTAATTTAAACACTCTTGATGCTCAGGCAATTCCTCTTTCTGCTGAAGCAATTGTAAAACTTATTAAACAGCATTTGGATTGTCCGAGAGCAAGTCGTTTGCCAGTGCTTATTGTAGCTGCTGCTTATCAATCAGCCTCAGAAAATTTAGGAGAACGATGTTTACCGCTTGAAAGTCACAATGCGGCTGATAAACAAACTGGTTCTTTAGGTGATATTGAAATCAGACTCATAAATGGTAGCAATTTAGTAACCAGCTACGAGATGAAAATGAAACGTATTACTATAAATGACATCAATAATGCTCTTCAAAAAATTACACGAAGAGTAGAACAAACTGGATATAAAATTGATAATTACATATTTATAACTACTGAAACTATGGATAAAGATGTAGAAGACTATGCTGCTAATCTCTATGAAAAGACAGGAGGTATAGAGATTGTAGTACTTGATTGTCTTGGTTTTTTACGGCATTTTTTGCACTTGTTTCATCGTTTACGGATGCAGTTTGTGGAGGAGTATCAAAAGCTTGTGCTTGCAGAACCAGACAGTGCAGTTAGTCAACCCTTAAAGGAGGCTTTTTTAGCATTGCGCCAAGCTGTTGAGAGTGTTGAAGTGGAAATCAACTCAGATGTTGAGACTGAATTAGATACTCCACTTTGAGAAATAGCTAAAAATCTGGAGAATAGCAAGCGGCCTACTTCTTGTAATAGTCTACCCCTTTATTCACAAATTGCAAGGTGTATGCTTCCTTGTAATTAACGTTGGATTTAGAAATTTTAGTATCAACCATGCTCTCAAAGAGTGATGTCCACTTTTGATCACTCATCGTCCCAATACCTTGCTTTTCTGCGGCATCAGAAAGGATAATTCCATATTCTTTTATCTTTTGAATACTATAAACAAGTTGCTCATCCGTCATTTCTGGATTATCTTTTTTAATTAATTGATTCCCTGGTTGGGGATTTTCCAGGTAGCTATACCAACCTTTAATTGAGGCATCAACAAATCGCTGCACTAATTCAGGATTTTTTTCTACTAGTTCTTTTTTTGTTTCAATAGTGGTTGCATAGGGTTGATAACCATAATCTGCTAATAAAAATACTACTGGCTGAAAACCACCTTGCTTCTGAATAGCAAAGGGTTCAGACGTAATATAACCTTGCTGGGCTGAGTTTTTGTCAATCAGAAAAGGAGCAGGATTAAAGTTGTAAGGGCGCTTTTGATCTTCGGTAAAACCATACTTAGCTTCGAGTAAAGGCCAATAGGTAATATTAGCAGAAGCAGAGACATAAATTGGTTTGCCTTTGAGGTCGGCAAGGGTTTTAATTCCTGGGTTGGGATGTGCAATAAGACACCAGGGATCTTTCTGAAAAATTGCTGCGACTGTGATTTTGGGAATGCCTTGTGCTATGGCATTCACGGCATCTATGCCATAACCCATGAAGAAATCTACCGCACCCCCCATCAACAATTGAGTACCACTGGCAACCTGCGGGCCACCCATTTTGATAGTTACATCTAAACCGTAGTCTTTGTAGATACCCGTGGCAATCGCCTGGTAAAATCCGCCGTGTTCTGCTTGTGCTATCCAGTTCGTGCCAAATGTAACTTTATCCAACCGAGAATTGCTAATTGACGGTTGGTTGCTGTTAGTACAACCAGCAATGAAGCTACTACCAATCCAGATAGAACAGTATTGAATAAAATTGCGGCGATTAAGGCGATTAATTGCTGTTGATGAGGGTAATGACGGATTCATAAAACAGTATGGTGCTCTCTCTTATTTGCCGTTGTAGCTAAATCTAAATGTACATTCTAGAATCAACTTTTGATTCACTAGCGAATAGGGCTGAATTTCTAGAGCGCCTTTAAAAGCTTTGATGGCTTCGCTATATTCTCCTAGTGCTGCATAACACAAACCCATGCCGTGAAGTGCCCCAAAATGTATCGGATTTATCTGCACAACCATCTGACAATCTGCCAAAGATTTTTGATAATCTCCAATACTGTAATAGAGAAAAGCCCGGCGGTTCCAAGCTTCGGCAAAATCTGGCTGGTCTTTGATTAATGCTGTCAGTGCTGTTTCGGCTTCAGCAATTTCACCTGCATCCAGTAGCTTCTGACTGCGATCAATTATTTCCAGCCCATAGATTCCCTTTTGCTGAAACCAAATTCGCCAGATTTTTCTGGTTGCTTTTTCGCGGACTGTGGCATCTGGGTTTTTCAACTCTTCAAGTAAGGAATTGATAGATAAAGAATCCATGAATTTGAGATCAGTGAATATACCTTTGTATTAACTTTCTCACAAAATATATCTATTAAATGATTTTTAAAGCCATCTTTAAAATTGCGGTAATTTATTGCTAATTATAAAATTTCTGTGTTATTTATTGTATGCAGTATACGACTAATACCACACTCGACATTTAGAGCCATAAAAATAAAAACTGACTACAGGTAGTTGACAGATCCTTAGTGACTAATAGCTGATAAAAACATCCCCAAAAAAATAATGATTATGCCAAAGCAAAACGACGTTTCCAGGCATATTGTTCTTACTTCTCATCCTAGTAGCTTTGGCCCTAAACCAATCCCCATTCAATGGGGAGCAGCCAACGCTACGGAACGCGGGCCGATTATTGCCACGCTAACTAAGCAGGCACATCGCAATGTAATTGGTACTCACTCTGGCAGTTATGCGATTTATCGTGCTCTAGCAGTAGCTAGCGGTGCTTTGCAGTCGGATCATCGAGCGGATCTGACGAATACATCTCCAGTAGAGCATATTGGACCTCACCCTAGTTGGGCTGACCCTGATAAGATAGTTCCCTCGACCCATTTGGAGCGATGCCTGCGGCGGGCTACGCCAACGCATCTGAGGTTTTTGCATCGTATTGCCAACAAGGATATGATATTCGTCCCACGATCGCTATTACTCAAGCTCACATTAATATGCCGGAACTGCAAGATGCAGTAGAGAAAGGTCGTTTGCAGGTAGATGGCAAGATTATGAAACCAGGCGGTGATTTGGTTGTCACCAAAGCCGCAGTTGAACCAGTTTGGTATTTACCAGGAATTGCCAAACGCTTCGGCATTGCAGAATCACAGTTGCGTCGCGCTTTATTTGAACAAACTGGCGGGATGTTTCCAGAATTGGTGACGCCGATCAGATTTGGAGGTATTTTTGCCGCCAATTGGGGGCGTAACAGTGTATATTGTCGGTGATTTAGCTGCGATCGCAGATCCCAATAAACCTGTAGCAGTGCGGGTTCATGATGAATGCAACGGTTCTGATGTGTTTGGCTCAGATATCTGCACCTGTCGCCCCTATCTGGTACATGGCATTGAAGTGTGCGTCCAAACGGCACAAGAAGGCGGTGTGGGTATAATTGTCTATTGCCGCAAAGAAGGTCGCGCTTTAGGAGAGGTGACGAAATTCTTAGTTTACAACGCCCGGAAGCGTCAAGAAGGAGGCGATCGCGCTGATGCCTACTTTACCCGTACAGAATGTGTCGCTGGGGTGGAAGATATGCGGTTTCAAGAATTGATGCCGGATGTGTTGCATTGGTTGGGCATCACCCGCATTGACCGGATGGTGTCGATGAGTAATATGAAGTACAACGCCATAATTCAGTCGGGAATTGAGATTGTGGAAAGGATACCCATCCCAGACGATTTGATTCCCCCCGATGCACGGGTAGAAATGGAGGCTAAGAAAGCTGCTGGATATTACACTACAGGGGATGTGTTAGATGCAGATGGTTTGGCTCAGGTGAAGGGACGAGAGTTGGTGGAGTAGGGAGTGGAGAGGAGAGGCAGGGGGAGCAGGGGAGGCAGGGGAGGCAGGGGGAGAATAACTAATGACAAATGACAAAAAAGAATTAATTGCATATCTTCGTTCGCCGGCGGCGATTCGGGAACGTTGTGGGCAACTGTTTGGATTGGCAATTGAGGGAAAGTCGCGTTATTTTAGTTGCGATTTAACGCAGTTGACAAAAGTAGCAGATTATGTAATCGAAGTCATACGCGGCGAGTACCCGAATCTCGAAATTCCATTTCACAGTCGTTGGCGACATTTTGAGGTTGGTGGTGTACCGCGTTTAACCCAGTTAGATAGCCAGCTAGCGGGACTAACGCCTTTGGAAAAAGCTGCTGCTAAGTTTGATTTGGTAATTGTCAGCGTATTGTTAGATGCGGGGGCGGGGAATGATTGGCGTTATGATGAGCAGGAGACTGGGTTAAATTTGGTGCGATCGGAAGGGTTGGCTGTAGCCAGTTTCCAAATGTTTCGTCAAGGAGCTTTTTCGAGTCATAATTTGCCTCAAGTAGATGCTCAAAGATTGCAAGTATTTACAGAAGCAGAACTCACAACTGGGTTTCAGGTAAATACAAATAATCCTTTGGTGGGGATTCCTGGGCGGTTGAAATTATTACAAAAATTAGGTCAAGTTTTAGTTGATTCACCTAATTTATTTGGGAATGAAAACCCCCGTCCAGGGAATTTGGTAAATTATCTCTTGGGCAGATCTCAAAACGGACAGTTAGCAACTGCAACTGTTTTCAATGCAGTTTTAGAAGGACTGAGTGAAATTTGGCCTAGCAGATTAGAAATTGCTGGGGTGAATTTGGGAGATGTTTGGCAACATCTAGCAATTGCTGATGATGGTTTAGTGCCATTTCACAAATTGTCTCAGTGGCTGACATACTCTTTATTAGAACCATTACAGGAACTCGGTTTGGTAATAACTGGTTTAGATGCCCTGACTGGATTACCAGAATATCGAAATGGGGGATTGTGTATTGATTTGGGATTGATTAATCCGAAATATACAGATGTTTTGCGTAGGCGTAGCCCGCCGCAGGCATCGCCCCACTCAGTAGGATCAGAAGTTATAGTTGAATGGCGTGCTCTGACTGTGATTCTTTTGGATCAGATTGCCGCGACAGTGCGCGAAAAGTTGGGTATGAGTGCCGAAGAATTACCACTGGTGAAAATCCTTCAAGGTGGAACCTGGACAGCTGGGCGCAAAATTGCTGCTGAACTGAGAATAGGTGGTACATCTCCTATCCAAATAGATAGTGATGGCACAGTATTTTAGCTTGAAAAGAATTTTTAATTTCAGCAAAGTGCCTTCATAAATTAGGCGTGATACTAAAACAATCAGCTATCAAATAACTATTGACTAAAATATGCATAACCAAGTCACACTAATTGAACATCCATTGATTCAGCACAAATTAACGCTGATGCGTAAAGCTGAAACTAGCACAACAGAATTTCGCACTCTTCTTAAAGAAATTAGCCTGTTGTTAGCTTATGAAGTCACACGGGATTTTCCGCTCAAATATGAACCGATTAAAACACCACTAGCTACGATGAATGCACCCATGCTTGCTCCTGAGAAAAAGTTGGTGCTAGTTTCTGTGATGCGGGCAGGACAGGGAATTTTGGATGGGATGCTGGAGTTGATGCCATCAGCACGGGTGGGGCATATTGGTTTATACCGTGACCCGAAAACCCTAATTGCTGTTGAGTATTATTTTAAAGTTCCTCATGATGTTGACCAGCGAGATATGCTTGTGGTCGATCCAATGCTGGCTACTGGGAATTCGGCTGTAGCAGCTGTAGAACGCCTGAAATCAACTAATCCTTTATCAATTAAGTTTGTCTGCTTACTCGCTGCACCGGAAGGTATCAAGCATTTTTGTGAAATACATCCAGATGTGCCATTGTATACCGCCGCCATTGATGAGCATTTGGATGAACATGGCTATATTATTCCTGGGTTGGGAGATGCAGGCGATCGCTTATTTGGTACAAAATAAATAAATTACTAACTTCACCCTAGAAATCAGTATCGTTTCAACCTTGAAGTTTCAAATATGATAGCCTCGCCCCAACAAAACTACCTTACCCCTGAAGAGTACCTCCAAATAGAGGAAGAAAACCCTGTCAAACATGAATATATAGATGGCTACATCTACGCAATGGCTGGAGCGCTTGACGCACACGTTACCATTTCTCTTAACCTGGCATCTCTCCTGCGTAATCATGTGCGTGGCTCTGGTTGTCGTGTTTACATCGCTGACATGAAAGCCAGAATTGAATCTCTAAATCGCTTTTATTATCCCGATGTTATCGTTACTTGCGACCAACGAGATCAAGAAACGCCAGCTTATAAAAGATTTCCCTGTTTAATTGTCGAAGTCTTATCTAATTCTACCGAAGCCTTTGACCGGGGCGACAAATTCGCCGATTATCAAACGCTGGAAAGTCTGCAAGAGTATGTTTTAATTAATACAAAACGTCAGAGGGTCGAGTGTTTTCGACGCAATGAGCAGAGGCTTTGGGTTTTACAATCTTACACAGCAGAAGATAAATCATTTCGACTCAACAGCGTGGATTTTGAGGAAACAATAGCAGCACTTTACGAAGATGTAGTTTTTGAATAATCAACTTATGATTGGGTATGCTACACAATCTTTAGTAAACTAAATATCTATTAATATCTTCAAGGCTTCCTAACCCGGCGGAGGCATTGAGCAAAACAGACACAATTGATTTCATAAAAGTTATGGCGCTCATAGTTCAGAAATACGGTGGTACATCTGTCGGTTCAGTCGAACGGATTCAAGCTGTTGCACAACGCGTTTACAAAACTGTTAAAGCTGGAAACTCACTTGTAGTAGTGGTTTCGGCAATGGGCAAAACCACCGATGGACTCGTCAAACTAGCAAATGAAATTTCTTCAAATCCCAACCGTCGGGAAATGGATATGCTGCTTTCCACTGGGGAACAAGTCACCATCGCCTTACTTAGTATGGCTTTGCAGGAACTCGGACAACCAGCAATTTCTATGACTGGCGCTCAGGTAGGAATTGTTACCGAAGCCGAACACAGCCGCGCTCGGATTTTACATATTGAAACTACTCGTCTAACTCGCCACATCAATGCAGGTAAAGTAGTTGTAGTAGCAGGCTTTCAAGGCACATCCAACGCCGGAGAAATGGAAATTACAACTTTGGGGCGTGGTGGTTCTGATACTTCGGCGGTGGCGATCGCAGCCGCATTACAAGCAAATTTTTGTGAGATTTATACAGATGTTCCAGGGATTTTAACTACAGACCCCCGTTTAGTTGCCGAAGCCCAGTTGATGGATGCTATCACCTGCGATGAAATGTTGGAACTAGCTAGCTTAGGGGCGAAAGTGCTGCATCCCCGCGCTGTGGAAATTGCTCGCAACTATGGTGTTCCCTTAGTAGTTAGGTCTAGCTGGACGGATGCCCCTGGTACTTGGGTAACATCAGCCAAACCCCAAGGGCGATCGCTAATCAATCTAGAAATTGCCCGTCCGGTGGATGCTGTAGAATTTGACACTGACCAAGCGAAGGTTGCTTTGTTGCGCGTACCCGATAAACCAGGCGTAGCAGCAAGGTTATTTGGCGAAATTTGTCGGCAAAAAATAGACGTAGATTTAATTATTCAGTCAGTTCATGAAGGTAACAGTAATGACATAGCATTTACTGTCACCGCACCAATATTAAAACGGGCAGAAGCAGTAGCAGCAGCGATCGCCCCAGCACTGAGGAGTCCATCTAACCCCAAATCTGACGAAGCCGAGGTAATGGTAGAACATAACATTGCCAAAGTCAGTATTGCAGGTGCAGGCATGATTGGCCGTCCTGGTGTAGCTGCAAAGATGTTCGCCACCTTGGCAGAAGCAGGTGTAAACATCCAGATGATCTCCACCAGCGAAGTGAAAGTAAGTTGCGTAGTCGATGCAACCGAATGCGATCGCGCCGTCAACGCACTCCGCAGCGCCTTTGAGATAGAGGCAGGGGGGCAGGGAGCAGGGGGCAGAGGAGAAGCAGGGGAGGCAGGGGAGGCAGAGGGAGCAGGGGAAGATAAATTAATTCTTTTATCCCCCTCACTCCCTAGTACAGACGCGATTAATCGCGTCTCTCTCTACTCCTCTGCGGTTCGTGGTGTAGCTCTCGATTTGAACCAAGCGCGTCTTGCTATTCGCCAATTGCCAGATCGGCCGGGGATGGCGGCGAAGCTGTTTGGACTGTTAGCGCAACATAATATCAGCGTTGATATGATTATCCAATCTCAGCGCTGTCGGGTGATTGATGGTGTTCCCAGACGAGATATTGCCTTTACAGTCTCGCGAATAGACGGGGAAAGTGCAAAAGAAATGCTTACTCAAGTAGCAGCAGAATTAGGATGGGGTGAAGTTGTTTTAGATAGTGCGATCGCTAAGGTAAGTATTGTAGGTGCTGGTATGGTGGGACAACCAGGTGTTGCCGCTAAAATGTTTGGAGCGTTAGCCGAACACCAAATTAATATTCAAATGATTGCCACCTCAGAAATTAAAATTAGTTGTGTCGTGGCACAAGAGCAGGGTGTTAAAGCTTTGCAAGTCATTCATGCTGCTTTTGGACTGGCTGGTAGTGAGAAATTTGTCGTGCCAGCGTAAAACCTAGCTCTAATTCCTTCTATCCACAGGAGAGAATAACTATTTTCTCCTTGCATTATTGATACATCGGCTAACAATGCGATTGTTTTGGCTGACAATGCGATTGTTTCAGCTGACAATGCGATTGTTTCGGCTAACAATGCGATTGTTTCGGCTGACAATGCGATCTACAGTCCATCCTTGGGATGCCATTGTTCCGTCATGGCTACTATTTCTGAAATTCGGCTTCCACCACACCAAACTAAATTAAGTTTTTTAAGCGGCTTGTGGTTGACACCACCCTTTTACTCTGTGATGTGGTGATATTCTTTAAAAGAAATAAATCTTTATATCTAAAGCTCAACAGTAATAACACCTAAGCTATAATCAAACCATTTATAATACTATATTTATATTAATGAATAGTCATTTACTCAATGGACATTATCAAATACTAAAAGTTCTCACTAATAGTGAGAATGGCAAAACCTATCTAGTTGAAGATATTAATCTTCCTAGTAGCGAATTTATAGTAAAACAGTTATCTCCTCCTAGTAGCAATCCTCAAGCTTTAACAATCTTACGCAGCTTGTTTGCTAGTCAAGCAGAAACTTTAGAAAAACTAGGACAGAAGCACGAGAAGCTTCAAAAGCTAATTGCTTATTTTGAAGAAAAGGAAGAATTCTATATAGTCCAAGAATTCATACCTGGAAATCCTCTAAGTGATGAAATTATCCAGGGACAACCTCTGACGGAAGATCAAGTAATTAGTCTTTTATCAGAAATATTAGAAGTTTTGGTGATTTTACATAGCAATGGCGTGATTCATCAACATATTAACCCAGCTAATATCATTCGCCGTAAATCAGATCAGAAGTTCGTTTTGGTTAATTTTGGTACTGTTAATAAAGCCATCCCTAATGATAATCTCGAATATATACCTATAGAACAAGTTAACGGCAATCTCAAATATAACAGCGATATATATGCTTTAGGTATCGTTGCGATCGCAGCACTTTTAGGCTTATCTGGAAACGAAATATCTAATTTGCGAACTCAGAAAAATCGGCTGACAGGTGAAATAGTTTGGTGGAACAAAAACCTAAAAATTAATAGAAAATTAGCAATAATTATTAATAAAATGGTGCGTTTTGACTATCGTAAGCGCTACCAGTATGCAACTGAAGTTTTAGACGACCTTAAAAAGATAACAAATATTAAGCACGATCAGCAAAGACAACATCAGAAAAAACTATTATTAGTTATGGCGGGGATAACTGGCTGTATCGCACTTGGTATTGGAGCGTGGCAATTAAGGTCATCAAAACCTTTAACTGATGCTCAACAGACATTCTACCAACAAGGTGTAAGCAGATATGAAGCAGGAAACTATGAGGAAGCAGTTGAAGATTTTAATCAGGCTATTGAATTAGATCCGCAAAATGCTCTGGCTTATAATAGGCGAGGCGATGCTTATTATCGATTAGGAGACTATGAGCAAGCACAAGCAGACTCTAGCCAAGCCATTTTGCTTAATCCTCAAGATGCTAATGCCTATTTTGACCGAGGATTTGCTTTTTCGGAATTAGGCAAGTATAAAGAAGCGATCGCAGACTATACCCAAGCAATTAAATTAAATTCTGAGAATGCTTATGCTTACTATGGCCGCGGGTTAGCCCGTGTTCAAGTGAAGGATCATAAAGCAGCAATGGCAGATTTTAGCAAAGCGATCGCTCTCAAGCCTCAGTATACCGAAGCCTACTTGCAGCGAGGAATCCTTAGCCGTCGCCTCAGACAAAGACTTGAAGCAATCCAAGATTTTAATACAGTAATTAAGATTAATCCGAGTGATGCTAAAGCTTTTTATCAAAGGGGTTTAACTCAATCTATTAATAAGCAAAAATATGCAGCACTTAAAGATTATACGGACGCAATTAATATTAATCCTAAATACATAGAAGCCTATCTTAATCGTGGTGATATTTACAGCGATCTAGGAAATAAACTCGAAGCTACTGAAGATTATAACGCTATTTTAAAGATTGATCCTAAATTTACTGCGGCTTACATTCATAGAGGTATTCACCGCTCTTCTTTCGGAGATTATAAAGGCGCTATTGAGGATTACACCGAAGCACTTAAACTAAATCCTAATGATGTCGCTGCTTACAACAACCGTGGTAATGCCTATCTCGAACTAGGAAATAAAAAAGCTGCAAATCAAGATTATTCAAGAGCGATAGCAATTAATGCTAACAATGCCTTAGCCTACTATAATCGGGGCGTAATTCGCACTAAGCAGAAAAATAAACAGGGAGCGATCGCAGATTTCAGAAAATCTGCAAAACTATTCCAACAGCAAGGTGAAAAAGATAGTTATCAAGATGCACAGAGGGAAATTGCAATTCTACAAAATAAGTCAACACCAGCGAAAGCTACTCGCCCTAAATCTGGGAAAAGAGAAAAAAATTGACTTTGAAAATGAGTTTTAGCCTTAATCCAAACTTATGGCTTAAAAAAGAGGGAATTATAGCAAGCTTTTTTAAGAGGGGTTGGGAGGATCTTCCGGGGTAAAATATCATTAACACCAAGGGGATTGCAATATGTCTATTCACCGTCATAAACCGTAAGCTTTGACATTTTATGTGTCCTTGTAGTCAAATAAATTATCGCTCAACATGAGTCATAGTACTTTCTTACGGCTCAATTAGGATGGCTATATGCTAACTCTCCTGACTTTTCATCCAGACAACCTGGAATTATTTACCAGCAATCATGTCGATACGGTACTGAAACAAATTGATAGTTCTCACAATATTTGGTTGCGCTGTATTCACTTCCGCGATCGCACTGGAACGGCCAAAATCATTACTGTACGTTCGCTCATTTTTGAAGGTAAGAGGAATTAATACCTTACTGTGTAAGGTTTCAAGGTGTTTGTGGATCTGATAGCGGTGATACCATGTAATACTTGGATCAGAGTTTGTCAGTCCA